>Ga0181414_1000126_pt1 | contig 22677 bp, 29 predicted proteins | sample 37SPOviralmetaG_FD_130139 | JGI IMG/M metagenome (GOLD analysis project Ga0181414, IMG submission 130139) | Marine viral communities from the oligotrophic San Pedro Time Series (SPOT) site, San Pedro Channel, CA, USA - 37 SPOT_SRF_2012-11-28 | ecosystem: Environmental > Aquatic > Marine > Strait... | reverse complement strand
TGTCATTTGTTATACCTGCCGTGATGTAAGTGGAATCACCGGCTAACTTAAATTGAACGATATATTCTTTAAAGAACGGATCTGCCGTCGCTGTCCAGGTCACGCTTAACCTCGATTCAGCAACATAACCCGAAGATGCCTGGTTGGTTGATCCTGAAGTTACCGTAACACCTGTGACTGGTGGGACCGTTAATGGGTTAGGTAAATTCAGACTTGGTCTTGTTATGTCTGCTGACTTGGCATTTATAGTGTAAATCGTTGGTTGGTGTTCAAATCCTGTAACCTGGATGTCACCTTCCGCATTCAATCTAATGTCTGTAATTCTAAACTGACCATCTAATCCAATGTTTGGACTTGTGACTCTACACAGGTCACCTACTGAAACATTTGATCCTGCTATGGTCGTAGCAAATTGTATTTGTTTTGCGTTCCTTGATCTTTTGACAAAAACCTCTGCGTATTGTAATGCTTGTTCTCTGCTGGCAACGGTTGGCAAACTTAATGTTGCTTCTAATCTCTGTCCGTTGTCCTCATTCAAGAAAGTTGTGTCATCAGTCGAACCATCATCAGGATAGATCACCTCATTGGGTTGGAAGTCCGCATTTGGATCAACATAAGTTACCCTTGCCCTATTGACCTTTGTTTCTTTGTTGTCTCCTATCAATTGTAGGCCACCAACAATGTTGTCAGCATTGGCAGTAAAACTTACAGGTGGATCCGACGGTATAGATTCAATGTTGTCATCATCACCTGCGTTTTCAATCTTTAATCTAAATACACCTTGGGTGAATGGCATAATACCCCTGAAGCCTACCAATAATATTTTACAATTATTCATTATACTGGTTGAAGTTTGCACAACAGCATCGCAAGTAAATGCTTTGCCTGTGGTAGAACTTGTGTAACTTACAACTTGGTCACATAGTTTGGCCATCTTTCTCCAACTGTTCCAATGGAATGCACTATTAGGTAAGCCTTTCCCGAATCTTGGGTTACGCATATAATCTAATAAAATATTGACAGGATTGTTGCCAAATGCCACTGTTTCATCAGCATAAGCCGTAGTGTGATTTTCTTGCACCGGTGCATCTTCTATCTGCACACTCAAATAATATTGTGTATTCCTGCTGGTAGAAGAACCGCTATGCGTAACCGTGTTGCTATCACTAAATCTGTAATTTCCCGCAGGCAATATGATGGTGTCGTCAATTGAAAGATCTGCTTTATAATTGGAAGAGTTGTTTGGTGTAACACTTCCAAAGGTTACAAAATAAAACTTACCTATCGCTTTGTTTCTGTTTTCACTATACACGGTCGCACCAGTGCCAGTGTTTTCTATTGTAAAATTGATACTGTTGTCAATTATGCCCACTGGTGTTCCATTTATCTGGGTGCTCATCTGTTGAATGACTCTTACCTGTGCTTCTTGATTCAATGTAAATGTTACACCTGCATCTTGTATGGTGTTGTTTGAAGTCTGACTGCTTACACTATGAATCCTTGTCGCGGTCTCTGATCTCCTATTCAATAGGCCCGATGCTGTGCCTGTCTGTCCTGTGAATGAACCAACTGTCTGTGGTGTATAGGCTGATGTTAAATCAAATATCTTCTTACCCTTGACTGTAACTTTTACATTAGGTATTCCACCACCATATGGGTTGTTATCAGCATCTTCTTGATCTTCAATCTTCTTCCATCTAAACTTACAAGCCAAATAAGCCAGTCCTCTCAACCTATGGTCATCTGTCCAACCAGGTGCTTCTTTCAACAAAGACGAAGCAACTTGATCATCTCTACCGTCAAAAAATTGTAATTCTAATCTGCTTTCATCTGAATATGGACTTGTTGATGAAGTTGTCTTTACTCCGTGAGCAAAACTATTTGGAGTAACAACAATATCATCAATCAACAACTGCGTGTAACTATCAACTTGACCTTCTGACAGCACATAGGCCACATACAGATATTCATTACTCGAACCATTCGTAGATACAAACACTCTTGCTCCACCAACCATCCTTGTTCCATAGACCACAGGCACGTTTGTTATACCTGAGTCTTTGTTTAGTAATACACCTTGTATCTGTTCTGTCTGTGATGCTGAAACTTCTGGCACCGTAAGGTCTAAACCAAACGGAGATGTAAATATTTTTACTACACCCTCAACGATGTCTCCAATAAAATCAAAGACTCTGCTGATGATACCTCCACCACCACCTCCACCTTTGTTATGGACAAGGTAATCGTTGGCATAGTAAGTGTTGTCATTATCTAATTCTAAATTATAAACTTTTTCAAACCAATTTAATGGATTCCAATTGGCTTTTATTTTTTTAACTTCTATCTGTCCTAATTCCGTAAGGATCTTGTCTCCAACCTTCAATTCTGTGATGTTTTCTAAGTCCTTTTGATTATGGAACCAATTGTCCCAGGTCTCTGGATCCCACCATTTCTTGTATGGTTTGATTGCCTTCCATCCTGTTGTAGTTTGGAATGGGTGTTCTGCTGTCGTAAAATATTCACCATCATTAATGCTGTATTTCTTTCTGAAATGCAAGAACGGAGTGTAGATCTTTTTAACGTGATTTAATTTCTTAGCACCTCTGATTTGATCACCTATTCTGATATCCTTGATGGCTTTCGTTTCACCATTCGCTAATTTTATCTGTGTATCACCTGCAAAACAACACATCTATTTGTTCTCCATTTCAAAATAATAAAAAGGTTTCTTGTGTGGTCCAAACTCAGGATAAAGATCTTTAACTTTAAATCCTAACCATTCCAACCATTTGATATGATCTTTGTGGTCGCAATAAACAAAATTGAATAATTTTTTATACTTTGGTTTGAAGCCTAATATAACTCTCCTACATTCAACTAAAAATTCTCTTTTCAAGTGTGGGAACTCTGACATCCAATCACTCATAAGCAACCAAGGTTGTCCAATATCTTTCTTGCCTGCAACACCAAACATTCCAACAGGCCTGCCATCCACCACAATAGTGTAACTTTCCAAACTTGCGTTGCAAGTTATCTTCATTGCCTCTCTGTTAGGCAGATCTGTCATCCACTTGATTGTGTTTGTGTCTTCTTCACGAAGTTTATCTGCAACTATTATTATATCAGTTGCATTGGCTTCTCTGAAGTAACCTTCTATCGCTGTGTGTATGCCTTGTTTCTTTCTTATCATAATGCTTTCTCGAAGTGTATTGATTGTTGTTTCACATCACTAACAGTATCTACCAAATGATTACTGAAATGTGGCAAAGATGAATCAAAACCAATTGATACATTGCCATTTGTTAGTGCAAAATTCTCAATAAACCTAAACACCTCATCCATATTTTCTTTTGTTCTATATTCTTCTAAGATGTAGAAGAAATTGATATTCAACTTCTTTTTGTCATTGTGTATGAATCGTTCTTCCGTTAAAACAAACAGACCAACCATCATTTTATCAACGTATAGTGCTCTTGTTACATTACCTGGTGTAACAAAAACATTCTTAATTTTAAAATTGAAATCAAAGGCAGGTTCAGTGCCAAATAATTCTTTTATTGCTATGTTGCTTACATCAATCGCTGAAGCATAGTCTTTCTCTCTTATCTCTCTTATTTCCATTATGGTCTCCCCCATTTTATGTCTTTTACAATTTGTGGTGAAAAGTCCATTCCCTTGTCACCACTGAAATGTAGATTCTGTGATGCTGGGTTTGTTCTTCTGCCGTTTGTTCTGTTGAAATCTGCAAAGAAACTTGCAACAGCCAAATTCACGTTGGCACTATTTTGCGATTCAGTTATCCTCCAGCCTGATATTCTGCCATCAAAGATAGTGAATACATCATTGGCCGTGAATGAATAATCATCCTGCAAAACTGCTCTATACAAGACAACCCTCTTGTCTATGAAGTCATTGTTCAATAAAACTGCAACCATAGTTGGATCAACTGCTGTGAATGAAAGATCCAAAGTCCCAACCCTTAGGTCAGAATTTTCAACAATGTCTTTGTAATTTAAGAATAAACCTTGTGCTATGTAGGTGTTGGCACCGCTGTCTGGTGCTGTTGGTGAATCATATGATAAGTTGATGTTTGCTGTTGTGAAATACAACGCAGTAGAAAAATGAAATTCTAATAAGTCTGCTACGAATACTTTTTTCTCGGCTAACTTATCTTGGAGTGCCTTTGGTATATCTCTTGGCATTATATCTCCTCACGAACACTTATTTCATAGTAGTATTTGCCATTCTTCTGGACTTCATAACTTAATTCGTCTGTTGTAAAAAATACTTTGAATGGCACGTTGTTGTATGTAACTGTTGTTGATCCACCTGTGATACCTGTCACTAATGGTGGGAAGAATGACATCTGTTTCACTGCTGAGTCATTCGCTAATGTAAGGTCATCTACAAGCATATAAACTTTGTCGTGATTACTAAACTTAATTAAATCTCCCTTCTTCAATGTGCCAGAAGGTGTGCCATCATCTGTGATACCAACCGCTACAGATCCCGCTGATTGATTCATCGATGGATCAACTGATGTAACATTGGCAGTTGTTACCGTGCCTGTCATCGTGCCTGTCGTTGAACTAATCTCTGGTGGAACTATGTTGAATGATTCAACCTGACCGTCCTGCTGTATTATGAACGAATAGATTGCGTTGAAGTCTGTTCTGTTTAAAGGTGGTGATTTCAATTTCAAACTGAAATATTGAGCACCTGACTTAACTCTTTGTGTCTTGCCTGATATAGATTCTGTCAATCTACTCTTCGTGTTGCTTTTTAATTCTGTTGCAGTAAAACCTGCTGTGGGAAATGTTCCTGCCATTATACTAACCTCGCTCTACCTCTTTCAGTTAATCCTCTATTGACTAAACTAATTATTAATTCTTGTCTTGTCGCTAATAATTCATCAAAGTCTCTCGCATCAACCGTTGATATGTTAAAATTAATTGTTGCTCCTTGTGCCGTGCCAAATCCTTCTGTTGTTGGTTCAATGAATCCTGAAGTTGAAGGACGGAAAAGTTCTGGTTGGCTTTCTCCAACGACATAAGTCTGTCCTGGAACAACTGGACCACCCATCTCCCTGGCCTGGTATGATTCTCCTTTAATGGCATTGATCTGTGATGCCGTGTAGGCAATTGCCGCTCCTGCAAAAAGGAAGGCCGCAATTGGTCCCCCAACTTTCATTCCATATGCAAATGCTGATTGTGTTGCCGCCTTGCCATCAATTACTGCCTCTGCGATACGCACCGCTTTGTATGCCGCAAATGCCTGCTTGTTCATTGAAGCCATTTGTTCTAATATGCTTCTGCCTGCTTCTCTGTTAATTTCTTTCTTCTGCTCATTAGTTGCATTCTCAAGATCAATCTCCTGTATCTTGCCTGAACGGATTAAATCTATATTCTTTTTGTGTCGTGCTTTATTTTCTTTTGCCCTGTCATCTTCCATTTTTGTAACGTCTTTATGGAATGCTTTATTGATTTCTGCTTTCAACTCTGCCGCTTCCTTTTCATTTAGAACTTCTTTTTTAAGCAGTTCATCAACTCGTGTAAATCTTTCATTTCTTATTCTTAAGATCTCGTCACTATGGCTTTCATTTAGTTGTCTCATTTCGTCTATGAAACCTTGATTCTTCTGTTTTAATTTGTCAAGTGCATCCGCCGCCGCTTGATCCGCCTGTGCTTGTTTTTGTTTTTCAGCATTTAGTTTTTTCTGATTTTCAATATGATCCTTGATGTGTTGATCCTGTTGTCCGTCCGCTATTGCTTTGTTAGTTTCTGCAAGTATTCTGTTTTGTTCTATTGTTGCAATGATCTCATCTCTAAGGTCAATATATCCTTGCACTTGTTTCTTGTTATGAGTAACAAGATTTTCACCAGTCTTGATATAGTGCATTATTGCCGCTGGTAGGTCTGTAGGACCCATCTCCAAGAAGGTTTCGTTTATCCTGTGGTTTAATTCTTTTAATACTTGATCTAACTTGTTTGTGTCTTCAATGGCTTGCAAAGCCTCAAGGCCCAAGTTTTCAAATGGTCTGCCTGCCGCAATACCATCTAAGATGTTTGTAAGACTGACTAATGTGTTTTGATACTTTTCAGTTACACCTGTGGCCTCTGCAATTTTGTTTATCGCTCTTCCAAATGCATCACCAAATGCCATTTCTGATTGTGCAAGTGTGGCATTCATTTTCGCAAATTCAGTGTCAATGGCTGTGGAATTCTCCAACATCTCAAACATAACCATCGCATTAAGTTTGCCTGACTGCGACATTTTTCTAAGTTGACCAACGCTGATACCAGTCTCCCTGGCCATAATAGAAAGTGCTGGACCAAGTCCCTCAACTAAACTTCTAAATTCATCACCTCTTACCTCACCAGAAGCCATCGCTTGTCCAAACTGCCTAATAACAGCGGAAGCCGTGTTACCATCTGCTCCAGCAAGTTGAAGTGCTTTTGATAGTTTGCTTGTTACGTTGGCTACCCTCTCTTCAGATACACCAAGTTGTTCAGTTGTAACTCTTAACTTAGAATAAAGATCAACAGTATCAGCAAAAGCAGTCCTGTTCTCTTTGGCCATTTGCACCAAGTGATTGAAAACTCTGTTTCTATCTTCTTCATCTTTGGTGATAAGTCTTAATTGGTTATGATACGTTTGAAAGTCTGATGTTATGTTTTTTACAACACCGGCAAATCTTAATAATTGCTGAACTGCAAATGCACCAGCAATGAATTTTCCTGCGGTAGCGGCCACACTTCCAGTCTTAGACAAGTTACGATTTGTCCTGTTCAACGCTCTTTCAATCTTGTCAAGTCGTTGGGTGTTCTTTGTAACTACGTCAATGATAAGTTGTTGTGTTGCCACTATCGTCTCCTCGTTTTCATTTGTCTAACCTGTTTGTTGGCCACATCCTGCTCTTTTTTAATATAAGCAGACCATAAGTCTAACTCCAACACAGATAGTTCCATAACTTTTGCGATAGGCATTTTTAGCCTATCAGCCAACATTATTAGGAACCCTAACTCTGGGTTGGTTGTGATTCCTTTACTGCTTCTTTTCCCTCCAAACGAATGTTAGCAGTATTGATCGCTGTGACAATCTTTAAAATGACTGAAGGATCTGCTTCATTCATTAAATTAACTTTGTCAGCATCATTAAAGATTCTCTTACCATCTTTATCTAATGCCTTAACAATCAAGGTTTCAACCAAAGCCTCAACAGGTTCGCCTTGTGACTGTAACTTCATCACGCGGCTTTCGTCTTTGAATGGATACGCACTTTTGATATAAATGTCCATATCCCACTCATCAACTCTAACTTTTGTTAATCCACCCGCAATGGCTTTCTGCCAATGCTGTGCAATTTTTTCTAATGTCTTACTCATCTTACTCTCCTTTTGTTTGTATTCCTGATTGCCGGCCTCATTATGCCTTTGCCTCTTGTTTGCTGACTGTAATTGTTTTCCAGTCTCTCAATGTAAGGCACACGGTTCGCAACCGTAACCGTGTTTCCAGTTGTTCTTTTAATCCAACCCCTCCTTGCTCTACCGCCATTGACCTTTGCTATCGGTGTTGTCCTTTTGGCTTCTTGCAATAGGATTTCTCCCACCACTTGAAGTTCCTTTTTGACTTCACGTCTGATGACGTCAACGACTTGTTTTGCTGAAGGGGTTGAACTTACGCGAAACATTATACTGCTGTTCGAACTAATGCCCCTGACCCTTGTATTGTCAAAGATAATTCTACCGGTCCGTCAAAATTACTCGTTACCGAGTGTCCAGTAACGATAACGTTACCTGTTAATTTGATACCTGTAGTTTCACCTGACGGGAACAGTTCAATCTTTGCAACTGAATCTGGATTTTCAACATAACTCATAAAGTTTGATTGACCAGGATCTTCATCTCTTAGATATGCATCTATAGATCCTGAAAATTGTGTCAAACCTGCTTGATAAGTTCTTGCCGATTCACCCATAACTGTTGTTTCTATACTTTGGACCTCTCTGTCTATTGTGAAAGATCTAATTGAAGCAACAGCCGCCACTGTAGAGTCGTCACCAACGAATTTGATGACACCTGACTCACCAGTATATACACCTGTATTAACTGCCATTGTATTACTCCTCTGTTGTTAGATCTTTTGGACCCGAAAGATCAATTTTTGATTTAACCTCAACCTCACCTATCTCAAGTTTTAATTTGGGTAGGATTCTCTTTCTCGGTTTGAGTTTGGTTTGTTTAACAGGTTCTAAGGTCCAACCTGTATCCAAATGTGCTTGAACATTTAATCCACGCACACGTTTTGAATTCTCATCTTTATACATCTTAACAGACATTATAAAACTCCTTTTTTGTAATGATACGTCACATCAACATTGACAACGACTTCACCTAATGGCAACTCACGTTGTATAACTTCTACACCTGCTACTGCTGTTGTGACATTGTGGATGTTTGTTGAAGCAAGTGTTATGTCTCTGTCTCTGGACAGTTCCAAGGTCTCTTCGATACGTTCAACTATTTCATTCCTTAACGTATCGATCTCTGTGCCCCTCACATAACACCTTAAGTTGTATCTAATGATACCTCTCCTTAGATCCGTTGCCAGATCTTCCCTTGACTCTTCACCTGATGTTATCAGGATTGCGGGAAACTGTGTTATTGCAAGTTTTTGGACATCAAAGAATACCCTGCTCACTGACCCCGGTGCAGGATCCGTCATATTCTGTAATTGTTTTTCTATGTTGACTGCTATATTTTCTCTTGCGGACATTACCTTACCAATCTGTTATGATGGAAGGATCTTTCTTCTGCGTCGGAATAATCTCCACTGCTGTCAGAATCATAGGCAACACCTTCTCTTAAAATTAAATCAAATTCTTCTTCAAATGCTCTTTTGTAATAGGTCAATTTTTCTCTGAAAAGGTCACCGTCTGGATCAAACGTGGATAGACGTGGGTAAATGTAATATCCTAAAACGTGATAGACAGCCGCTCTTGTAAATTGTGCCGCTTTAAGTCTTGACGGACTTAATTTTTCACTGCTTGTTCCAACTATCGTGATATCATATCTACCATAGTCAGCCTTTGGCCACCATTTGATGTTTAGTAATCTGATGATGTCATCATATGACTTTTCGTGGAGTGAATCAAATTCTGCGATACCGTATTTTTGGATGTCTGGTTCGTATTCTAAGATGTTTGTGTCGTTAGCGAAAGTGCTCATAAGGTCCTTCCTTAAAATTATGTTATGTGTTTGGTCCTACCAAACTACAATGTTATTTATCGGGTCGTAAAAAAAGGATGGGCCTATACAATCCATATTAGGCCCACCCTAATGAGCAAAGGTATTACCCTTATGCTATTGCTTTAGAACCTTTAACTCTAACTGCATAAGCCGCCTTAACTAATTGCGTCTTAACTGCTGTAGAACCAACGTATTCTGTATGTCTCATTGAAGCATCTCTTTGTGATTCAATTCTTAGTGGTCTTTTGATCACGTGTGCAAATGCTTGTGGAGAAAATACGCAACCTTGTGCATCAGTAGATACTGAGTCAGCCGCGATACCTGTTGAAGAAAAGATCTTCACGTTGAATAATTTTCCAACGAATGCAGATGAACTTAATAAAGTGTTACCTACATTAGATATTGCGTTCGCTGATGTGCCGTAACCTGCACCTGCTAAAGCAGACGCAACACCATACGCTTGACCCGGGTGGATCACTGCGTGGTAGTCACCTTCACCATCAGTTGGTGCGTTTTGTTCTCTTAATTTATACACCGCTTGAAGAATAAGTGCTGGAGTAATTGTAGTTCCATTGTCACCTACATCATTTGATATATTTGCTTCTGTGAATAATGAAAAAGCATTTGAATCAACTTTCTCACCTATTGCACTTCCGATCATTTGACCTACATCAGAACCCATATTTCTAATTGTAGATTCCGCAAGTAAATCAGATACGTCGATTCTTGCTTGAACTTCAGCCGCTGTAACATCAACCTGTGCAACTGTGAAGTTAGTGTCTGAAACTTCAGTTGTTTGGTTTTGTTCTTGAGCCGCTATTTCTGGATATACAGGAATCTGTGCTGTTAAGCCTGGAGTCCCTGTCATATCGTATGTTGTGAAAACTTTATCCGCAATCATTTTTTCAGATTGTGTGAATACAGCCTCTTGCAACATATTAGTCAATAATTGACTGTCGCTTATGTTAGTATTAGCCATTGTGCTAATCTCCTTTGTTGTTAGGAGTTATAATGCCTATAATACGTTAGGATAAATCTTTTTCCGCATTTGGGAGTATAACTCACGTTGTTTAGGATCATTAAGATCCAACTTGTTTATATCAACATCTGTTTTCACACCCTCGGGAGATTGATTTGATTGGCTTCCTGAACCGGCTGGTCCCGCCTGAACAAAATGTGGATTATCTTGTAACCACATCTTAACTGCGTTCTCGGTATCCAACGGAGTTCCTGCTTCAGTATATCTTGTGTTTCCTGTTCTTGGATCTACAATTTCTACTTGACCAGTCTCTGACATCTTAACTTGATCTCTAACAAGTCTTACAACTTGTTCTGGATTAACTGCTTTGTATTTGCTTGCCGCATTTAGTAAAGCACCATCCACTTTGATCTTCGTCAATTCGTCAGTCAAAGCCGATATTTTTTCACTTGACTTTTCAGCCTGTGTCTTCAATATCTCTTCAAACTCTCCCTTTCTTTTCTGCTCTTCAAGTTTTCTGTCTTCTTCTTGTTGCATCAAAGAACGGTAGTGATTAACATCAACACCATCGTATTGTTTGGCTACACGCTCTTCACCGTGCTTTCTGGCACTCTTCATTGCGTTGTCAAACTGCTCTTTGGTATATACTGGTTGATTATCAGTTCCCTGCGTTGGATTATTTTTTGAGTCTTCTTGAACTGGTGCAGTAGTCTGTTCAGTATTGACTTCCAATGTTTTATTTGTTTCACTCATTGTTGTGTTCCTCCATTTGTTTGCAACGCTGGATAACGTTGAATAATGTTATTTATACCGCACTAATAAAACATACTATCATTAGGGTCAAGGCCCCAAGCATCATAATAATTAGATTTTCTAAGTTGTTGTTGTGCATTTTTTAATTTGTTCAAGTTCTGGATCATCAGCAACGGTGCTTTACCATAACTGAAACTGACTCCTTTGTGTTTGCCTTTGTTGTCAGGATGATCATACAGCATAGCATAATCAGGATTGTTTTCAAAACCCTTTTTGCAGACTGATGATAATTTTTTCTCGCTTATCTTGTAAGGAAAATATAGGACCACAATATCCAGATGAAAGATACTAAACAAAGAGCAACAATGATCAATCTGAGCCAACACATTCTTCTTCGCCATTGTGATCTGGACTTTTCTATCTTGTAAAGTTTTTTTTGCATACGGACAGATTGCTTTTCCACTCGCTTTATGAGTTTTAGCAACAACCTGTCCGATCCATTTCTCAATATCTTTACTTCCTACGACCACTTTTCTTTTTTTTCTTCGCACCCATAGGAGATCTTCTTCCAGATGATTTTGGCATCCTTCTTCCGCTTTTCTTTCCTGGCATAACTGCCCTCCTCATTGTTGAACCCATAACGGCCTTGCCTGTTGTTGTGTTAAGGCCTGCCATTGATAGGTTGTTTTCCTTCGTTTTTTGATGGAGCATACAACTCCAACAATTCCATTCCACGATAGTGTGCTGTCTTCTTAATGTTGATCAATGCCTTACGAGCCTTCTCAGCATAACGTCTGCTGGGTCTCTCCATAAGTTTCTCCATTGCTGAAAAGTATTCCATACATTGGACTTTTAGTTGCTCGTGTCTGGCTGACTCAACTGGTGTTCTGTAAATCTTTGCGATGCCCATTAATCTAAACCTTCAGGTTTTACAGGTGTGAAAGGTATTGAATGCCACGGTGCGGTGTTACCGTGTGAGTTCTTGTATGTCTCACCTGTCTGGACTGATTGTGCCCCCATAAATGTTCTCGTGCCATTGCCATATCTCTTCTTCTGTATCACCTTACAAGGTCTCCACTCTTGACCTTTCGCATAGAACTTTGAATGATGAGTCTGCGTGCCTTTGCGTGTTTTTATACCTGCCATCTAAATCTACCTCCACGCTCTTATACTCCAATATGCCGGTGATAAACTCTTCTGACCTCGGACTGCTTTTAGGATTGGTTTGAATCTTGCCATAAAGGATTTTTTCCTTGCTGGTATATTCTTCTTGATGGTCATACCTTGCTGACCAAATCTTACTATATTGACTTTACCTGATTTTTGATTACGAACATACACGGCACTTTTCTTTGATCCGCTTGGTGTTCTGAATGGTTTATTGAGTGTTACTTTCCGTCCCTGATACGTCGCCATTGGCACCTCCATTAAAAAATGTTTTTATTTCTGGATGTAACTCCATAATCTGTTCATCCGTATAACCTTGTGAAACCATTTCTCTCATATGTTTGATCATTGCATCTGGTGAAGTCATTGGTGGATGTGTCATTCCTGTTTGTGGTGCTGGTTGATTTAATTTGTCAATAAGTTCTTGTCTGGCATCGTCGTCAGTCTCTACTATATCAACAATCTTCTCATCAATAATTTGTTTGATGGCAGGATCCTCTGGTTTTGTGTCTGCCGCTTTCTTCAATATATCCATTTCATAACTTCTGTCTCTGATGTTGAATATAGTTGGATATTTCACTTCTCCATCCCAATTGATGTTTTGGAATTGACCAAACAATCTAAAGATGTGTTCTTCAGCAAGTTGTAAGTTCTTTGCCTTGTCAATTAATTTTGTATCTAATTGAAGCATCTCAGTTTGTAAAGCAATACCACTCATTGATCTTTGTTCTATCGCTCTAACAGATCCTAAGTGTCCCATTCTGTCAATTGCTTTAACTTTGTTTTCAATAGATGAAAGAATCATATCAATTGATTGACCACTTGGTTGTAGGAGTTGTGGTCTAAGTCCAGGATCAAGTTCATTAGGCATTGTTATGATTGAACCTGCTCCAGCACCTGCTTCTGTGTCAATAGTTTTTACAAGTGTAGGATGTCCTGATATTCTGATCGTTTGCTCTATCTCAGACAGTTCATTGTAAATTGCATTCTGCATATCCGCTATGTCGTTTATGTCTGACACACCAATACCTCTTGTTGGTGATCTGCCAGCATACACGAATACCGCTGGAACTTTGCCCAAAGGATTAGGCATATCTTCCATTAATCTTAATTTTTCTTTTTTGTCAGGATTGTATTCTTCTACATACACTCTATCTTTTGTGAATGTTCTAAGATAGTATTTTGTTGTCTGTTGGTATGCTCTCTGTTCTTGTTCAAACAATCTAACAAAACTTAATTCGTATAATCCATTAGGTAGTCTTTCAAACTCCCAGTCTAATATGTTTGGTGGAGTGTAAATTGAAACGTAAGGTCTTAGACCTTGTTGTAATTCTTCGGCTCTTGTGCCTGCTTGTGTGTTAGGCTTATCTACTAAAATTAATGAATGTCCGTAGATGCTTGACTGGATATTGACATCTCTCATAAACTGATTGAAATCTCTGCCTTCAAGGTCAGCATCTTTAAGGAATGCTTCTACCTCAGGCATACCTTCCATATTGCCAAACATTCTTTTAGGATCATTTCTAAACAGGAAACTGTTATAAATGTGAATTATTGATTTACAATGATTATCTAAAGGTGTCTGTGCTATTCTGCCAACATACTCAGATGAGTTCTCCATCACATACTTGGTTAGATAATTTCCCATTCTGTAATGGGCACCACCGCTGTATGATCTTTCTAAGAAGTTCCATCTGTTGATGTAATTCACATACTCGTCGTGTAAAGGAATACCATCAAAGTTTGGAGTCCCGTAATTTGTCATTGTGTTGGTTAAACTATAATCTGCCATTCATCACTCCTGTTTGAAAATTGAATCTTTGTGGTTCTACTTGTTCTCTGTTCTTGACTATTGGATAAAGAAAACTTATCAAATATCCTAAACTGTCGTTTAAATGATCCCATCCTTCATCCTTTGTCGGCAAGTTTGTTCCTGCTTTGTATGTGTGTCTTATTAAACTATTTATTGAGTTCTTTGCTTTAGGGTCTATTATAACCCCTCTAATGCCCAAGGCATTACACAACTTACTATTGACACAATTGATCCTGTCTCTGATACTCATATGTCTGCTTGGCATCTTAACAATGAAGCCTGCGTTCTGAAGTATAGAAGCATCCGTCCTTCTTGCTGAACTGGTTCGTCTTTGCCTTGCGGCAGGATCAGGATATGCAAATATTTTTTTACCAGGATACCTTCTGTGGATCTCTTCAGCCAGTTCATCTGTGTTTGAACTCCATATCTGTATTTCATCAAACACATAAACGATATCATTCCTGATGTAAGACACTGACGCACTCATAGGATTCAAGTTGAAGTCTATGCCTATGTGTAGTGCTGTGATGTCCTCTGGTATTTCAACGTTTTTAACATTGTGCTTGATGTCAAAGCCATAATATATGATTCCTGAATATGTCTCAAATGTTGCTTCGTATTCTTGCCTAAATGTTTTAGCATCTAAATCTTTCTTTGCTTGTTCTATCTCAGCATCTGGAACCCATCCACCATCTATGGTAGTGAATTGCCAACTCTGCCAATTCTCATCAGTGGTCTTTTGTCCCTGTTGATATAGGTCGTGGAACCAATTCAACCCACGTGGTGTTCCTGTGAAGAAAACGTGTCCACCCGTGTCTGATAATGTTGGACGTAGAACTTCGTGCCAAGCATACTCGTCTATGTCAGCCGCTTCGTCAATTACCAAATAATCAAGTCCAACTCCACGCAGTGACTGGGGATTGTCCGCACCTCGCAAACATATCCTTGAACCATTACGTAGGAATATTGTAAGTTCTGCTTCGTTGATTTTTCTGATCCAGTTCAGATCATTCAATACTTTTTTGATTTGCAACCATACCGTTTGTTTTGCTTGTCTGTATGATGGTGCCACATACCAACACAGTTTCTCAGGATTCCTTGCGAAATAACAAAGTTGTCTGATAGCAAGTGTGGTCTTGCCAAATCTTCTTCCTGTAACTAAAACTTTGAATCGTGCTGGATGTTCAGCAACTCTTTTCTGCGGTGCAGATAATTTCATTAGGCATCTTCAGGCCAAGGTAAAGGATCATTGTTCTCAGTCTCGCTTGGTGAATCTTGTTGTCCAAGATACTGCTTACCTAAGAATATCAACATTCTAACGTCTTTGTCTTTGGTAGCCTTAGAATACTGAGCACGTCTTATACCCATCTTTCCTTCTGCTCTGCCTCTCTCGATAATGTCTGTGTAACGTTTCTTTAGATTATCAACGCTGGTGTTAAGAACCATAGCAATCTCTTCATAGGAACACATTATAGAAGCAAGTCGCTCTATCATATCCTTGTCTAATTTGTATGTTCTTGCCTTAGCCATTATAAAGTCTTCTCCCTTATAATTACTCTGAAACTTCTTGCGTCTGTGTCACCTTGTTGTGTGACTATCGTAATTTTGATTGTATAAACATTTTGCACACTACCACCTGATACCCTTACATTTACTAAATTGCCTCCTGTGATATTAACATCTGCTATTGCACTTGTCGGTAATTGTAATGGAGCGGCATCACCAGTCACTGTGCTGATTGCCACAGTTGCTGATGTTATAGTATCTCCCGCGGCCAAGTAATCTGTAAAATCTAAACCGTATTGAATATTTGATGCTGGGTCCTTCGTAGCGAAGAGTCCATCTCGATCACTTCTAAATCCTGTCAAGTTCGCCATTATACTTCTGCCCTTATTTTTGGTGTAACAAATCTGTCTTTAATTGGAGGTATTCTCAATTTGTGTCTCCTTGTTTCTTGTGATACCATATGTGTCCTTGTTTCTGCAACAACTTTATTTACTCTATTTTCTTGATCAATCGCAGTTATGCGTGTATCTGCGCCAATAGTTACTATTCTTGTCTCTTTTAAAACTTTTGCGATGTTGTGTGGATCTGCTTGATAATATAATTTTCCAGTGACCAATTTGCTTGCCAATGCTGGTAACACTAACTGATACGGCCCTAATCTTCTTGATGGTATCGTATCTGGTTGTGTAAATGCCGATGTAAAAGTTAATTGGTATGGTCCTCTTCTATGCGTCGGAGTTATAGCAAAACCAAATGCTGAACTTAACGCAGTCTCTCCACTGAATGTTGCGTTGGCTGTTAATACAGGAGTAAAAGCACCTGTTATTGTTACCGCGGATGGTTGATCGAATATTATAGTATCTGATAATGTTGGACTAAATGCTGATGATATATTACAAAAACCTTGTAACACACCTGCCGCTTGTAGATCACCTGTGACCGTAACCGTTAAGTCTGCCTCACCTCTCTGCTCGAATGCTGAATTATCAACTAAACTAAATGCTGAACTTAAATCACTCGCACCAGAAGGTTTAAATTGGACATCTGTAAGATCTATTGTTGCTGTATTGACAAGGTTATAACTTCTTGCCCATACATTAAGATCCCATTCATCCCAACTTTCTAAAACACTTCCCCAGGTATTATCTGGCCAACTTTCCCAGGCTACCTGATCAAAGTCTTCCCAGGTATTGTCATTTGCCAATGCTATGGCATTGACGGTATCCCAGGTATAGTCACCACCTATATCATATATGGCATTACCTTGCGGACTTGAAGAAGTTGTATTTGATAATGATGATTCACCTTGTATGTCTATTTGTAACCTTGGTATGATTGTTATACTTGTTGATGTCGAATAACTTTCAACTGGCAATAATACCAGGTTATTCGTAGATGATATTATATCAGATACAACAGATAAACTTTTTGTTACATCTGAAATATACTTTGGTGTAACTGCTAATGTGGATACCGTTGAAGGTGTCGCAGTTGCTAATTTTAAATTGACAGAATCTTCAACAATTCCAAAACTACTTGACGGACTTGACTCTCCAAACTTTGTGACCAGAGCCGTTGCGGACATAGTTGCCGCTACATTAATTGGATCAATTGAATCACCATTTAAACCATCTATTACGTGGTTGTCTGCTTCCCATTTCCTGTTAAGACTGCCTGCTGGACCTGTATTGGCCTCCAAGACCATATTGGATAATTGTAAAGATATACTATGAAGACCATTACTATTGTTATTGGATGTGTTTATTTGAATACTAAGATTACATTCGTCAGCAACAATGTCATCTTGGTTGGCTGTCACCGTAGTCACAGCACTTCCAGTCTGTGTTAAAGTATCAAGGCCAATACTTGGACGACTTAAAAATGGCCAATCTATAATTGATATTCCGAAAGCATCACCTCCAGTATAATCTATATCGAATATAACACCTAAACCACCACCTGTTGATGATACGGTTATGTTGGGCCTACATAAAAAATTGACAATACACCGTTCTGGTGGTATGTTATATAAATCGTCTGTGGTTTTTAAATCAACTTCCCAATGAACTTTGAATCCTTGTGAATTATGATTGCTGTTTGAAAGACCTATCGTCCTTGTCGCACTGGCTCCCGTGCCGACTCCTCCGCCAAAGGCCGTGCCACCACCTGATGTAGAGAATGATGTAAAACCTACATCTGGATCTGATGTATCACTTACCTCTCGTCTTATTATTCGGGTCGTAGTCATTAGACACCTCCCTAATATTAAGCAAGACTAATCGATAAATTGCCAGAACTGATTGTAAATTGGTCTCCTGATGAAACCGTTTTTGAAGTTGTTAATGCACCGTAAAACAAAACGTTACCACTTGTTGACGCATCCATCAATGCCAGGTGAGTTACAACTTGTCCAGTTGAACCTGCTGTCTGATAGTTTGCTGTCGCTACTGGGAATGATACCGTCTGATTTGAACTTATCGTTCCTGTAGTTGAAGCACCTGCGTTTGCAAATGTGATTGTTTGTCTTGCATATGAACCATTATTAATTTCGTAGTATCCGAATTTTGATGTTGCGTCTGTTCCTGAAGTGTTTGACTCCAGTGTTGCCGCTACACCTGATCCTGAATCTGCGAATAATGCCACATAAACGGTTGCTGGTGGAGTATAACCTCTACCTGAACCAACTGTCAAAGAACCGTTCCCAAAATTAAGAACGTGATCTAATAATTTGTCTTCTAAATAATTTGAAGCAGCACTCATTATTGTTTCTCCTTTGTTTGTAATATTACGTTAGTATTTATATGAAGCCTATGTATCAAGCCTTTAACTTCCCATTTGTGCTATCTTTTGAGCAAATGCCTTAAGACTAAAAGGAACAGCATCTCTTTCTTCCATATGGGAGTTTTTTATCTGCTCGAATAAGTCGTTTTTTTCTACAAAATTAGTTTCTTCTTCGTCAAAGGTTGTCAAACCTTTTTCAAACACACACCATTTATCCATTGAAACTTGTCCCTACTGATGGAGTCGTCCAACTGCCATCTATCTGTTCTTCAATTGAAAAACTATGATTTAATGGATCACCTGTTGGTGCTTTGTCTTTTGCCCACGTGACCATTGCCGCTTGGCTGTCAAATTCATACCACTTGCTGTCGTCTTGCCAGTATATTCTCCACATTAGTAACTATCTCCTGATCCTGGTCCTTCTGTTGTTGGTATAACCACAACATCACCAGAACCTTTAGTGACCTTGCTTGGTGTTACTGATGACAGGCTACCACCATTCACCAATGTCGTTGCCGAATGATAAAGGTATAATTCTGGTTGATCGGCTCCACCTGCTGTGCCATCTGTGCCTCCATCAACATAACCATCAGTCAATGCTGAATTATAATATTTTGCCCTAACACTTGAACTGGAGAAATCTATGTGAGTATCATAGAACCATATTGGTCCAAAATCGAACTCGGCACCTCTCTCCCAGGCCGCATTATAACCTGTTGCGGTTCCACTCGATCCTTGATATCCTAAATTAATATTTTGTATGCCATCCATATCACCATCTGATGTAAAATTACTGCCTGAATTTATAATTGCTGGTTGAACATCTTCACCATCTATATACAAAGGTCTATTGGTGTTATCTGTTGGATCCATTGCGAACATAACACAATGCCAACTACCATCTAAAAAATTACTTGCAAAATTGGTCGTGTTATATTTTGTATTGCCACAACCACTTGTTGTTGGAGCAGGGTTTTGACTCCCATTAAAGAAGTTAATGTTAAAACTATTACCGAATATAGACCACGAACCACCACCACTATCACCACCATTGATGAATCTCATTGCCCTTACACCTGGACTATCTAATTGACTGGTGCCATTGATCCTGACCCACGCAACAAAACTGAATCTATGATTGTTAGCAAACCCACCATTTACCGGTATGTTGTATGTGGCCTTGTTAGCCGCATTAACAGCCTGTCCGTCATTGAACGCTCTCGCGGCACTTCCTCCGGCCGCTCCTGCTGTGGTTAAAATTGATTTAGCAAATCCTAATGGCATCTATCTCCTCCTTATGCGAATGCTTTTGCTATGTTACCTATATAATCTGTTCCATCATAGAACACCGTAACAACATCAATGGCATTTGCCCCTGTTGATAAAGTTGGAGCACCACCGGCAAACTTGACAGCGGTTGAATCACCAGTCCCAAAACTTGCAGTTCTGCTACCAGTGCCATCTTGTTTGATTTTTATAGTCACCGTCTGACCAGCGATTAGACCACTGATAACAAATTGAGTATTCGTAGCCAATGTCACTGTATGGAATGGTGCCAATGTTGTATCAACGGTAATCGTTGAACTTGATGTTAATGAATTTATTTTTTCACTGTATGCTTCTAACTTTCCTATTCTTAATAGGTCTGTAAGATCTTCTTGATAGAAACTATAAGTTGATCCGGCTGGATTCTGTGAATTATTGTTTGCGTAGAAATGATACATATTGCCTGTTACCGTAGCATCAGTTCCTATATCACCCATTGAATAAAAACCTATGAAGTTATCTACTGCTACCGTGCCTGATCCATCTTCTGAATTTTCTAAATATGAAGCAACACCAGTAGCATCTGTGATCGTGATATTTTGATTGTTACCATAAACCAGCACACCACTCATATTTGCTGATACCGTTCCCAATGTTGAAGCACCTGAACCATTGTTCTCAACGGTTGTATTGATGTCTGCCCCCATTGGACCTCTGCTTCTGAATGTGGCAGATGTTGATGTTGAACTTGAACCGTTTAGATCTATAGATGTATAAATTGCCTGTCTAAATCTATCATTTGAATTGGATGATGATTGACCTGATGCTAATTTGTAATAAGAAATCATAGCATTTTTATAATGCCTGTTGCCATCACCTATCGTCAATGATAGGTCTTCTTTGTAAATTATGTTTCCATCAGAATATCTTGAATTACTATTATAATTTTCTGCGAAGTTACCACCTCCACCTACTAACTGAACCCTACCTGTTCCATTTGCTGATATCATAAGATCATCATTTGATCTTGAAGATTGTATAACGTTATCTGTGATACTCACAGCGTCGTTGGATATAGATCCTGTTGCAGTTACGTTTGTAGTTGCCGTAATGGCTCCTGTCACTGCCAATGTTGAACCATCAAATGTTAATCCTGATTCAGCATCTAATTCTGTTGTTGTTGAACCCACGGTAACAATTTCATTTGCAGTAGCATTATTCAATGCTGTCACTGCCGGTGTGGCCCCTGTGATTGTTAAAACATCACCACTTACTGCCGTCGTCACCGTTCCGGCACCAGCAACTTTGAAAGTTTCATCTATATTGACCAAAGTCCCTGAACTATCGTCACCTACAAATGTTATACCACCTGCGGCTGAATCTGCCGCTAATTCAAATCTTGCGTTACTGCTATTATATTTTAAAATCTGATTGTTAGACGGTGATGATATGTTGAACATATCAATAATAGCATTTTGATTGTCTATGTTTTGTTTTGCATCTGCACGAAATAATCTTGGTGAGTCTGATCCAGAATCACAGTTTGCCGTCGATGCTTTAGTTGAACTTGGCCAGGTTGCCATTAGCAATTCTCCTTGTTTATGTTATATTTAACGAATCTTGTGTTAAGCATATGCTTTAGCAATATTTCCAAAGAAACTTGATCCGTTGTTAAAAATTGTTACGATGTCTATGGCACTTGCCGCCGTTGATAGTGTTGGTGTGCCACCTGCGAACTTGACAGCAGTTGAACCATCTGTTCCAAAACTTGCTGTCCTTGAACCTGTGCCATCCTGCGTTATGATCAATGTAACACTTTGACCAGTCGCTAAATTAGAAATTACAAATTGCGTGTTGGTTGCCAATGTAACATTAAACACTGGACACTGATTACAATCTACCGTTATGGTTGATGAACTTGATAAACTTTTTACTTCTTCTCTGTAATTTTCTAAAGTTCCTACTCTTGATTGATATGAATCATCATTCGTATAGATCAAATACTTGTTCGTAGCAACACTACCTGAATCCATAAAGAAACCATATTCTGTCGTCACTGTTTCTGTGCCGGCTCCAGTGGTATCTGCTGGCTGTGATCTGAAATGTTTAAGATCTGATACCTGGACGGTATGATTAGAATCTGCTGACTGTATGAAAGGCACTGATACATAGGTATTCAGTGCTTCTAAAGTTATGTTACCAGCATTTGAAGTGTCAGAATAGATATAAGGTTCAGCAAAAATTCCATTTGCATTTCCTATCGTCACATCAGTGGTGCTTGTGTTATCTATTTCTACAACATTATAATTTGCTACTGGTCCTCTATAGATACCTGTGCTTGTTAGACTTGATCCATTAGCATCAATGTGCATTATATCACCCTGTCTAAATCTTGAATTACTCTGTGCTGAATTGGTTCCATTAAATGTGTATTTTGTTATCCTATTATTTCCATATCTTCTTAAACTGCTTGAATTCATAGCATTAGGATCAATCGTGCCACCATCGTGGACAATATTGACTCCGTGGTTCCATCTTGCGTTGCTTGAAAAATCCGTTATTCTGTCTTTGATACCTATAGAACCTGTGCCACTTACTTCTAAAAATAGATCATCATTACTTCTTGTGCCTTTTATAACATTATCATCTATTGATATTGCATCATTGGCTATTGAAGTTGTTGCCGTCATCGCACCTGTGACTGCCAATGTTGATCCATCAAATGTTAAATTGGATTCTGCGTCTAACTGCGTTGTGGTTGATGCCACTGTGACTAATTCATTTGCTGTTGCATTATTGATCGTCGTGCCACCAGCACTTGTGTTGTATGCTAAACTATTCCAGGCTGTTGAACCATCACCTACCTTGAACTTGGTAGTGTCTGATTCATATCCAAATTCTCCTGCCGCTAAAGTTGGATTGGCTGATGACCAATCTGATGCTGTGTCTCTTCTAAATTGTATTTGTGTTGGCACTATGCTGTTCCTCCGTCTATGGCCGTTATTGCTCCGTATGTGGATACGGCTGTTCCCCCATCAATATTTATTGTCCCAACAGAAGCAAAGGATAATACACCTGAACCGTTGGTAACTATGACCTGTCCATTAGTGCCATCTGCTATCGGTAAGTTGTAGGCATTACAAATCTCAACTGCTCCTGAACCGG
>Ga0181414_1000122_pt1 | contig 22973 bp, 27 predicted proteins | sample 37SPOviralmetaG_FD_130139 | JGI IMG/M metagenome (GOLD analysis project Ga0181414, IMG submission 130139) | Marine viral communities from the oligotrophic San Pedro Time Series (SPOT) site, San Pedro Channel, CA, USA - 37 SPOT_SRF_2012-11-28 | ecosystem: Environmental > Aquatic > Marine > Strait... | reverse complement strand
CTAGTTCTACAGTTAAACTACATGATGGTTCAGATGATACAGGTTCTTTAGAATTACAAACAAGTTTTGGAACAGAAGGTTGTGATATTTTTGTTCCTGGCTCAGGTATAAGATTTAAAACTGGAGTGTATTTAGATTTAACTAATACAACTTCTGTAACAATAGGATACACAGGATAATGAAATCAGACGTAAAAGCAATTAGAAAAACAGATGCAACATCGGTCTTCGGAGGTAGAACAAGACTAAGAGGAATTATTTTAGCTTCAACTGGATCAGCAGGTTCAGTAACTTTACAAGACGGTAATTCTGTTACACAATTTCAAGTGGATGTTCCAGCTGGAGACGTGTTTTCATATAATTTAGCAGAGGATGGTATTTTGTTTGAAGGTGGTATGACTATATCAGCAATTTCAAATGCTACTGCAACAATTATATTGGACAAGTAAGGAGATTAAATGGCTAACACTACTTCAGGAACGACAACGTTCGACAAAACATTTGCAATTGATGAAATCATAGAAGAAGCCTATGAAAGAATTGGTTTTCAAAGTGTTTCTGGTAATCAGTTACGCCAAGCAAGAAGATCTCTTAATATTATGTTTCAAGAGTGGGGTAATAGAGGACTTCACTATTGGGAAGTAGCAAACAACTCAATTACATTAGTTGATGGTCAAGCAGAATATACAATGTTTAGATCAACAGGTGATGGCACTTCTAGCACTACAGCTGTATATGGTGTTGACGATGTATTAGAAGCTGTTTACCGAAACTCTTCAAGTGTTGATTCACCTCTTACAAAAATAAATAGATCTACATATCAAGGTCTTTCAAATAAAACTTCTGAAGGAACACCATCACAATATTTTGTACAAAGATTTATAGATAAAGTTACAATCACTTTATATCTAACACCAGGTTCATCAGAAGCTGGTAATTTTATTAATTATTATTATGTAAAAAGAATTCAAGATGTTGGTAATTATACTAATGCAACAGATGTTCCATATAGATTCGTTCCATGTATGGCATCAGGGTTAGCTTATTATTTATCACAAAAATTTAAACCAGAATTAACTCAACAAATGAAACTATTATATGAAGACGAATTACAAAGAGCATTAGCTGAAGATGGTTCTTCTTCAAGTTCATATATAACCCCGAAAACTTATTATCCAAATGTCTAATTTTTCAAAAGGTAAACACGCACAATTTATATCAGATCGATCTGGTATGGCTTTTCCTTATAAAGAAATGGTTAAAGAATGGAATGGTTCTAGAGTACATACTTCTGAATTTGAACCTAAACAGCCACAATTACAGCCTAAACCACATGGAGCTGATCCTCAAGGTTTACCAATGGCAAAACCTGATAGAACGGAGCCAGCTACAGAAAATATGTTATCGGGAAATCCATTTAATATTACATCTGGAAGCACTACAATTACTGTTACAGAGCTTAGTCATGGCAGAACTACAGGAAACACTGTTGTATTTAGAAACGTAGATGGATCACCGGGAGGATTAGCTTTTACTGTGTTTGAAAATTCTTCAGGATTTAGTATAACAGTAACAGGAACAGATAATTATACATTCACATTAGGGTCAACTCCTACTGTGACTGAAAAAGCAGGAGGGATGTCAGTGACCGCAGGTCCAGTTACATTAACACCATAATGGCAGGAATTAGTTATAGCACTTTAATTACACAAATTAGAAACTACACAGAAGTAGATTCTAATGTTTTAACTGCTGATCAATTAGAAAATATTATTTTAAATGCACAATATAGAATTATGCGTGATGTTCCCATTGATGCAGATAGAAAACAACAAATAGGTAATTTAGTTACAGGACAAGAAACAATTAATGCTCCAGGAGGAGCTTTATTTATTAGAGGTATACAGGTCTATGATTCTACATCAGCTGCAACTGGAGCTAATAGATTTTTAGAAAAAAAAGATGTTACATATCTACAAGAGTACGTGCCATCAACAGAGACAGCAAAAAGAGGACAGCCTAAATATTATGCTATGTTTGGTGCAGCTACTGGAGACGGTGATACTAATTCTGGCAGAATGATGTTTGCGCCTGTTCCAGACACAACGTATAAATTTAGAGTGCATTATAATAAAATGCCAGCAACTTTAGCTTCTGATAACACAACAAACTACATCAGCTTAAACTTCCCAAATGGCCTATTATATTGCTGTTTGGCGGAGACATATGCTTTCTTAAAAGGCCCACAAGATATGTTGACACTATATGAAAATAAGTATAAACAGGAAGTAGATAAATTTGGTGTAGAGCAAATCGGCAGAAGAAGACGAGATGACTACACTGATGGTGCTGTTAGGATAACGATACCATCGACAACACCTTAAGGAGTTTTATTATGGCAATAACATCGGCAATTTGTAACAGTTTTAAAACTGAAATTTTAACAGGCACTCACAATTTCACTGCAACAAGTGGAAATACTTTTAACATAGCATTGTACACAAGTTCTGCTACGTTAAACAAATCTACAACTGCATACACAACCTCAAACGAAGTTTCTGGCACTGGATACACTGCAAAAGGAAATGCACTTACAAGCGTAACTCCTGCTTTATCTACAGATACTGCAGTTTGTGATTTCGCAGATACAAGTTTTACATCAGCTTCTTTCACAGCAAGAGGATGTTTAATTTTTAACGACTCAGCATCAGGTGATCCATCAGTTTGTGCAATCGATTTTGGTTCTGATAAAACTGTAACAAGCGGAACATTTACAATCCAGTTTCCAACAGCAGACGCATCAAACGCGATCATCCGAATAGCGTAAGGAGGCCAACCTTATGGCTTCTACCTGGGGAAATAATATCTGGGGAGCCAACTCATGGCAATCCGAAGTAGCAACAATCGAAATTACAGGTTTAAGTTTAACTTCATCTGTTGGTGATGGAACTAATATGGGTGTGCCCGCTCAAGGTTGGGGTGCAACTACTTGGAGTAATGGTGAGTGGGGAGAAGTTACAGATAATAGCGTTGAGTTAACAGGTTTAGGATTAACATCTACAGTAAATGCAGCTGGTGTATTATCTTTTACATTAAATGGTTGGGGTAGAAATACTTGGAACTCTGAAACTTGGGGTGACAGCACAAATCCAGTTTTAACTTTAACTGGTTTATCAATGACATCTTCTACTGGAAGTATAGAAGCTTTCAACGAAAAAGGTTGGGGTGGTAGATTCTGGGATGAAGGTGAATGGGGACAAGTTGGTGATACATCTTTAGAATTAACAGGTCTTGGATTAACAGCAAGCATCGGAACAGTTTCAATATCAGCAGAAATAAATTCTGGTTGGGGAAGAGCTGCTTGGAATGATGATGCTTGGGGTATTCAAGGTGATATATTATTAACAGGTCAATCAGCAACAACTTCCGTTGGTTCAATATCTCCTGCAGACGTAATGGGAGTTACAGGAGTTTCTGGAACTTCTAGTGTTGGATCACCTACAATTGTTGGTGATGTTTCTTTAAGTTTAACTGGTCAAGCTGGAACCATTTCTCTTGGCAGTCCAACTGCAGTTATTGATGTATCAGTTGCTTTAACTGGTCAAGCTGCAACTGCATCACAAGGTGCATTAACACCTGCTGATGTAATGGGAATAACTGGTTTACAAGCAGATATAGATTTAGGTAATGCTAGTATAACTACAAATCCAATTGTAATACCTACAGGTCAATCAGCAACTGCATCACAAGGATCATTAGCTCCCGCTGACGTAATGGGTGTAACGGGCCAATCTTCAACTTCTTCTTTAGGATCTTTAACTTTTAGTTTAACAAGTAATGCATTCCCAACAGGACAATCTGCAACGGTTTCTATAGCTGCATTTGGCACTTCATCAGGCTTCGGAATTCAAGCATATTCTGATGTTGACACAGGCTCAAATTCTTCGTATACAGATGTTGCAACGGGCTCAAATACAAGTTATACTGACGCTGCATAACAGGAGATAAAATATGGCTTCAACATACACACCTTTAGGGGTAGAACTTCAGGCAACCGGTGAAAACGCGGGTACATGGGGAACAAAAACTAATACAAATTTACAAATTATTGAACAAATATCTGGTGGATTTATACAGCAATCAATAGCAGGTGGCGCACAAACAACAGCTTTATCTGTTTCTGATGGATCAACTGGTGCAGTTTTATCTCACAGAATGATTGAGTTCACAGGTACAATTACAGGAAACCAAGTTGTAACTATACCTTTAGATGTTCAAACTTTTTACTTTTTAAGAAATTCAACATCAGGTGCATACACAGTACAATTTAAATATGTAACTGGATCAGGTGATTCGTTTACATTTTCTGCAACAGACAAAACTGATCAATTAATATTTGCATCAGCGAGTGATGGAACTAATCCAAATATTATTACTTTAGCTTTTGGTTCTGGTGATGGAGATGTAACACTTACTGGTACACAAACATTAACAAACAAAACTTTAACAGCACCAAAAATTGCAGATGCAGGTTTTATTGCAGATGCAAATGGAGCAGAACAAGTAATATTTCAAACAACAGCTTCAGCAGTAAACGAAGTAGAAATTACAAACGCAGCAACAGGTAATGCACCAATCATTGGAGCAAGCGGAGAAACAAATGTTGATCTTAGCATCACTCCAAAAGGAATAGGTAGAGTTACATTAGGCGCTGGTAAAATTCAACAATTAGCAGAAAAAGTTACAGTAGCAGCAACTGCAGCTACAGGTACAATTAACTATGATGTCATTACGCAAGCAGTATTATACTTTACATCTAATGCATCAGCTAACTACACTCTAAATATTAGAGGTGATGGTTCAAACAGTTTAAATAATATTATGGATACAGGCGAGTCAATTACAGTTGCTCATCTAGTAACACAAGGCGGAACAGCGTATTACAATAACGCTGTAACAATTGACGGATCCTCTGTTACACCAGAGTGGCAAGGTGGTTCGGCACCAAGTGGAGGAAATGCTAACTCTGTTGATATGTATTCGTATACAATAATTAAAACTGGAGACGCAGCGTTTACAGCGTTTGCAGCTCAAACACAGTTTGCATAATAGGAGGAATATAGAAAGATGCCAATATTAGCTTCACTCGGAGCAGCTTCAGCAAAAGCTTTCGGATTAACAGGTGGCGCAGCAGTAGCTACAGTTGATTATTTAGTTATTGCAGGTGGCGGTGCAGGTGGAGGTCAGCGTGGCCAAGGTGGCGGCGCAGGCGGAGCAAGAACATCTTTTCCAGGTGGAACTCAAATTGATGTAGGAATAGGAACACCCATAACAGTTACAGTAGGCGGCGGAGGAGCGGGAGGACCCGGTCAAAATGATGCTGGCGGAGATTCAGTTATAGATAGTCTTATAACTTCCAACGGAGGCGGAGGTGCAACTTCAGGATCAGGACAATCACCAGTAGGTGTTGGCGGATCAGGAGCTGGTTCTCATAGAGGTAACGAAGGAGACTTTTCTCCGGCAGAGGGTAATCCTGGTGGATCACCAGACCCATCTCAATTTGGTCCAGGCACAGATTTCGTTCCAGGTACAGGTTTCGGCGCTGGAGGCGGCGGCGCAGGAGGGGGAGGTTCAAATTCTCCTTCACCAACAGCTGCAGCCGGCCCAGGAGGACCAGGTTCAACATTTACAATTACAGGTTCACCATTCACTGCTGCAGGCGGTGGTGGCGGCGGTGCTCACGGAGGACAATCCGGAGGAAGCGGCGGACCGGGCGGCGGAGGATCAGGAGGGGGAGAAAATAACCCTGGAGACTCTGCAAGTTCACACGGCTCTGGCGGTGGTGGCGGAGGCGGAGGACCGTCTTCTCAGCATGCCCAAGGTGGATCAGGATCTGGAGGAAGAGTTGTTGTAAGAACACCAAGTGATTTTACTATTACAGCTACACCACCAAGTATTCCAACAACAGACCACCCAGGTGGTGATTCAATGGCAGACTTTACACAAAGTGGGACTTTTACGATTGAGAAGGCATAATCATGGCAATATACGCAAAACTAGATAGTGATAATAACGTTGTAAACATAATAATAGCAGACTCTATGTCTGGTGATGAATATGTTTTATCACCATCAAATAGTACAAACGCTGCAAAAGGTGGAACGTATGATTCAGCAACACAAAAATTTATACAACCAAAACCATTTCCTTCATGGGCTTTAAATTCTGATAAACAATGGGAAGCACCTGTATCAGAGCCATCTATAACTGACACAATAAGATCTGCTCTTTGGGACGAAGATAATCAAAGATGGAATGGATATAGTTCAGATCTTTCTCTTACTCACCATTGGAACGCAAGCACTTCTTCTTGGGACGCAGTATAATCATTTACTTTAATTAATAAATTTGTTATATGTCTTTTATTAAAGACAGAAATTATGACAAGTTTTATAGGTAATAGTAAAGAGTTATATTGGTTTTTTGAAAAAGCACTAGACAAAAAATTGTGCGAAAAAATAATTAAATTAGGAAAATCTAAAAAAAGTAAAAAAGGTGTTGTAGGTGGAACTCAAGGCCAAAAAAATTCTCAAAAAAATTTAAGTCTAAGAAACTCTGGTGTTCGTTTTTTTAAAGAACAATGGTTATGGGACATAATAAGAACTTATGTAAACACAGCCAATATAAACTCTGGTTGGAACTTTGACTTAACACAAATTGAACCTGTTCAGTTTACTTCTTACAAAAAAACAAATCACTATGGTTGGCATCAAGACTGTTGGCCAACTGCAGATGAACAAGGTAAAAATAGAAAACTGTCTTGTGTTATTCAACTTTCAGATCCAAAAAAATACGAAGGAGGAGATTTTGAATTTTATCATTGGGCTACAGCTTTAAGAAAAGAAACTCTTGTAAAACAAAAAGAACAAGGAACAGTTATAGTTTTTCCTAGTTATAATTTTCATAGAGTAACTCCCGTTACTAAAGGTTCAAGACATTCTTTAGTGTCTTGGGTGAAAGGACCTAAATTTAAATGATTAAAGAAATTTTATTTCCAACTTGTGTCTACAGCTCAAAAGAAGCAATTTCTAAAAAAGACAAGGGTATTATTAAAAAAGATATATTTAAAAAATGGAAAAAAACATCTTGTCCTAATTGGCAATCAGAAAGTATTTTACAGTTAGAAAAGCCTTACAAAAGTTTGTGTGGTAAAATAATTGAAATGTCCAAACAAGTATTTAAAGAACAAGACATACAATATGAAAGATTTGAGATTACTTCAATGTGGGCAAATATATTAACAACAAAAGAAAATTTTCATGCTCATACACATGCAAACAATTATTTAAGTGGAGTCTATTATGTTCAAACCAAAAATACACAAATACACTTTATCGACCCTAGAGTTCAAGCTGCCGTGATAAGACCTGCGGTGAATAATTATAATAAATTTAATTCTTCTAGTTGGTGGTTGCCTTCTATAGAAAATAGTTTAATATTGTTTCCATCTTGGTTACAACACAATGTTGTTTCAAACCAAGAGAAAGAACCTAGAATAAGTATTTCTTTTAATATTATGTTTAAAGGTAAATTGTCTAGTTTAGAAGAAAAAGAATATAATGAGTTTTAAAAAGAATAAATATAAGATAATTAAAAATGCCCTACCAACAGCGGTAACTAATTTTTTATATTTTTATTTTTTGTTAAAAAGATCTGTTTGCAAAGAAATGCAAACAAAAGATGTTCCTATGTCTGCTCCATACAGGCATTTATTAGGTCAGTTTCAAGACAATCAAATAAAAGGACAACCTGATTGTTTTATTACTTATGGGGACACCGCCTTTGATACTTTGTTAGAATTAATAAGACCTGTTATGGAACATCACACTAAATATAGACTTATTCCAACTTACTCTTATGCTAGAATATACGAAAAAGGAAACATACTTCCAAAACACACAGACAGGCAAAGTTGTGAAATATCAACAACACTTAATTTAGGTGGAGACCCTTGGCCTATATTTTTAAAAAATACAAAGGATAAAAAAGTTAAAGTTAATTTAAAACCAGGAGACATGTTAATTTACAGAGGACCCGATTTAGAACATTGGCGAGAACCTTTTAAAGGATCTATTTGTTTACAAGTTTTTTTACATTACAATGAGGATAAAATGGAAAACCAACCTTACCTGTATGATGGTAGAAAACATTTAGGATTACCAAAATAATGGACACAAAAGATAGAATAATAAAAGATTTAGAGGAACAACTTAATGTTGAAAAAACAGTTAAAAAAAGTGAAGTTGTATTAAATAAAGAAAGAGGTGCTTCTAATAAAGAAAAAGATATAGCGTTAGAGTTATTAAGTAACTTAAATGATAAGTTAATAAAAGAAAACGCAAGACTAAGACAGATTATAGAAGACATACTAAAAATTAAATGAAGACAGATAAAATATTAATAGTAGGAGGCGGCAGCGCTGGTTGGATGACTGCGGCTACATTAATAAAAAGTTTTCCAAAAAAACAAATAACTCTCATAGAGTCTCCTAATATCAAAACAGTGGGTGTTGGTGAAAGCACGATTGGTGGAATAAAAAATTGGACTAAATATTTAGATATAGAGGACGATGAATTTTTTAAAGCAACTGATGCTACTTACAAACTTAGTATAAGATTTGAAAATTTTTATAATAAAAAAGATGGTGGTTTTCATTATCCTTTCGGAGATGCAAATTTAGATGGCAACCATGCTAAGTTGAATGATTGGGTTTTTAAAAAACATTTGTATCCTAAAACACATAGATCAAACTTTGCAGAATCTATGTATCCACAAATGGCTTTAGTAAATGAAAATAAATTATTTGATAATCACAATAATGAAATCCCTTTTAATTTTAAAAGAGACACTGCTTACCATTTTGATGCAACTAAGTTTGGACTTTTTTTAAGAGATAAGTATTGTTTACCAAAAGGTGTAAAACATATTAAAGAAAATATAGATTCAATACAAACAAATGAAAAAGGTATCAAATCTTTAAATAATAAATACACCGCTGATTTGTTTATAGATTGCACTGGTTTCAGATCTTTATTACTGGACAAAACTTTAAAAGAACCTTTTGAATCTTATCAAGACATTCTTCCTAATAACTCTGCTTGGGCAACCAGAGTTCCCTATGATAACAAAAGAAAACAATTAAATGGATATACAAACTGTGAGGCAATGAGCGCTGGTTGGATCTGGACAATACCTTTATGGTCAAGGATAGGAACAGGATATGTTTATTCGGATAAATACATTAGCGATGAAGATGCTTTAAAAGAATTTAAAAACCATATTGGTCAAGAAGATTTAGAGTTTAATAAAATTAAAATGAGAGTAGGTATACAAAAAAGACTTTGGGTAAAAAACGTAGTTGCAATTGGTTTGTCTGCAGGATTTATAGAACCTCTTGAAAGCAATGGGTTATTTTCTGTTCATGAATTTTTAATAAGATTAGTTAGAAATATGCAAAGAGATGTAGTCACACAGTGGGACAGAGATAATTTTACCTTTCAATGTAAGACAGTATTTAGAAATTTTGCAGAGTTTGTTGCATTACACTATGCACTATCTAACAGAGATGACACTAGATATTGGAAGGACATTTCCAACAAATCATGGGAACAATCTTTAATAAATTTAAAACCCTTATTACAAAATGGTTTTTTAAAAGCAGCTCTCGATAGAAATTATGCTTATCATTACAATCATTTATTTGGTTTACCTTGTATAGCTTTTGGTATGGGTTGGTATCCAACAGAGGCAAGCACTGTAAAATATTATGGACAAATGAATGACAAAGAGTTTAAAGAAAAATATTTGCCTATAGTTAAAAAATTAGATAAGAAAGTTTCTATGTGGAAGAAAGCTATTAAAGATAAGACTAGTATTTACGATTACCATAAACAAAAATTTTATGCTTAAAATATACGACAACGTGTTTGATAAGTTTTGGCTATCAGAAATAAATCATGTTTTTTTAAACAAAGAAGGATGGAGAGCCAATAACATAGCCAATAGAACCACATGGCCGCATAGAACTTTAGGAACTCATAGATTATTAGGCATAACTCATTTTAGAAGAAGCGATGAAAATTTTATTCAATACGGAGAAAATAAATCTTTAAACAAAACTTTAATTGATAGTTTTGCACACATTTTAAATTTTTGTAACTTAAAATTAAAACTAATAGAGATTTCTTCTAATCTACAATTTAAGGGTATGAATGGTTCAGCGCATACAGATGGTAATTCTAAACAAGTTGCTTTTATTCTTATGTTGTGTGAACAAGACTTGCCCAAAAATATTGGTGGAGAGTTTGTATATAAACCTGACAATAAAAAAGTTTCTTTTAAACACGGAAGAATTATTCAGTTCCCTGCAGATTCTTTACATGCAGGTATGTCTTTTAACAAACCAAACTATCCAAGAATATCTATAAAATACGTAGGAGAGTTTTATGACTAAAATATTTCAACCGTTTAAAGAAGTTGCTTCTATAGATATCTTAAATGAAGATTTAAAAGGTATTACAAAATTTTGTGACAACATTAAAAAAAATCTTCCATCTGTAATAAAGTCTAATTCTGGTGGTTACCAAAGTCCATCTTTTCTTCATCCCACTTTAAATGAAAGTAAACCGGTGTGGAATTTATTTGCTACAATTACAAAACAAGTTGCAAATTTACATAGAGAAAATGAACTATCTTTACCTCTTCGTCTTAATAATTTTTGGATTAACATAAACAAAAAAACAGATTTTAATGTGCCCCACAATCATCCTAATTGTGTTTTTTCTGGAGTGTTCTACGTGAAGACTCCTTTTAATTCTGGCAGTTTTGCTTTTTATAGAAACGTCCATGTATACAAAGCTACTGAATTAATTAAACCAGAAGAAAATATGTTAATTCTATTTCCGTCTCACTTTGATCATTATGTTATGCCCAATAATTCAAATAAAGACCGTATATCTATTTCATTTAATTACTCAGAAAATTATGCAGCTCAATCTTAAAAAATATGTAAAACATAAAAAGAAATTTTTAGATAAAAAATTTTGTAATCAAGTTATAAAATCTTTAGATAATTATGATTGGAAAACACATGAATTCTATAATGGTAAAAAATTTAACAAACTATCTGGTGACCAAGAATTAGATGTATCACACGGAAAACAAAAAGATCCAAACGTAGAAGTTATTATGAAAAAACTTTGGTTTGAAATAAAAGACTACGTCGACAAACTTAAGTTTTCTTGGTTTAATGGATGGCAAGGTTACTCTTTAATACGATACAATAAATATAATTTAAATAAAAAAATGGCAGAACATTGCGATCACATAACCACTTTGTTTAAAGGTCAAGGTATTCCGATATTAAGTTTGTTAATTGTTTTAAACGATGACTATAAAGGTGGTGAGTTTATTATGTTTAAAAATATTGAATACAAATTTAAAGCAGGAGACTTGTTAATATTTCCTTCTAATTTTTTATATCCTCATAGGGTTAATCCAGTAAAAAAGGGCACACGTTATTCTGTGGTTTCATGGGTATGGTAAAAGTAATAGATAATTTTCTTCCAAAACATGAGTTTGAAATTATTAGTGAACTAGTGGTTTCAAATGAGTTTCCTTGGTATTTTGTAAACAACATAAACGCAGAGTATAAAGAAAAAAATTTTGAGTCTTATTTAATACATCATATCTTTGATAGAAATTCGGGTTATAGTAAACACTCTGACCCTTTTCGTAAAATATTAATTCGTTTAAATGCAAAGTGTTTTATAAGAGTTAAAGCAAATATGTATCCTAGAACACAAAAGTTAGAAATACATAAAACACATATAGATTATCCATACAAACATAAAGCAGCTATTTTTTATATTAACACGAACAATGGAAAAACTATTTTACATGACGGCAAAGAAATAGATTCTGTAGCAAACAGATTATTACTGTTTGATTCACACAAACCACATAGCAGCACTTCAACAACTAATGCTAAATGTAGACTTAATGTAAATATTAATTATTTTTAAAATGATAAAAGATTTTATAGGCATATTTGATAACACACTATCTAAAGATATGTGTGATAAAATTATAGGTATTTACGATCAAAGTGAAAAACTTAATTATACACGTAGTAGAAAAGATTTAGGAGAGAATAAAATAAAAAAAGATAATAATTTAGTGTTTGCAAACTCAAGAAAATATATAGATAATGATATACATTTTAAAAGTTTTGAACCATACATAAAAGAATTTGTAGATACAGCTTGGGTTTGTTACAGAGAGTATGCGAATAAATATGGTATGTTAAACAACGTAGCCTCACATAGATTTTATGATAGTATAAAGATTCAAAAAACAAAGCCTACTGAAGGTTATCATTTGTGGCATTGTGAGCATGATACTAGAGAGACTGGATCAAGACTGTTGCTAGTTATGCTTTATTTAAATGATGTTAAAGATGGCGGTGAAACAGAGTTCTTATATCAATCTAAAAGAATAGAACCTAAACAAGGTCGTCTTGTTATTTGTCCTGCAAGTTTTACACATACACACAGAGGCAACCCACCATTAAAAACAGATAAATATATGATTAATGGATGGATTGAATTTGACAAATAATATTGTAACTAAATTTTCTAAATACTTAACCGCTATAGAGTATCCAAAACAAAAAACGTCTTGGAATATCGCAGGCATCATAAAAGGTAAAAATGCTTTTTATAAATTTGATGTCAGAGAAATGTTTGAAATGCCTAATGGGACATCAGCGCAAAGTGGACGTCTTGATTCAAAAGCTCAGAAGCTAGTTCTTGAGGGTGAAAAAGAATGGATTATTTTAGATTTAGAAGAGCTTCATGAATATATTTGCAGAGAAAATAAGAAAAACGTATACGTAAATGATTTGATCTCTGATCTAGAATGGACTATATTTTTAGCCAAAAACTAGTATAATGGTAAATTATGGCATTACAAAAAGTACAATTCTTACCAGGCTTTAACAAACAAATTACAGACACTCAGGCAGAAGGTCAATGGGTTGATGGTGATAATGTTAGGTTTAGATATGGTACACCTGAAAAGATAGGTGGTTGGGAACAATTAGGCACTGACAAACTTACTGGCGCTGCAAGAGCTATGCACCACATCGTAAATAGAAGTGGTATTAAATACTCCATTATAGGAACAAACAGAATTTTATATGCATATTCAGGTGGTGTATTCTATGATATACACCCAATCAAATCTACAACCACTCTTACAAATGCTTTTACCACAACTAATGGGTCAGCTATTGTAACAATTACTTTTTCTTCAGGGCATGGTTTAGTGCCTGGAGACATTATTTTATTAGATAGTTTTACTGCCATAACTGGATCTAATTATTCAGCTTCGGATTTTGATGATAAAAAATTTATGGTTACTAGTGCACCAACCAATCTTACAATAACTATAACAATGTCATCAAATGAATCCGGCGCAGGTGCTACAACATCTGGAGGTATTAGAGTTCAAACTTATTACCACGTTGGACCCGCTGAACAGTTACCCGGATTTGGTTGGGGATTATCTTCTTGGGGAGGTGAAGCAAGTAATCCATTAACAACTACACTTAATGGAGCAATCGATGCTTCTACAACAACTGTTGTTTTGACAAGCGTTGTTAACTTTCCATCAACAGGTACAAATTTTATAAGAATAGGAACTGAAGATATTTCTTACACTGGAATCTCAGGTAATACATTAACAGGCGTGACGCGAGGAACGAGGGGCACAACAGCAGCATCACATTCTGATGGCGCAACAATTACAAATGTTTCTGACTTCGTAGCGTGGGGTGAGGCAGCATCTGGAGATTTAGTAATTGATCCTGGTATGTGGTCTATTGATAACTTCGGCGATAAAATTATCGCGTTGATACACGACGGTGCAGTTTTTGAATGGAACTCAAATGCAGCTAATGCAAACGCAACAAGAGCTACAATTATTTCTGGAGCACCAACAGCGTCTAGAGACATGATTGTGTCTACACCAGATAGACACTTAGTGTTTTTTGGTACAGAGACAACTATCGGTGATGCATCAACACAAGATCAAATGTTTATTAGATTTTCTAATCAAGAGGATATTAATACGTATACACCAACAGCCACTAACACAGCGGGCACACAAAGACTTGCCGATGGATCTAGAATTGTAGGAGCGGTTAGAGGTAGAGATGCAATCTATGTTTGGACAGATACTGCTTTGTTTACACAGAGATTTATTGGACCACCTTTTACGTTTGGTTTTGCACAAGTAGGAACTAACTGTGGTTTGATTGGTCAAAACGCTGCAGTAGAAGTAGACGGTGCAGCATATTGGTTTTCCGAGAATGGGTTTTTTAAATACGCTGGTGCTCTACAATCATTACCATGTTTAGTAGAAGACTTTGTATTTAATGATTTAAATACAACAGCTTCACAACTTATTAATGCAGGTCTAAATAATTTGTTTGGCGAAATTAACTGGTTTTATTGTTCATCAGGATCAACAATAATAAATAAATGCGTAACTTATAATTATGTAGAATCCACAGCTCAAAGACCTGTTTGGACAACAAGCACTTTAGATAGAACCACTTGGCAAGACTCTGCAGTTTTTGGTAAACCACATGCCACAGATTATGATGCTGACTCTAACAACTCCTATGACGTTGTTGGAAACACCGATGGATGCACCATATACTATGAGCACGAGACTGGAACAGATCAGGTTACATCTACAGCAACTACAGCTATAACTTCTAATATAGAGTCTGGAGACTTTGATATAAGTCAAGGTGGTGATGGTGAGTTCTTTGCAAAAATAAGAAGATTTATACCAGACTTTGTTTCTCAAACTGGTAACACACAGATTACATTACAACTAAGAAATTATTCTAATAACTCACAAGCGAGTTCTGCTCTTGGACCTTTTACCATTAGTTCTTCAACAACTAAGGTTGATACTAGAGCTAGAGCTAGAGCTGTATCTTTAAAAATAGCAAATACAGCTGCTTCACAGAATTGGAAATTAGGTGGATTTAGATTAGATATACAACCAGACGGTAGAAGATAATGGCAAAGATAGTACAAATATTAACACGGCCTAGTAAAGAGTATAGTCAAGATGTTGCTGATGCTCAGGTGAGAGATCTTGATAGTATAATACAAAAATTAAATACAACATATCAACAAGAACTAAAGGATGAAGTTGACGCTCAAAACTTCTTTATAAATTAATGTCAAATAGTTTCGTAAATGCAAAGTTAGATTTAACAACAACAGACAATACAACGTTGTATACAACTCCAAGTGCTAATGTTGCTTTGGTAAAATCAATATTAGTATCTAATGACGCTGGTTCTGGATGTAATTTAGATATTACTCTAACAGATGCTTCTGGTAATGTGTTTAGTTTATTTAAAACCAAGACCATAGCAACCAATACGACAACCGAACTTTTAACTCATCCTCTTGTGGTAGAGGAAAGCGAGATACTAAAAGTACAAGCTAGTGACGCGAACGAGCTGCACGTTATAGCTTCTATATTACAAATACAGCCAAGAGAGGTAACAACATAATGACATTAGTAATAAAACCTGAAAACATAATAGAAAAGATAAGTAACAAAAAGACTGGTGAAATATACGAAAACGAAGAGGCTTTAAAAGCGGCTAATGTAGCTGAAGAAGACATACAAAGAGATGTAACAGTTATAATGCCAAGCCTTGATTTATTTCCAAAAGTCAAGTAAAAAGGACGTTACAGGATATAAAGCCTGCCTTAACAATTTAGCTAAATTATGACAATATCAAGAGGACAGATGAATAGACAATTATACATGCGCGGTGGTATTATGGACGCCATGCCTAGGCAGGAATATGGTTTAGGTAGCTTTGTAAAGAAAGCAGTTAAAGGAGTGACAAAAAGTGTAAAGAAAATTGCATCGTCTGATGTTGGTAAAGCTGCATTAATAGGAGCAGCTGCATTTGGTATACCAGGAACAAGTATAGGTGGTTTATTAGGTAGGTCATCTTTTATGGTTCCAGCAGGAGGAGCACCAGGAATTTTTGGTCTTGGTGGTGTAAGTAATTTATTTACAGCAGCAGGAGCAGGTGCATCAACTGTAGCAGACGGTTTTAAAGCTGGTGTAGGTCCAGATAAAGGTGTTTTTGGTAAACTTTTAAGTGGTAAAGTTGGTAAGTTTGCTGCGCTAGCAGGAGTATCTACTTTCTTAACAGGTACACTTGGTATGACAGAAGAACAAGCTGAAGAAGAATTAGCTAGAGATCCATCAAAATATTTAGAACTATATTATAGAAATTTAAATCCTCCAACTGCAGACACTAATTCAGAAGAGTATGAAGCACAGGTTAGAGATTTTGTTACGACAAACACATCAGAGTATGCAGAAGGTGGTAGAATAGGTTATGCTGCAGGAAGTGATGAATTACCGGAATTTAATTCCGAATCAAATATTATACCTTTGTCCAATGATGGTGAGTTTAAATATACTACTCCTTCAGAAATTTTACCTGAATTTAAATATATGAGTGATGGACCTGTATTACCTAATGATCCAACACAACCTGTAAATCCTTTTGCACCGAAACCAACAGGACCAGTATTACCAGATAGAATGGCATCTAATGAAATATCAATAGATAAAATAGAAATGTTAATTAAAAGAGGAGCTGACAATGATCTTATAAAAGAATTTACTGGTGCTTCAGATGGTGTAATTAATCAGATAAGAGATGCTATGGAAAGAAAAAACAAAGCTGGTGGTGGTATTATGAACAGAGCTGGATATGCGTTAGGAGACACTGCAAGCCAGAATGCTATGCAAGCGGCGGGCATCGAGGGTCTACCTGTAAGACAAAATCCAAAAGGTGTTAAAGAATTAGATCTTAGAAATACTGGTGGATTTATACAACCAGTTGGTATAAAAGAAAAAGAAGATGACATCCCAGCGATGTTATCCAATAACGAATTCGTATTTACAGCAGACGCTGTTAGAGGTATGGGCGACGGTAATGTTAATGTAGGCGCTCAAAGGATGTATGACATGATGAAAAAATTAGAAGCAGGAGGAAGTGTATAATGGCTGAAGTAGTAAGAACAGCACCTGCAGAATTTATTGAAGCTGGTGCAAAAACATATTTAGATGATCTAACAAAAGCAATTGGTGGTTTTAAAACTACAGATCTTTCTACAATTATGGGTCCACAGTTTGTTGCTGGACCTGGTGCATTAACTACACAAGCAGAAGGATTAGCTTCTGGTCTTGGTAGCTTTGAACCTTTTTTAAATAAAGCACAAGGACTGACAGGACCAACAGCTTATCAAGCTTACATGTCTCCGTATCAACAAGATGTGATTGATGCTACAATGGCAGACTTTGATCAACAAGCTGCAAAAGGTTTACCCGCATTATCTGCTCAAGCTATCGGCGCTGGAGCTTTTGGTGGTGGTAGAGAAGGCGTACAAAGAGCAGAATATCAATCAGCAAGTGATAGAAACAGAGCATCACTATTAGCTCAATTAAGACAACAAGGTTTTGGTCAAGCACAGAATTTAGCTCAAGCAGACTTTGGAAGAAATTTAACTTTAGCACAACAATCACCTGCATTATTAGGTCAACAGATTTCAGCACTAACAGGTTTAGGTGCGCAGCAAGGAGCAAGAGCTCAACAAGGCTTAACAGCTTAACAACAATTATTATCAAGACAAGCTTTACAACCCTTAGAAGCAGCACAACAATTTGGTTCTGGTGTTACACAATTAATTGCAGGATATCCAGGTAGAGAAAATATTTTACCACCTGCAGCAACACCTTCACCATTAGCTACAGGACTTGGAACTGCATCAACGTTAGCTGGTATTTACAGATTAATTAATCCATCAACACAAAAATTACAATTAGTATAATGAGTAGAATATTAAAAAGACCTATGTTTAGAAAAGGTGGAGAAGTTATGGAAGGTGTCATGACGGGTATCACACCTAGAAAAATGTATGACGAAGGATCACTTAATACAGCAGATCAAGGTGTAGTAGATAATGTAAGACGTAAAATGAATTTGATTGATGTTATTTCAGGTTCAGGGTCTAGTGCATTAGGAGATCCTTTAACACAATTTTTATTATCAACTGGTCAAAATTTAATTAGTGGTGAATCAGCGGGTGGTACTAAGTTACAAGAACTTGCAGGTGCAACTAAAGCACCATTAGCTCAAGCAATTAAATCACAACAATTAAAAGATTTAAGTAAAAGAAAATTAGCTACATCTTTAATATCTAAACTAGGTACAGGTGACTTTGAAACAGCGTTTAAAAATTATGGTCAATACATGAAAAATCCTAATACAAATAAACGATATACTAAAGATGAGTTTAGACCTGTGTTTGGAAACTTACAGATGTATAGAAAACCAATGAACCCTAACGAAAGAGCACAAAAAGAAGCAGATGCTAGAAAAGATGTTCTTGCTAAGAAAAAGAATATGTTACAACAGCAAGAATACAATACTTTACAGATAACTGGTATTGAAGAAGCAGAAAAGAAAATATTAGATAACGATGAATTATACAAAAGTATGGATACAAGTAATCCTTATATTGCAAACGACGATTATGAAGAAGCTACATCAGCTGCAGCAAAAGACTCTGAAGGTAAAGAAGTAAAAATTAGAGTTTTTGTACCAGACGACAAAGAGGATTTTAGACCTAATAAACGATATTTTTTAATTGATGAAGGTATATTTGTTACATATGATTCAGCAAATAACAGGTTAATCGAAGTACCTGGAATTTAGAAAGGAGTTCAATGGTTGATAAACTTAATCTTCCAGAGGGTTACACTTTAATAGACGACACTGAAGAAGAACTTTTAGAAGAAGAGATAGTAGAAGACGTTCCAAAAGATAAAGACGTTCAATTAGAAGAAGTATCAGAAGAAGAACCTATTGGTTTAAATAAATTAAAAGAAAAAGGTATATTATCACAAGACAATGTTACTGGTACTCTTACAGAAGAAACAATAAGAAGTATTAGTAAAATCTACGATAAGACACAAGGTAAAGAAGTAGAAGAAGATGCATCTCTTGTAGAGTCTTTAACTGGTGCAGGTATTAGTGCCGGTATAAAAATACCAAAAGGTTTAGTTACATTCGGAACTTTGCTTTACGATGTGTTTCAAGAAGAAGGTATACCAATTGATGAAACACTAACAGGTAAATTTAATGAAGCTTTTGAACAAACAACTTTAGGTAAAATAGAAAATGCTGCTGAAGATGTAGCTAGAGAAACAGCTGCAGGTAAAATTACAGAAGCCATTGGTCAACTATATGGTGCAGGTAAAATAGCACAAAAAACAGCTATACCTGTTATAACAAAAACATCTCAAAAAGTTAGACAGTTAGTTAATTCTATTAAAGGTGGTAGATATGTTAAAACTACAAATAACGTAAACGCAGCAAAAGCTGTTAAAGAAGCTGCTAAATTAAATAAAATAACAGGCACGGATAAATTTATAGGTATTGCCGTAGGTGGTGGTGTAGGTGGAGGCTTCATTGTATCTAACGTAGAAGATATTGGTACGTTCGGTGATTGGGATTTTTTAGATTTCTTACCTACAGGCATGGATAGGAATGAAAGACTAAAAGGTGGTGAAGATGCACAAAGACAATTATTAAATAGATTTAAATTTGGTGCTGAACTTGGTTTTCCTATTATACCTTTTGTAGTTGGTACAGGTAAAACTGGTAAACTTCTTTTGCAAAAAGGCAAAGAACTTACATACAGCGATAGTATGTTAGAACGATGGGTGGACAGATTTGTAGGTCGACCATTTAGATCTAGAAGTAATAAACCACAAGAATTATTTGATGGTATTCAAAGATTAGAAGGAAAAAAATCTGCAATAAAATTATTAGCAAAAGATGCTGCTAGAAATTTTGATGATAGAATAAGAGAAATCTCAAAAGAAACGAGTGGAGCAGCTTTAGCAGTAAAAGATCCAGATGCTTTTTCTAAAGTTATATCTGAGTTTATGTTTAAATCTACTGATGATATTGTAAAAGGTAAATCAATAGCTTTTCCTGGTTTTTCAACTAAAGCTTTAAATACATTTAGACAATCTATGGATAAGTTAGGTGTAGCTAAAAAATCTTTAAATAAAATAGTTGAAGACGCCACAGCTTTTAGAAACACAACAGCAGGATTAAAATCATTAATTAGTGCAAGTAAGAATGTTGTAGTAGGCACAGAAAAATTAAACAAAATATTAAATGAAAGAGTTAAGAATGTTCTATCTGTAGACTATAAAATGCTAGATGATAACAGAGGTATATTTAACGGATATAGACCCATAGCTGAGAATATAAAAGAAGTTTCACAAATTTTGCAAAGATACGCAAAAGCAAATGGTAAAAGTTTAGACGATGCAACAGCTAACAAATTAGTAAATGATTTAACTAAAAACGCATTTAAAGATAAATCAACTAATGCTTTAGTATTTGATATAGGTGAAATGAGTGCTTTGGCCGATGCACCTGTGCAAAGAGTAAACATGGGTAAATATATTACCACGGGTAAATTTAAACCAGACGGAGTAGGAGGTTTAATACAAAAAGAATCAGATCTTTTAGCATTTAAAAAATTATTTGGAGAATATAGAAATGCACAAAAAGGTATTTACAATGTATCATCTGAACTTGCAGAAACTATTTCAAGAGATAAATTTTATACTGAGTTGTTAGCAGATAGTAATAGAATAGCTGCAGCTTTAAAACAAGGCAATCCTGATATTCTTAAAGGTCAAATAGGTAGACCTATATTTTTTAAAAACTATAACGACGCTGTTCTTAATTTACCTAATCAAAAAATAACTAAAGTTCCTTTAAGTTTAAAAACAGGTTTACCAGAAACAATTTATAAAAGTCCTATAGATGGATACTTTACAACGGAAGCTTACGCAGAAGCAATTAGAGTAGGTGATGCTGTAGTAGGCAGTGGACTTACAAGAAGTTTAGCTTGGAGAATTGGTATGTTAATACCAAAAGGTGTATCACAAGCTGCAAAAACTATTCTTGGTCCTTTTACACACGCTAGAAACTTTTTCTCTTCTATGTTTACAACAATACATAGAGGAAATGTTTTAATCTCGCCAATGAAAATTGCCGACTTTCTAAATAGATCGAGAAAAGCTGTGCAACCACAGTTGTTATATAGAATGACAGGTAATCCAAAATTTAGAAATCAACCGGAAGATCAAGCACTATATAGATTTTTATTAGAGGAAGGTGTTACCAATCAAAACATTATAGCTAGAGAACTAGAAGGAATATTTCAAGACATAGCACAAGTAAGAACAGCTAACATGACAACGGATCAATTTTTTAATAAGATATTAAATACAGGTACACGTAAATTTAAAAGATTGTATGATGTTGCACAAGATTTATACACAACAGAAGATGATTTTTTTAGAGTGTATAATTTTTTAGCAGAAGCTCATAAATTAGATACTGCTTTTGAAACTGCAATTAAAAAAGGTATCAAAGATATAAATGGTAAAGTTGTAACGAGAGCTACAAAACCAACTGATCTTGAGATTATGAAAGAGGCAGCACAAGTTGTAAGAGAAACTGTGCCAAACTATGCTTATGTATCTGATTTTGTAAAAGGAGTTAGACGTTCACCACTTGGAAGTTTCGCAGCCTTTCCAGCTGAAATATATAGAACAGGTGCAAACACAACAGTTAGAGCTTTAAAAGAAATAAAAGATCCTGTTAGAAAACAAATAGGTTACAACAGTTTAATAGGACAAGCATTCACTTATGCTACTTTACCACCATTACTAGTAGAAACATTTAGAGGTTTATACGGAATAACTAGAGATCAATTAAATGCAATGAGAGAAGTCTTACCAACATGGTCAGAAGACAATACTATCTTACCTGTGTATGAAGACGGTAAATATAAATACATAGATTTTAGTCATGGTTTCTTTTATGACACAATGATTCAACCTGTGCAAACTACGCTGGCAGGTGTTCAAAGAAATCCAGACAAGCCTTTAGTTCCACAATTAATGGATAGTTTTGTAAAAGCTACAGGTAAAGTGTTTGAACCTTTTGTTTCAGAATCTATTTGGATAGGTGTTGTTTTAGATCTTTATTCAAGAGGTGGTAAAACAAAAGAAGGTAGACAAATATGGAATCCAAGAGAACCTGAAGGAGACAAATTTTCAAAAGCTGTAGAATATGCAGTTAAAGAATTATCACCAGGTTCAAGAGAACAGGTGTTAAGGTTATACAAAGCAGCAACAGGTCAAACAGTTAAAGGTACAAAATTTGAAATACCTGATGAACTTATGGGATTATTTGGTTTTAGAAAAGTACCATTAAATCTTGAAAAAACTCTTAACTTTAGAATACAAGGATTTAAACGAGACACGCGTAATGAACGTAATTTAATTTATGCTGACACAAGATCAGGAGATCCTGTTAAAGATGACAATATAATTATTAAACAATTTGTTAAAGCAAACAAACAAAGATATGAAACTTACAGTAAAATGAGAAGATTATATGATGCTGTTAAAGTTTTAGGTATGAGAGATAAAAAAATAGCAGAAGAGTTTGTTGATAGAAATGCCACAAAACTTTATGGATTTATAGAGGATAATAAGTTTGAGCCTTTTGGTGTAAGTACAGACGTAATAGCAGCATATGCAAAAGAATCAGAAGAAAAAGGAATACCCAATCCTTTGAACAAGAGAGTATTAAAAAAACTAGAGAGAATGAGAAAAGATATGATTAAGTTGAAATTAAACCAAGAGTTTAACATTGATGTAGAGAAGTATTTATTACCAGAAGCTGACACTAGT
>Ga0181414_1000116_pt1 | contig 23454 bp, 42 predicted proteins | sample 37SPOviralmetaG_FD_130139 | JGI IMG/M metagenome (GOLD analysis project Ga0181414, IMG submission 130139) | Marine viral communities from the oligotrophic San Pedro Time Series (SPOT) site, San Pedro Channel, CA, USA - 37 SPOT_SRF_2012-11-28 | ecosystem: Environmental > Aquatic > Marine > Strait... | reverse complement strand
TTCCCCAACTGGGACTAGGGTCCCAAGCGAGTTGCTGCCTACCGCAATTCGGTACGAAAAGGCGAGAGCACTTGCATTTGAGCATCTAGGGCAACCACACCGTGCTGAGGAGTGTTTAGCCCTGAAACGTTTTTACGAACGACGTAAAATGGAAGAGCAGAATTAGCGTCTTTAGAAGTGCAAAAGGTTTTCAACGTTCTATCAGTGCTGGCGTTCCTGATGTCTGGAACGTTGGTTGGAGCGACAATCGTTGCGTTTGCTCGCGTTCCAGGAATGATTGAGGACTACTTGGAGGACGCAACCGGCGATGTCATTGGCGAAGTGACAGAGGCTATCCCTAGCCAAATCGATAAAGCGATGCCAGAACTGCCGACAGAGACTGGCTTGCCGATTAAGTCACCATTTTAGTGTTAGCAGTTGGATCGTCGTCATGAGCTTCAGGCCCAAAGCCTTTCGCCTTGATTTTCGCCATGTCAAGTTCTGGCGCGGGTGTCTCCGCTTTCTGCTCAAACGACCCTAGCCATTCGCGTAATGAATCTCCTGTCGGAGTGCCCTTTGGCCATTTAATGTGGCGCAAGATCATTTTGTGATCTGTAAAAAGCCGAGACGACCTGCCACACAAAACTGTGTAAGTGATCTCAGGTCCTTCGCGTCTACGGTTTCTCTCGATCCAAAGCTGACCAGCAACAAACCGTTCACCCTTCATGCCAGAAATCCCTGAGATTGGTATTGGTGCGGTGCAAGTGCCGGAGATCCCGGCTTGGCGTGCCATGCCTCCACAGAGTATTCCGGTTGCGCCGCCGGTGACGTTACAAATCGGTTTTCCTGTTGCTGACATCCCTGGCTGTGTAGAGACCAGGAACTCAGCAGCAGGTGACAGTGAGATCTACAACACCGATCCAAAGGGCAACATCACTGTTTGCGGCGGGCAGATGCCGTCGTACAAACCAATCGACTACACGCCTGGAACGCTGGTGTATGGCGCGGCAAAACCTCCACCGCCACCAGAAGAAGAGGTAGAGCCCAAGAAAGAAAAACCGGCTGGTGAATCAAACCAACCGGTAGCCCCTCTTCCGTCGCCAGGTAGTGGCATTCCTGACATCCCATTAGATAGCAACCAACTGCCATGCCCGCCACTGGATGGATTACCTATTGGTGTCAGAGGCAAGCAGGGCACTGGGATTGTCATTGGATATAAGCGTGTTGATGGTCAGTGCATAACGCTGTATGAACGCTTGCCAATCGACAAGATTATCGACAATTACCTGCCACCCGCACCTGTTGCACTGACGACTGGCGTGATTGCCGCAACGGCTGCAACGTCAGCCATCGTGGCAAAACCGTTAGGTGAGTATGTGTTGAAGCTGGTCAAACCTACTGTCAAAAAGACAGTTAAAAAGCTCAAGGGGATGCTGGGGAAGAAGCCTCGCCCTGAGTCTGTTGCTGAGCGCGTGAAGTTTCAGCGTTCTCTCCGTAAGTGATTTTGTGGATGTGGGGCGGGATGACGCCTGGCGGATTTTGCAGGACTACGTCAGCACAGATTTTGCTGTAAGGGCTGTCAGGGTGAAAGCTGATGCCTTCTTTCATCAGTGAAGCGCAGTTTTTAAGCCTGGCGATTTCGTAGTTAAGTCGCTTGTCAGCAAGCTGGGCGTCCAGCAATGCCACCTGCTTTTCAGCTGCTTTTCTGCAGCTTCTAACGTGGGAGCGGTCAAGCGGTACTGAAATCGTGGCTGTAATACCGCCGTTGATTGAGTAATTAGTTTTTTGACCCGTCCTGATTGGACGATAGTAAAGGACATTGCCCGGATTATCAGGGACGCCGTCTGGGGCGGCAATCCCCTCCGGAGTTGTCGTGCCCACCAAATCGAGAGTGTCGTATACCGGTTCTTGGTAGTAGCTCTCATAGGGATGTGCCCAGCTAGTAGTTGTACTTAGAAAAGGATTGATGTGAAGAGTCGCTCCTTGACAAGATATACCTGCATAGTTGAACCCGAATGTGCGTGATGGCACCACCTGCACAGCTTGGTTTGTGACACTTCCCGAACTGTTTGCAACTGGTGCAGCAGTGCTGGAAACCTGAGCTTGTGCTGGAGCGGAAAGCAGCAAAAGCGTTGCTATGACTCGCTTCATTGGGTAAAGGTACTTGTCGTCTCAGTTATAGATTCAATGTCGGTGTCACGGTTGATGAGTGTATGGTTGACCAAACCTGGGCCGGACAAAGTTTCTACCATCTGGAACGCTTCGCCTTCATTAACAATTGTCCAGGTTGGCTTAGTTGCAGCATCAAGGCTGGTCCATTTACTGGTGATGCCCTGAATGGTGTTTGACGTTGTCGTCAGACCCATTGGAGCGATAGCAGCGTCAGTCTTGATATTTGTGCCACTAACCGATAGCTCGTAGCCCGTCCGGTATTCATACGAGTTAATGACTTCTGTGACTTTGGTCTTGGTCGTTGTTGTGGAGGAGAGAACGCCTTGCGAAAAGTTAGGCACCACAGGCACCGCAGCTGCTGGTGCGGCAACAAGCAAAAGCAGCAACAGAATCATTTGATTGTCAGTTCTTGGATGACTTGACCGATTGCAGTAGTACCAGCCGAACCCGCAGTCACCGAAATAGCGCCATCAGTTGCAATCGTGCCAGCTAGTGTTCCAGCGACTCCGCCTGATGTGGTCGTTGTATTGCCGAACACCGGCAGTGCTGGGACTACTCCGGCGGTGACTGTTGTTGAGAGGACGGTTGGAACGTCGTCTCCTTCTGTATAGCTTTCGCTGTAACTGAAAGCATCACCAGCAGTGGTAATGCTGTAAACGCCAGGAGTGTAACCGAGGGCAGTACCGGAACTAAATGCAGTGAACTTACTAGCAGTGTCCAAAGTGACGTTAGAGCCAGATATTGCCAGTGAACTCGGCTGCCGGATTGCAACGGATCCCGCTCCATCAACCGACAGCGAAACGCTTGACTGGATTCTATGCGTGATGTCTGCCTGCGCTGGAGCGGCAAGCAAGCTGGCAGCTAGTGCCAGAAGTGCCTTTTTCATTGGATTCCGGCTTTGGTGTCCTTATTGTCTACGTTAACGGTTTTGTCGTCCTTCTTTTTCTTATTCAACTTGCCCAATGCTGGCGTGTAAGTCGCTGCCGTCCCAGTAAGCAAGCTGGCTGGAAACGTTGGGTCTACCGCTTGCGAAAAAATACCAAGGTAGTTGGCGGTCAAGATGCCCATTGACCAAAGCAGGATAGTGACTCGTACAACGTCACCTAGCCAAGAGCTGTTTTGGTCCTCCTGTTCCTGCTCTTGCAAGTCTTTCGTCTCTGCCATGATGGATTGACGCTAGAGGTCGAGTAGTGGTTGAAGTCTGGGCTGCAGTCGCTGGGGCAAGCATAGGAGTTGCTTCTGCTGGGTTAACTGGGCTGTCCCGTCAAAACCAGCAAGGTCGAGACTCCTTGGTACGCCTGACAACTGCTGTAGACAATTTAGCCGGTCGCCTTGATGTTCTCCACGCCGATATCAGAACAAGAGACCAAGAAATTTTCAGCAGACTGGCCGAGTTAGAGCGATCAGTAGCGCGACTTGAGGGCCATAGCGATCGGAACTAAACTATTAGAGCCCTGCATAGGCATCTAATGTTGTTGATTCTCAAGCCATTGCTACTGTCAATGGCCAGGTCAAAGGCTTTTAAAGAACTGATCGTCGCGATGCTAGAGCGGGTCGTCAAGCAAACCGACAACGACCTAGATGACTTGGCAGTCAAGCATCTCAAAGACTTGCTGTTCCCAACTTCTCGCGTCGATAAATAGCATTAACCATTTAAGTTCGGCATGATTGGCGCGTCAGCTGCTGTATTGGTAGTAATGGCCCTTGCTTTGTTGCCGTTTTTCCAGTTTTTTCGTGGTACGCCCCACCAGTTGGCTGCTGTTAAACAGCTTGAAGAGTCGCTGCCGCCGCAATTATTGGAAGAAAACGAAGCTGATTGGTTTCAGTCCTGGAAAGAAAGCGGGTATGACCAGCAGATTTACATGCCCTACTTCAGACAGCTCGATAACAAGACAGGAACCGGCCATCGGGAATGCTTTAGTTCAGCGGCGGCCATGGTGGCTGCGTATTACAAGAAGGTTCGCACGGATGATCAATACAATGCGATTCGTGCTGAATTTGGCGACACCACTTCGGTAGAAGCTCAGCTAGCAGCGTTGCGGAGCTTGGGTCTAGAAGCTGAGTTTCGCAAAGATGGCGATGCTGACATGGTTGAGCTTGAGGTCGAAAACGGCAGGCCTGTGCTGGTTGGTTGGTTGCACGCAGGCAACATGCTTCGTGGCGAACCACCAATGTGCAGCGGTTTAGGTTGCGGGCATTGGAGCGTAATCAGTGGTTACGCGGGTAAGAACAGCAACGATCCAGAGTGGATCATGCAAGATCCGAGAGGGTATCCCGAGATGGAGAAGGGAGGCCATAGCAACCCGCATTTGGGACGTAATGTCCGTGTGAGGCAAGCTGCGTTCTATCAACGGTGGCAAGCGAACGGCCCAGGCACGGGCTGGGTGATCTTGGTTAATGAGTGAGTTTTATTGGATCTGGGCGTTTATTAGTGCGTTTTGGACAACTGTTGTGCTGCAATGCGCCAAGCCTGTGAACTGGGACCAATGTTCAAGAGTCAATGACTGGCTAGTCCCTTGGGTACGAGATGTGGTCGAAATGCACGAAAAGGGTGCTTATCACAAAGAAAAGAGCGCTCTAAAGGAACCTAAGTAGACTTGCGTTTTGCATTGATCGAATGGCGGTTCTGTGTGACTGGGAGATCCAAGCTCGTTGCCGCAAAAGCGACATGGTCGTCCCGTTCAACCCAGATCTGCTAAATCCAGCCAGCTTGGATCTGCGTTTGGGCAATCACCTGATGATCGAGAGCATCTACAGCCCTGAGCTGATTCGTATTGACATCTCAGACAGGACAGAAGATGAGCCGTTCATGCTTCAGTCCGGCGAGTTTTGCCTGGCTGAGACACTTGAGCTGTTTAACCTGCCCGACGACATCAGCGGCCAGTTTGTACTCAAATCAAGCCGCGCACGATCTGGTCTTAATCACCTGCTTGCTGGCTGGTGCGACCCAGGCTGGCACGGAAGCAAGCTGACTCTCGAGTTGAAGAACGAGCGATTGCATCATGCATTGCCTCTTTGGCCTGGTCTGAAAATCGGCCAGATGGTCTTCCACGCCATGTCAAACACGCCAATGCATAGCTATGCAGAGACCGGTCATTACAACAATCACTTGACAGTCATGCCGTCTGTGGCATGACTTAATAAATATCTTCAGGGCTATGGGCTGGGCTGACTGGATGGTCGTGACTCAGAGCCTTGAGGAGGAGCTTGAGCTTGAAAAAAGTGTCCGTGACATTCAAGGTTGCAACGACGAAGACGCACTTCGGACAATGTGCGTCTCTTTGATCCGCACCAACTGGCATCAAGCAAAGCTGTTGCAACAGGCAGTCGGTCACATTGCAGAAATTGACTCCTCAGTTGCAGCCTTGGGGCTGTAAGCAAGAGTCACAAGTTCAAAGAACTGCTTAGCCGCCCAGTCTTTTGACTCCGGAAAGTGGCGTGCCATGCCGCCATACTGCACAACCCAAGCAGTGAATCCATCCTTGACCGCAAGCTCAATCGTTGGCTTTGGCATTTTTCATGTGCTGGATGTAGATGTCAGCCTGCCAAAGATCATTTGAAAACTGCCTCTGCCCATCAGGGCCGCAGCTGCAATAGCGAGGCTCACCGATTGGTTCTACACCTTGAATGATGTAAAAGCCATCGCCATAGTCCATCGCATCAGTCGGGACATTGCCAAAAGTAGGCGCAGTCTTTAGCGAAGGTTCCACCAGTCATCCTCCCTTCAGGACAGCCGACATTGCAGTTGGCTTTTACTATTTCCCAGTGTATGCAGTTCATGCAACGTGGCTGAGAACTATTCAGGCAACGCGCATCTGCATACAGTTGCTCTGCCTCAAGCACTGCTTGCTCAAGTTCAGTTGCCGACAAGCTGCAAGAGAGTTTCCCGGTCTTGGTTTTTATCTTGACGCGCCATCCATCGCCATCCTCGCTAAGGACCATTCGTCCAGCGTGGTAACGCAATGAGGCCATAAATTACTTGTATATCGCCCTCAGTATCTCAGCTGCTTCAAGTGCTGCGCTATGGGTGTGGCAAGGCTCACCCCAATACACAACTGATCCATCGAAAAACCAAGGCTTGAACAAAGGCATGATCCCAAGTGTCATGAGGTGAACTCCAACAGAATCTGGTTGACGCATGGCTATAATTTGGGCTCTTCACCCTGAAACGGGCGAAGGACAGTTCACCTGCAGCGGATCAGGTGCGAGGGGTGCGGATGCGTGAGTCGGCCTTAGTCCGCAACCAATTTTGTGGCCTAGGTGATGTAGGGCCAGGAAACCTCATCATCTCTTTGCCAAGCGTTGGGCTCTAGGCCTCGTGACGAGACGTAGTCGGCAAAGACCTGCTGCAACTCCGTTTTAGACACGCCAGCAGCAGTAGCCAGTTTTACGGCGTTTGCCTTCCCGCGATAAAGCAGATCGAGGGCATCTTCTAGCGTCAAGCCGGCGCTAAGGTCAAGACGCGACACACTTTTGGTCATGCCCTACCACTACGACGACAAAAAGAAAGGCACCAAGAAAGGCGGCAGCAAGAAAGGCGGCAAGAAGTAATCACTTGACCACTTCAATGGCAGCATCAGGCCAGCGGGCCTTGCCGTAATTAATAGCGGCTTTTTGATTCTCAGCAGAGGTGCGCCAGATCATTGGCGCAGCCTGTCCATTGCGCACCAGCAACTTAAATGGCTTTGTCTTGACGCCCTTCTTGGGATGGCTGATACCATCGCCGTGTTGCGCTTGAGGATGATTATCGTCCCATTGAAAATTGCTCAAGAGTTCGACTCCTTGCCGACTTGGAAAAGCGCATCTTGACGCGCTTTTTCGTAGAGCTTATCAGCTTGCAACGGACCAATCAGTGCAGAAACTGCTTGCCGAAAGTAAGACAAGTGATAGGACTCAAGCTTTGAAAGATCATTCTCCTTTACCTGCTTGATGCGAGTTATGAATTGCTCGCAAATTTTTAGCTTGACGCTAAGTTTGTGCAGCCAATCAAGCTCGGTAGTGTCTCTTTCCTCATGCATCTTTGCGCTCATGTTGCTGATAGCAACATTGAGTTCACGCTCTAATGTGTTTAAATCGTTTCGAGTAAGAGACTGTATGTCTGCTATATATACTGCTTTACCTAAAGAACTGCTGTCGTAAAAAATGTTTCGCATAAGTAAAAAGTGTAAGTTGTAATTTTAAGGCAAAGTCACCTTGATGGCACTGCCGTTTGCGTTGACGTAAGAAAGCGGGTTGGCACGCCTCATCAGCCAGATGCCAGCATGACCAATCGGCGCCACGTTGATTGGTGGCTTATCAGCTGGCAAAGGCCGCAGATACTGCACAGTCCAGCTGGGTGGACGCTGTAGCAGCACAGGGCGCTTGCTACCCCACCGAAGCATGGCTAGGCCAATCTTTTCAAAAGTCCGGGACATGTTTCTCCAATAGCTTTTTTTGGGCTGCGACTAGGTCTTGCAGTTGGAACTGCCGCATGACCAAGTCGCGATACTGCTCGACCGGGATCGTGACAAACGAACCCTCCGGCAGGTCATCCAGCTTCTGGTGGATCCACTGACGCTGCATCTGCCATGGAGAGTCCGGGATGTCCATCAGAAGATGTCCTCTTGGTCAGGCTTCACCACGCTGCCGGCAGTGCCTTGGGCAAGGCTAGCGGCCGCTTTGTCTAGGTTCTGCTGATGCTGCATGATTTCTTGCGTATCCGTAAGCTCTGCAGCCTCTTTGACCTCGCGTGCAGCCATCATCGTCTTGTAGTCAGGCGAATAAGCCAGGCTCAAAAACTTTTTGCCGCTCTTTGACTCTTTCTGCCAGCCAGAAATCTTGACCGGAACGACGACATCATCCAGATAGGAATCAGTTTTTAGCTCGGTGCGCAGTGCCCAATGCAAATACTCAACCAGGCCTGCAAGTTCTTTCTTAGGAATGCTTGCAGTGCCAGTAAAAACTGGATAGTTCTTGTTGGGGTCATACTTGTCCCCATACAGCCGTTGCTGATCCTCAGGACTGTTCTTGAAAATGTTTGAGTTAAACTTGAACTCCATGGTCACTTTTTAAGAAAAGGGTTTTGTTGCTCGTACTCTTCAATCTCAAGGATTGGATAGAGGACACGAACAGGATGCTGGGCCTTGATGAACTTAGGCCCAGATTCACGGCGCCTCCACCTAGCAAGCGTTTGAGGGTGCATGCCCCAACGCTTTGCCAACTGATAGGTGTCTAAGAACTGTGTGCTGTCCATTAGTCAAAGAAGTCATCGACCTCCACTACAGCTGGCGGCTCAGGCTCGGGGACATGCTGAGGTTCGGTTTCAGGAGCCAAAATCTTAGTGACCTGATCAAGCTTGCTTTCAGCAGGCTCAGGAGCAACCGTGACTTCAGCCTCAATAACCTCGTTCTCCTCAACAGATTGAATGCCAAGGATCAGGTCAGGAATGTGGAAACGGCCGAAGGCTGATGCAGCGCGGTAACGCAGCATTGTCTGTGGCATCGTGCTCCACTTCGTGTTTTTAGTCCAGCCTTCCCGCTTGGCCATGTCCAAAGTGATCTTGGGGCCAGAGACCTGCTCACCAGTGGTTTTTATAGAGGCGAAGCACTGACAGGAATTAGCGGCCTCGTTGTAGGTAAAACCCTTAAAGCGACCGCAGCCTTGGATCAAGCCAATGATGAACTGACTTCTCCAGCTAGGGCGACCATGAATAACGTCAAGATTTTGCATCACTTGGAAGGGCGACATGCCCATCCGGTTGGCAATCTCAAGAGCCACCATGCAGTTGCCAAGACCAGCTTTGCCCCGATACATCATCGGGACAATTGTGCTTTCAGCCAAAGACGCAGCAATGCGCTGCGCCGACTCAAACGACTGGATGCTGCTGTAAACCGACTTATTTGAAGTGGTTGTCAGAGCTGATTGATCAGCCATTAATCACCTCAGGGCTAGGAAGAGCTTGCTCCATGCGGAGGCGCAGGTCACCGAGCTTTTGGTTACTGGGCTCACGCTGACCACAAAGGATCTGAACAGTGTTGCGCAGAAGCCACGCGGAGAAAGCTTGATCAGAGTCAAAGCCAGAATCAACACGAAGCTCTTTGAGCTTGTCGCCGTACCAAGATGGCAAAGTCATCTCAATGCGGGTCTTGTTCTTAGCGCCAGGTAAACGGGCCATAACAAATAGGTAGATGGAAAGTCGGGACTTACACCTTGTCGGGGGAGAAAGGATGCCCGGTGGTCATTGCTGTTGCTTGTAAGCCTCGTAAAACGCTCGCTCTAAATGAGTGAGCTTTGGGTCTTTTTCGTTAAGTGCAGCTCTGGCACGGGCCTTGGCCGCAGCAATAACGTCTTGAGGCCGAGTGCCCCAATGTGGGCTGGCCATTAGCTATCAGGAGGATTCCAGTATTCATGCAATTGTTTGCGATAGTGTTTAACACGCGTTTCTGCAATGCTGAAGGCAGCAAGAGCGCTGTCGAGCTGAAACTCAATCTCGCGCAGGTGCCACTGACCTTCATCGTTTTTGTGATTTACAGGCTTTGCCATTAGTCAATCATCCTGTCCGGCAACATGTCGTTAGTGGTCATAACGTCGACGTACTCAATATCTTCGCGGTTGTAAAGAGAATGATTGCAGCAGTCGCCAACGTTTGAAGAAACGTCTCCAGTAAATACACACATGCGTTGTTGGCTGTCAAAAATAGGGTCGAAGTCTTTAGACGTAGCCCTAAAGCCCTGGAGCATGTCAGTGACATCAGCTATGGCGTCGTAGTCAAAGCCGTTTTGGCAGTGCATTTCTCTTTGCTGAATTATTTCCCACATCTCTCTTGAAATAACCTTGTAAGACCAAGCTTCTTTCACGAAAACAAGAGTTACTTTGTTGTAGGAGTTTTTCAGCTTCTCAACTGGCAGCCCCTCGTTATCAGTAATTTTCGATTCTTCTCCAGCGTGATATTTGACAAATTCCTTTTGATCGAACATTTCTAGTTGAACGCAGTAATCGTCGCTCAACTGAATAAACATCTCCGTGTGACCAGTCTTGTCGTCGACAATGACTTCTCCGGCAAGTGAATCAATAGACATTAGTAAAGCTCAATAGGTTGGTAATCAGTAGTAGTGCCGTCTTCCTTAGGCAGCATCCACTTGGGCAAGGAGATCTCCTCGACCCGCTCGGAGTAACCAGGAAACTTGTCGTCAGCGATCCACTGCGCAATGTTGTTTAGATCTTCGCGAGCATGCTGCTTGCCAAGATCAATCATTGCCTGGTCGGCTAAATAAACGGCGGTAGCGAAAGGTCGAAGCTTTTCAACCGCAACGAATAAAAAGCCTTGAGGGCGTTTGCCCGTCGACATTTCGACGACGTCCAAATAAAAAGAGGCCTGACAAAAGTAGCGATAATTAGCAACGCTGCGCTGAAATCCTTTGGGAGAAGCATCGATAGTTGTTTTAAGGTCAATAATTAAAGAAAGATCATCAAGGATAAAGTCAGGACGTGCCTTTAGCTCAAGGCCGGTCTCCTTGTCAGTACAGAAAAAGCTCTGCTCTGCTTTGCCCTTCAGCTCGCCTTTAACCAAGCTGGCGCTAAACGGATGCTCACGGAGGGACAGCATCATCTGGTCGACAACGTAAGCGTCAGATGGGTTGAGAATGATCTTGCCCTGATGCTCAGCCACAAAGGCCTTGCCCTCCTTGGTGGTCTTCTTCATGCCTTCCGGCATGCGAACCGCAATCTGGTCTGCGTTTTCACCAGGCAAAGCAGATGCATGCAGCACGGTGCCCATGTCAAAGGCAGCAGTCGACTCGCGAGGCGGGCCGTACAGCATGTCGTACAGGTGCTTGCCGCTTTTGCGGGCAGCATCGAGCTTGCTCTTGGAAATTGCGGCATGCGCGTGATAGTCCGCGTTACTCATCTCGATACCAAAGCTCATAAGCGTGTTGCTGCGTGCTTGCGCATGCTATAGCCTGCTTAAGCGTATTGCAACCCCTTGGTGCCGTTACGTCCCTATCAGCAGCAAGCCATCGCCAGTGTTCGAATCGCTGTCATGCAGTCCAATAGGGCTTTGCTGGTCATGCCCACAGGCTCTGGCAAAACAGTTGTTTTTAGTGAGATATGCCGCCTTGCAAATGACAAAGGCAAGAAAGTCCTGATCCTTGTTCATCGCCGCGAGCTAGTCACCCAAGCATCAGACAAGCTCACAAAGGCTGGTGTTAAGCACGGCATCATCGCCGCAGATTTCGACTCATCAGATCACCCAGTACAAGTCGCCTCAGTGCAGACACTAATAAGAAGGCTTAACTCAGGGTCATTTACGCCAGATCTAATCATCATTGATGAAGCCCACCACGCCGTTGCTGGCTCATGGGACAAAATTATCGGCCACTTTTTCGACGCAAAAATTATCGGCGTCACCGCAACACCAAGCCGACTCGACGGCCGCGGCCTAGGAAGTCATTTCTCGACACTCGTCTCTGGGCCATCCGTCGAGCAGCTCACAAAGCTTGGATTCTTGTCACAACACCGGGTTTTCGCGCCGCCTGTTATCGCCGATCTGAGCAACGTCAAAACTCGCGCAGGGGATTACGCAAATGATCAGCTTTCTGCGGCGATGGATCGCCCCACAATTACTGGTAGTGCCGTTAGTCATTACCGTCGCCTTGCTGATGGCTTACCTGCTATTGCCTTTTGCTGCTCAATAGCTCACGCAACTTCAGTCTGTGCGTCTTTTAACGCAGCTGGCTATCGCGCCAAGCTCGTTACCGGCAACATGAAAATGGAGGAACGTGATGAGGCGATCTCTGGCCTAGCCGATGGTCGCACTCAAGTCCTCTGCTCTGTTGATGTTGTCTCCGAGGGCACCGATGTTCCAGCAGTCTCAGCAGCAATCCTGCTACGCCCCACACAATCAGAAGCCCTCTACCTCCAGCAAGTCGGGCGTATCCTTCGGCCACAGCCCGGGAAAATCGCAATTGTTCTGGATCACGTTGGCAGCACTGTCAAGCATGGCTTTGTTGATGACGTTCGCGCTTGGTCACTAGACAGCAAGCAAAAGCGCAAGAAGAACGATGAGCCTGCGCCATCAGTGCGGCAATGCCCGATGTGCTTCGCTGCTTTCAAGCCGCAACCAGCATGTCCATGTTGCGGCTTTGAGTTTCCGGTCAAGCCCAAGCGCCAGCTGACGCAACGCGAGGGCGAACTTAAAGAGATGCGCAGGCAAGACGCAATCGAGCGCCGAGAAAAACGCAAAGAACAGGGCAGGGCGCGAACCCTGCCTGAACTCCTCGCACTCGCCAAAAAGAAGGGCTACAAGCCCGGTTGGGCGTACAAAATCTTTTATGGGCGCAGGCATTAAGATCCCTGCATGGCAAACGTTGAGACCAGGATCCAGCAAGAGATACGCCTGGGTCTTGGCACTCGCGATGATGTGCGCTTATTTAGGAACCAAGTCGGCCAGCTCCCTGATCCCCGGACTGGCCGACCGGTGCAGTTTGGCCTCGCCAAAGGATCAGCTGATCTGGTCGGCTGGAAAACAGTCACCATCACCCCCGACATGGTCGGGCAGGAAGTCGCGGTGTTTACTTCTATTGAAGTGAAAACCACGAAAGGTCGGGCAACCCAGTATCAACAAGCCTGGATGAACTGCGTCGAGAAGGCTGGTGGGATTGCTGGCATTGCTCGCTCGACTGAGGATGCTGTTGAGATAGTTGAGCAAGGTCTCGATTGTAAAAGTAAGCTCCTTTTTTAGCCCTAGTCGCTGAAACATAAATGAGCGGTTTCCTGACATCTTTAGGAGCATTTCTCATGTCGTCATGTGCGAAAACATAGTCAAACGTGCTGCCTTGTGATGAATGAACAGTCATCACGTTAATTGGCCTAATCAAAGGATGGCAGTCGTTAAATTTTTTCAATGACATCCCAAAATCTTTCTCTTTCTTTGTGTTGATCCACTTATTAGAAACAAAACGTCTTCTTGTGGCTTTGACTGTTTTGTAGTTTTCAGCCGCAGTATTGCAATCCATCGCAGGAACCAGCATCTTAAATGGTTGCATGTTTTCGGCGTCTAAAGGAACTACTGTTAGCTGCTGATATGTGCCACGCAGCTCAACAGGGAAATCCTGAATTCCTGATCTAGCCGTTAGGGTTGAATAAAGATCAATCTTCAAGTCAATCTCGAAAAATTCTACATCTTTGATTTCGCATTCAGTGCATGCATACAACGCTCTTGCTCTGTCCTCCCCAGGCTCTTTGGAGTACCGCAAGGAGTTGGATTTTTGGTCGTAATGAACTGGTTTTATGTACTTAGGTATCAAGACAAGCTCGCCGGGAAGCCAGCCACGCAAAGACTTTTCGCCGTAAAGACTTTCCCTTACCCTTGTGCCAATCCTGTCAACTGTGTCGTTTCTATAGCAAACAGCTCTAGCCCTTGTGCCATACTCCTTTATCAAATAACACAAGCACTCAATCCAAAGATCTTCTGAGCCAAAGACTTCGATGTATGAGTTTTTAGAGCTTACATCTTTAACAGGAAAATCCAAGTGATTGCGCCAATTAGCTCTCATACTTGACGCAAAATCAAGTATAGGCCCTGAATGCCTAGCGACGGAAATCAAAGCGTGGCGATTACCTTGTGAGCTGACAAACTGACTACACATGTTGCCGAACAGTAAATCTTCCTGTTGGCTAAAAAGTTCTTCATCACTCTCTTCATCTTTGTCAACTGGGGGCAGCTGGTAAGCGTCTCCGCAGAACCATATGCTTGAAAGGCACTCAGTAGCAAAAAGCTCAAGCTTGTCAGCAACGTTTTGCGCAATCATCGAAGATTCGTCGATGAAAATAGCCCTAACAGAACGATTCGCCTGTCTAAAGCTTTCGGCCCTCTTGATGACTTCTTTGTACTCAGGTGAGTCAAAGTTTTCCTTATCAAAGTCCATGCTTGTCTTGACTCCGATGAGGCTTGCAACAGTTACAACTTTGGTTTTGAGCCCAAGGTTCAATCCATACCCAAGAACTCTTTTTGCCTTGTGAGTAGGAGCAGCAAACAAGATTGCATTAGGTCCAAGCTCGACATGCACTCGATCCGCTATCCATCCCAAAACTGTTGTCTTGCCAGATCCAGCAGGGCCTTGAAGGCTTCCCCCTTTAAGTGAACGAAAGATGATTGATTCGCTGATCTGCTGTACCGCAAATGCTTGCTGCGGATTTGCTTGGCTGGAATCAGGGCGTGAATTGGCGACCAAGGGGTAGACGAGCAATGGATAGATCGCTAGCCTGCGGATCGCTAGCGCTTCGCAAGTTTAATGCAGCCCCCGGCTAAACGCAACGTCATCACCATCGACATACCTCCGCATCTTGTCGAATGGCTCGACAATCAAGCTAAAAGCCTCACCATCTCTAGATCAGCGTTCGTCCGGATGATGATCACTCGCGCAATGGACGGCAAAGGCTGATGCAAGACATAAGCGAAGCCGCTAAGGGCCACTGGCCCTCAATTCTTGGTGCCCTCGCTGGCCTAACTGGCAAGCAGCTGGAAAACAAGCACGGCTCATGCCCACTTTGCGGCGGCACTGATCGCTATCGCTTTGACGATCAAGACGGCAGCGGCTCTTGGTTTTGCAACAAATGCGGTGGCAAAACCCAGTCCGGCGGTGCTGGCAGCGGCATGGACATGCTCATGCGCAAAAACAACTGGGACTTCAAGCGAGCTGCATCAGAAGTGGAACGTCACCTCGGCATCGCAAAGGCACGCCCAGAGCCGCCAACTGCTGGGGCTGAAGCGGTCTATCGCTACGCCGATGACTTCGTTGTCATCAGGCGGCCGGACAGCAAAACCGGCAAAACCTTCCGCCAGTACTGGTTCAACGGCACAAAATGGCAAGCCAAGCTCCCAGACCACTACAAAAAAGCAAACTCAAAGCCTCTCTACAACCTCGGCAAAATCCGGGCGACCACCGGCTGGGTTGTCGTAACTGAAGGCGAAAAAGCCTGCGAAGCAGCAGCAAGATACTTCCCAACCCTTGCCTGCACCACATGGTCTGGTGGCTGTAAAGGTCACGGTAAAACCGACTTTTCACCTCTTAAAGACCGCAAAATCTTCCTATGGCCCGATGCTGATGACGAAGGCCGCGCTGCGATGCAGGCCGTTGCCGACAAGCTTCTTTGCCTTGGCGCTGAAACCATACGCATCGTCAGGCCACCTGAAGGCGTCCCCAAAGGCTGGGACATCGCTGACGCCGAATGGTCTCAAGACGAAGCACGCGATTACCTCAAAAGCAACTTCGATGAATACACCCCACCAGAAGTCATCCCTGAAACCGGCGAAGTTCACGTCGACGATGAACCAGAAGACGAAGACCGACTCGGCTCATCAGCACCATTTCGATGCCTTGGTCATGACCGAGGCTCTTATTACTACCTCCCTAGTGATGGCGGTCAGGTTATTGCTCTTTCTGATTCTCGACATATTAAGCTTGGTCTCCTAAACCTCGCACCACTCGGCTGGTGGGCTTCCTTCTTCCCCAAAGGTGCAACCGTCGACTGGGATGAGGCCGCTGACAGCCTGATCAAAGCCTGCAAAGACCAAGGCATCTACGACCCTGACCGCGTTCGTGGCCGCGGCGCTTGGTACGACTCACATCGAGTCATCATGCATTGCGGCAATCGGCTGACCGTTGTTGAGCAGGACAAGGATCCGCATCACCTCGACATCGATAACCCGCCACAGTCCTGGTACTTCTACGAACACGCCAAATCCATCAACGGCCCTTCGGACGAGACCCTCTCTGACGCCGTATGCGCTGAACTCGTCGCCATCGCTCGGCAGTTCAGCTGGGAGAAGACCGATGCCTCAAGCGCATTCCTTCTTGGCTGGATTGTCCTAGCGCCAGTCTGTGGCGCCCTCGATTGGCGGCCTCACATCTGGATCACAGGTGGAGCCGGCACCGGCAAGACCACCATCCTCAAGTACTTCATGCGGCCATTGCTTGGCGGGATCTGCCAGTCAGCAACTGGCGGCACCACTGAAGCCGGCCTTCGCGGCACCCTCAAGTCCGACGCCATCCCAGTGGTATTCGACGAGTTTGAGCAGAACGAGGCCCGCGACAAGCAAACAGTCCAAAACGTCCTCTCCCTTGCACGCATCGCATCCTCTGAAGGCGGCAAGATCTACAAGGGCACAACCTCTGGTGGCGCCAACAGCTTTGAGATCCGCAGCATGTTCTGCGTCTCATCCATCAACGTCAACCTGATCCAGAAAGCTGACATCGATCGCTTCTGTGTTCTTGGCTTGATGCGCGATGACAGCCAAGAAGAGGACTTCTGGCGGAAGTTTGAGCAACGCATTCTTACCGCTTGCACTGAGGACAACGGCCGCCAATTAATCGCTAGGACACTTAAGAACATCCCGGTGATCCGCCAGAACGCAAGAACTTTCTCGACTGCACTTGGCCGAAAGTTCGGTGCTCGTTTCGGCGATCAGAATGGAACACTGCTAGCTGGCTTTTTCTCGCTGAGCCCTGATGGCTGTCAGGTGGTGAGCCTGGACACCGCCATCGCCATGGTGGAATCCATGAACTGGGAAGCCGACAAGCCTGATGCAGATGAGGCCGATGAGCACAAGTGCTTGCTGCACATTATTGACTCGATGGTGATTGTTGATGGCCGGCGAATCACCCTTCGTGAGTTAATCGGAATGGCTCAACGTGGTGCTATTACAGCTACACATGGTAGGGATGGATCTGAGGATCCGAATGTAGTTATCGCTCGTTATGGCCTGAAGTACCACGAAGGAATGCTCGCCGTGTCTAACAACAACAGCAACCTTCAGTCGCTGCTGAAAGAAACTCCGTGGAGCGGAAATGCGTACAAAAGATCACTTGGACGGCTCCCTGGCGCCCGAAAGTCGTCACCGCTGCGGTATCCCGCTATGGGAACGAGCAGAGCGACGCTGGTGCCGCTAGATGGTCTCATTTAGAGTCTTGTTACGGATTTGCGTGAGACTGCAACGGTGGCGTCACGGTTGAAACCCCTTGCAGTGGAAGGGATGACACGGATGCTACGGGTGTTACAAAATCTCCGGAGAAACACCTATAGAGATATATATAACCCCCTATAAAAAAACACACATATACATCCTCATATATATATTTATATATAGAGATAAGTGTAACAGTGTGACATCCCTTCTGCTGCAAGGGATTTGGATGTCACGGTTCGTGTCACGCTGCTGTAACACCGTGACGCGGTCCTCAGCTCGTTGTTTGCCTACACTTGGCGGAGATCCGATCGTTAGTCCTATGGCTCGTGTCATTACTCACAACATTGACTACGTCATTAAAGATCTAACAATTTTTCAGAGCGTTACCCTCCCTCGCGCTGCTCGCGCCACCATGAGCCGCTTGGGCTACACGCTGGCCAAGAAAGATATTCCTAAGTACATGAAAGAGGTTTACAACAACCCAAACAACCTCACGCTCAGCAGCCTCAACTACAAAGTCGAGTCGAACTACAAAGTTCGCTTGTCATTCAGAGATAACGTCCCCAAGGGCAACAGTCCTTCTCGTTACTTAGAACCAACGACAAGGGGCACGGGCAACACCCAGGCTTACGAAACCAAATTCACTCGCATGCTGCGCAGCACTGGCGCTGTCAGTGGCAATGAATATCCACGGCCTGTTACAAGCAACCTTGCTGTCGGCCTAGGAGGCAAGGTCAAGCCATATGAATATGCTCGTGCTTGGTCGGGCCTTACGTCTTCGCTTCCACGGTCACGCAGCAAGACTGAGCTGAATTCAAGTCTTTCCTTTGGCGGTGCAAAGAGAAAGCTTTCTGGCTTCAACAGAAACAACAACTACCGGCATTTCTCAAAAGATCGTCAAGGTCGCATCTTCATGGGCGCCCAGATCCAAAAGCCGCCAACCAAGGGCTCTCTGTTCGACGTGGTCAAGCCCGGCATTTATCGAATCAAGGGCTTGGGACAGCCGAGCGTCTTACAGCTGTTGTTCACCTACCTGCCAGTGACACCTGCTGTGCCTGAGATCTTTGACTACTACGGTCAAATCGAAAGGCAGGTGAACTTCAGAGTCGCTCCCATGCTGAGGGAAGCCTTGAAGTAAGGCTTGCCATGCAAGGCGCTGGGCCATATGATCCGCTCGGCGCCTGCGCCTTACCTCTGCTCATTACAAAAATGTCCATCGCAGCCTTGCGTGCTGAAGTCCGCAAAGCCAATACTGCTTACCGCAACGGTGAGCCAATCATGAGTGACAATGCCTACGACCAGCTGCTGGAGCAGCTGCGAAGCAAGGCTCCTCATGCCCCTGAGCTGGATGATGACGCCACGGTTCTCTTGAGCCTGGACAACCAGCCCTTTGATTACTGGTACTCGACCCTGCCGGCCGGCACCACGATGGTCGTTCAGCCCAAGATTGACGGCTGCACGTTGGCGCTGCGCTACGTCAACGGTGATCTGGTTGGCGCTTGGACTCGCTCAGGACGCTGCGCAATGGAGACAGCCATGCTCGTGCCGAGCATCCCGAAGAAATTCATGGCCAGTGGCGTGATTGAAATACATGGCGAGCTGTATGGCATCGCCGATGGTCAGTCGCAGAAGCACGCAGCTCGTGCGTTGAACCGCAGGCCCAGTGGTGATGGCCTGTTGTTTTGTGCGTTCAGGATTGTTGGTTCAGAAGGCAGCGAGAGCTGCAGCATGGAGCACCTGCGTAAGCGTGGTTTTGACGTGCCAGACACGCTGGTTTGCACGTTCCCGAGGCAGGTCAAGGATCTGCACCAAAAATGGCTCGATGGCCAATTGTTTGACAGCTGGCCAACAGACGGCATCGTGGTCAAAGTCTTTGATCACGCAGTGCAGCGAAAGCTTGGCGAGAACTCAAAGGCGCCGCTGTGGGCACTTGCAATGAAGCGCTATGGGCAATCCTGATCTGATCGAGCAGCGCCAGTACGCCGAGACCATTATGGCGGGCCTGAACATCAGGCCCTTCCGTGTTGACTTGACCGAAGGCCTGCTGTTGGTGCCCGAGGCCCGAGTAGGCGTTGTGCAAAAGCTCTGCAAGCACTTCGACTGGCCTTTTGTGGTGGCGCCGTTGACGTAGGGCGCGAAGTTCTTGCGGGGGTTCGGTTATGGGGCCTTTTCGGTTTAGGGTCAAAAACCCCGAAGTTCTTGCAAGGGGTCGGTTATAGGGACTTTCCGGTTTAGGGTCTTTTTCGCTCACAAAATGTAGTACAAATGTACTACTCGGAAAAAGTGTCAAAAGTAGTACATATGTACTATAGTACAAACGTACTAGTCAACAATCAATCGTGATTTGCGCCCCTAAGTAACACAAACTCGCGGAGACGGCATCAACAATTAATCGTGATTGCGTCATTCATTAACATAAACTGACGCGTAAATTTTCCAGGTTCGGTGTTAGTGAAAACATTCACCCCCGCCCCCAAGCCGAGCGAGCGCCCGCCTGCCGGTGGTGGTGGCCCACGGTGACCCCCACGACCAGGCCGCGCCCTGCTCACCCGTCCGGGCCGCCCGCCGGACGAGAGGGAGGGGCCGCCCTGCGCTCACAGGTGAGGGGCCCTGCTCGCGATCTCACCCGTTGGGTGGTAGGATGGATGAACGGGCGCACCCGCGCCCGCGTTACCTGTTACCTGTTGCCCCCTATGGGACTAATCGCAGACACCCTCGGCGCCCGCCTCGCGGCCCTAATCGCCGAGTCTGAGGAGTCCGACCGCCGCCTGGCCGAGCTGGTCGCCGACACTCGCCGGTTGATCGATGCCACCGACGCCATGCTGGCCGAGGAGCGCCCCGAGTGACCCCACTGCCCCCGCCCACCGCGGGGGCGATTTTTTGACCGCGCCCGATTGTTAAGAATTCCAGAAGAACGGGTGAGGGGCACTGTGCAGATCTCACCCGTTGCTGTATTGTTTGCGGCAGGCGGCCCCTGCCGCCCTTAACCCTTATTCGTTGCTCCCATGTCCCGTCTCACCATTGCCCGCACCCTGACCGGCGCTGGCCTCGGCGCTTCCGGCGTCGCCGCCTTTGTGTCCCTGTTCGGGATCCTCGGCGTCATCGCCACCACCGGCGCCCTGTGCCCTGAGTCCATCGGGCCCGCCCGATGCAGCGCCGCCGCATCCAAGGCCGCCAACCTGGCCGCCCTTTCCTTTGTTGCCTGCGGCGTCGCTTCTGGCGTTGCCGTCGCTGGCCGCGTTCTTGACCCCGATGCCTGATCAATGGCCACCATCACCACCGCGGCGGCCGTCTTGGCCGTCTGCGTTCTCCTGCCTGTCGTAGTGATCCTGTGGGTCACTGAATCACCCCGCCAGCGGGCGCAACGGATGCGCCGCCGGGGTCACAGTTACCGCACCATCGGCGCCCGCCTTGGGATCGCCCACACCACCGCCCGCCGTTATTGCCTCGCCTGATCATGTTCAACGATCCAACCCGCCCCCATCCGGCCGACCTATGGCGCGATGGGGTGCAGCTGCGGGCCTATGAGTTCCGCGGCTTGTTTGAAGAATGCTCCCTCGGCTGGACAATCGAACCCGCCAAGGACTCCGAGGGCCTGCCTGTCTGGTACTTGCGAGAGCCGTGCGGCGACCGCTATCAGGACGGCTACCCGTGGGAGTCGTGGGCCGATCTCGTTAGCGACTTGACCGACTGGATCAACCAAGGCCTCTCTGAAGGCGCCTGTCAAGCCTGAATCCCTACCCCTACCCCTTGCCCTTATGTTTTCTTACCCCTTCCGATACGTTCCCGGCTGCGCCGTTGAGTACCGCGGCCCCACCAATACGCTCGGCGGCCGATGGGTCGCCGTGATCCGCCGCGGTCGCGGCCGCGGCGACCAGTACCGGGCGACCGTCCCGTTCAATGACGGCCCGGACGCCGCAGCATGGGCCGCCGTGGCTGTTTACAACGCCGAGCGCCTGACCAATCGCCCACGGTCTGAGCACTGGCAAGTGCTCGGCGCCGCCCTGTCGATGGACGGCGGCGACCGTTACAGCTACCCGGTCGGCCCGGCCAACCTTGCCGACGTCCTGCCCCTCCCTGCCCCTCGCCGCCCTGAGTCATGACCCACCGCACCGATTGGACGGCCCCCCACTGGGAAGCCGTCGCAGCTGAGCAGCTGCTGCTAGCCCCCACCCTTTTGAAGCGCAACGCCGACCAAACGATCCGCATTGCCCGCAGCCCCCACGGTGGCCGCCGCCGCTTGAAGCATCCCGAAACGGGCGACTGGCTGCTCACCACCGGCGACGTGGGCCAATTTGGCCCTCACAAGGTGCTACGGCTCCGCTTTGGCGATGCTTGGCACGTCGTCCCGTCGCACGCCGACGCCATGCGGTGGACCTTAGACGGCATGGCCGAGACGCCGGACGGCCGGACCGTTGAGCCGGATGACCCTGATTCTTGGCTCGTCTTGTGTGGCCTGATCTGACCCCTTTACCCGTTGCTCCCATGCCCGCCCTGATCAACCCGTCGCGGCCCTGCGCCGTGCCCGCCGATGCCCGCGCCCTGTTGCAGCGCTTCGGCCTAACAACCGCCACCCTGCTCACCACTGACCGGCAGAGCCCCAAGCTGCGGCACGGCCAAGCCCGCGCTCGCTCCGTGATCCTTTACACGCTGCCCGCCCAGTCCCTGGCCGAGGCGATCAACCCCGACAATTCGGCCGGCGGCCCGCGGTCGTTCGTGCCCGAGCTGTTCGCCTTGGCTGAGGCCCACGGCCTGACGCAGAAGGCCCGTGCTTACAACGGCTGCCCATGGGCCACAGCCGGCTGTGGTGGCGCCGGTGGCGCCTGCCTGGCATGGGCTGGCCATGCCGGCATGGGGTCGCCTGAGAAGAACCCGATTGTCGCTGCCCGTGGCCGCCGGACCCTGGCCCGCCTGGCCGACCCCGAGGTTTTCGCCCGGGCCCTGTTTTTCTCTGTGCTGCGCCACCTGCTGCGGGCCCGCCGGGACGGCCTGCCCCTGGCCGTCAGGCTGAGGGGCACGGATGACCACCCCCACCACCTGCAACGGGTGCCGATCACCCCAGCAGAAGCCGACGCGATCGCCGCCCGGTATGGGGTCGACGTGACCCCCGGCGAGGCGATCACCATGCCCGCCCGCCTGGCCGCCCTGCCCGAGCTGCGCCCTTACGAGTACAGCGCCGCCCCCGTAGAGGGCTCCCTAGGACTTATCGCGCAGCGAGACGCCGGCCCCGTCGACGTCACCAGCTCATTCAAGCCAGACGCCCCCACGGCCTGCCGCCGGGGCATGGATGCCCTGCGCCATGGCTTCCGCCTGGCTGTGCCCGTACGGGTCCGCAAGGGCGCCCCCCTGCCCTCGGCTCTCACCCTGACCACCGGGGGTGAGTCGATCACCGTGCCGACCGTCGACGGTGACGCCGGGGGTGACCACAGGTGGGCCGACCCCCACGGCGTGGCCGTGCTGCTGCGCTTGAAGAATGCCCGGGGCTGTGGCCCCGAGGCCGACGCTTTCAGCCTGGCCGCCCACGGGATGCCGCAGCACCTGGCCGATGGCTCGGCCCTGCTGACGTGGGAGGGCTGAGCTGTGAAAATCCAACCAACAGGCGACCTGCCTGTTTCCGCATTAATCGGTGCAGTCGTGACGACGGCCGACGGTTGCGAGCTTGGTGTGGTAGTTGATGTTCGTTTCGGCATCGCTGACCACAGGGTGACCCTGTGGATCCGGCAAGACGGCAACGGCATTAACGGCATCGATTGGGATCACCTGTCTGATGCCACGCTGTCGCTTCAGTCGCCCCTGTTGACGCATTAGCCGCCCCCTCAACCCCTGCCCCTGCCCCTGCCCTTAACCGGGCGGGGGTTTTTTATTGCCTGCCGATCGCTGCGGCGCCTGAGAGGCCCTGAGAGGTCCGCCGCGCCCTGCCGGCACTGCGACCCCTGCGGCTATGCCGCGGCCTGCCTGAGGCGATCCTGAGAGGGGCTGAGGGGCTGCGCCCTGCTGCTGCGCCCCTAGGGAGCGCCCTGCTGCCCGGCTGCTGGCTGTGCCGCCCTGCGCCCTGCCGCTGCGGCCCGCCGCCCTGTGGCCGCCACTACCCGCCGGATCCGGCCACGCTCGCCCCCGCTCATTAGCGCTCAGGGGTGCGCACGATCGCGCACCTTAAGTAACATTTAGCGGGGCTACATTTAATTAATTATAATTAACAAAAAGTAGGCCGTGAAGCTAATAAGTAGAGCAAAAAGTATAACATATAAATGTTAATTAACATTTAGTAATCGCTATTTATTAGTAATACAAATCAATTGCAATTGTTGTTTATATATTAACAACAACTGCGGGTCCTTTTCGCGCGTCGGCCTGCGTCC
>Ga0181414_1000115_pt1 | contig 23673 bp, 39 predicted proteins | sample 37SPOviralmetaG_FD_130139 | JGI IMG/M metagenome (GOLD analysis project Ga0181414, IMG submission 130139) | Marine viral communities from the oligotrophic San Pedro Time Series (SPOT) site, San Pedro Channel, CA, USA - 37 SPOT_SRF_2012-11-28 | ecosystem: Environmental > Aquatic > Marine > Strait... | reverse complement strand
CGCGCACCAGTGAAAAGCAGTCAGCTTTGCCGTACTCCCACTGGAGACCGATCAAGGATTGATAGTTAACCATTCGCGTTGAGGCATACGCCAAATATGCCAAGGCACGGAACCTTGGCTGCATACAGCTTGATCTGATTCACTTGCTGGCCCACCTTCTGGGTGCGAATGAACCACAGCTTCAACCTTGCCCATGATTGCAGCCACGGCATAATCACGCGGCTCAAGCACAAACGTGCTGGTCGGAAGTTCTGCTGTGTTGCGACAAGGCCAATACTCACCATTGACAACAAGGCCGCAGCACTCATTCGGGTAAGACCTGGCTGCATGAGCCTCGGCATCACATCTGAAGTCTGGCACCTGGAAACCCTCCAAAAGGGAGATCGCCTTCAGGGAAACGCAAAGTGCAACTGGTGTAACGCTTGCCGCATACATCATTTGCCTCTGTTGTCGGATTGTTATTGATGTCGAAAAACTTTTTGCCCTTGTAGCCGCAGGTGCTGTCTTCTCGGTAAACCCATGGGCAATGCTCAAGAATTTGACGGCGTGGCAGCGCCACGTTGATCAAATCAAGCTTGCTGGCTAACTCAAACTCAACCATCGTCAGGTTTTCGCTTGCCACTCGATCGATGTAATAAATCTGATCCTCAAACTTTGCGGTCGGATCAGCGGTTGCGTTTGTGCCACCTGTGAAGTTCACAGCGTCTAGGAACTTCTTGCAAGTCTGAATCCGTGTGACTTTCGCTTGCAGTGGGTTGTAAAGCAACAACAACGCTGAGATGGCATTGCTGATGTTTGCGATCCGCATCGTTGGACGAGGCAATACGCCTTTAGTTGCGGTTGCAAAGCCATCTATTTGGATTGCCGTGGCTGCATACGTCAAGCCATTGAACACAACATCAGCGGTCAGCTCATTTGTGCCTGCGTGGTAGTAATACGTCTGGTCAACACCGTTGACGGCTTCGGTCAGTTCAAGTTGAAACAGCTCGATAATTGCTGACGGCTCCAAGGACTGAAGCTGTTCTTGAATTGATTGCGGCGTGCTCATGCTTCAAACACCTGAACAAAAGTTGTGGTCAATTGAACGCGGCCCTTGGTTGTCATCGTTTTGTTCCAGCTAGCGCAACGCACCTTGATGCTGCTGCTTTCGCTTGGCGGTGTGAAGATGAACTTTTCAGTGCCGCCGCGAGCATCTAGAAACGCCTCCACTGTGTCTGACTCTGCTTCTGACAAGTTGTAGGTCAGCGCGTATGACTTCGGGTTTTGGTTGATGCCAAGGCTGCCGACCTGTTGATAACCGCTGCCAAACTGTGCTTGACGGACAATCGGCTGGCTGGCCTTTGTCGTGCCGTAGGTAGGCGGAATATTGACAGATGAATCCCAGCTAGCTGTCATCGGCTTAAGAGTCCTCCAGGTCGTTGCTGCTTGATTAACTCATTCTGAACAGCAGCGCCAACAAGAGCGCCAAGCTGACGTGATGAGCCTTCATCGCCTTCTACGTTAGTACCGCTGGCATCGACGTTTACGACAACGTTGGTGCTACCTCCCAGCTGATCGTTGGCCACGATCTTGCCTGAACCGCTAGGAACAAACATTTCAGGGCCTCGCTCGCCGACTATGTAAGGGTTCCCGGCTGACACTGGCCCACCGTTAGCCCTAAATCCAAAGAAACTTGAAAAGCTAAAGCCAGACAAGGCGTTCATTAATTGCTGCTGCAAAATCAGCTTTGCCATCTGTTTGATAACACCAACCAAAGAATCAGAAAGCGATTTAGTGCCATCAACTGCGGACATAATTGAATCAACAATGCCGTCTCTAAATGCACTATCTAATTGTTCATATTGAGCGGTAAGTTTGTCTGCATTTTCTTGAGCTTTCTTGTCTAAAGCCTCTTGTAGTATTTTGCTTTCTACTGTGTCATTGCTAAGCCTCAGTTTATCTTCTAGCGGCTTAAGTTCGTCTTCTGTCAGCTTAGGGAACTGTGTTTTGAGATCTGCAATCTTGAAATTAAGCTCAAGCTGACGCCGTTGCTTGTCATCAACTGCGGTTTCTAGCTGAAACTGTCGATCAAGTTTCTTCAGCAGTTTGTCTTTTTGCGCTAACTGATCTTTTCTTTCTTTTTCGGCGTCTGTTTGTTCTTTTGTTTTTGGCTTGCCACCAGGCGTTAAAAGGTCGCCGCCTGTTTGTTGTATCGCGTTGGCAGCTGAAACGTTGGCAGCTGCTGCGGTGCTTTGGGTCGATGCCGCCGGGTCAAAACCACCAACGATGGCCAACTCTTTGACGCCTTGGGCGATGCCTTGGCCAGCGCCTTTAATTTTATTAACGACACCAGAAACGGCTTGGCCTAAGAAACCTTGAACAGCCTTAAATCCTTTGCCCGCTTCCTCAATAATGAATTGTATTGGGCGCGGGATGTTGGCATAAAGGTTTTCTAGCGTGCTGCGTATTGTTGCGCCAAGGTCGTTAAAGATACCGACGATTCCTTCTCTAATTCCATTGGCAAAATTTATAACGTTGCCAAGAGTTGTATAAGCCAGATTGCTAGTAATAGCAAAAAATCCTGTAATGGCTTTAGTGGCAAAATCCACGCCACTCATTACTGCCTGGAATCCTTTCTCAAGCTCATAAGCCAGATTTATGTTTTCACCAAATGGCTTTAGCTCCGCAAAAAATGTTGTGACGCCTTGAATTAGCCCACGGATAGGGGCCAGGACTAACTTCAACGCAGCCCCAAAGACCTCAACAGTTACTGCCGCCACCTGAAATGTGCCTTTGAGCAGCACGCCAAGCTCTGCGCCATCAGCAAAGATATTTGTAAAAGCTGTTTGCAGTCGCTTAAGGGCACCGTTGATTGTGTCGCCTGCCTCGAAGGCAGCTTTGGCGGCTGCGCCCTGGGCATTGCGTTGGTTCTCCAGCAGCTTGTTTAGCTTGTCAAAGTCGTTTAACAACGGCTGCAAAACTGGGCCAGCCTCTGTGCCAAAGGCTTTAAGAATCGCGCCCGTATCAGCTCCAGAATCCTTGATTTTTTTCAAGGTGCCGACAAAGCCATCAGCTGCAATCGTGTTGGCGTCAATATTGACCCCAAACTCCTTCAGCTTTTCTCCGACTCCACCAGACGCCAACTGGGCGAATGCTGTTTTGAGTGCTGTAAATGTGACTTCTGCGCCAGTACCTGTGCCAGTGATTTGGGCCACCGCTGCGTTGACCTCATCCAGGCCAATGCCCAGGGCCGCTGCAATAGGGGCAACCTTTGCGATGTTGGCCGCATATTGACCAATAACAATTTTCCCGTCGTTTTGCGTCTGAATGAACTGGTCAGTGATGCGCGAAGCTTCTTCTGCCCCCAAGCCATAGGAGTTAAGAACTGACGTTGTGGCATCTGCCACGGTGTTTAGATCAGAGAAGCCACCAGTGGCCGCAAGGCTCGAAGCCTTCAGCACCTGCGCGGCAGAAGCCGCATCATTAAAGCCAGCAGAGGCCACGTCGTAAGCCGCCGCAGTTAGATCAACAACGCTGGCTTGGCCCGACAGCTCACGGCTCACATCACTAAGACGGCCCTTCAATTCCTCACTGTTGACGCCAAGCGTGCGGACCTTTGCTTCCGCAAAGTCCTGCTGAGCCAACGTCGAGAAGGCAGAGGTAAGAACACCCGCCGCTGATGTCAGCAAAGCGATGGGCCCTAAAGCTGTTTTTAAGGCAGTACCTAGGGCCGCAACACCTGGGACCGCTCCCGTTGCCGCTTTGCCAAAAAACGCAGATGCAACGCCTGCACCCTTTGCAGACTTAGCCGCATTGTCTAATGCGCCTTGTGCGCCCTTGGCTTTATTTTTTAACTGGTCAACCTGTGCCTGCGTCCCCTTGATGGCAGACTTTGGCTGAGAAAAATCAAACTTGGCTGTAAGGACTGTTGTGGTCACATCAGCCAACTAACTTGTCCCAGCTTACCGCCGCTGTTGCTTGGCGCGATCAATTGCCTGCTGCTCCTTTTCAGCCTTCAGTTCGTGGTAGGCAGCAAAGTAAATAAGCTCCGCATCTGTCAATTCGTTGCGAAGCCTGCTTACGGTCATACCTAATTCGCAGGCCAGGAAAAACTCAAAATAAGCCCAGCTGTCCTGCTTCAGTCGTTTTTTGCGTCTTGCAAGTCGGCATCATCGCCAAGCCCAAACAAGAACAACTCAAGTTCATTCAGAACAGACTCAGGCAACTCACGTTGCAATTTCGGTGCATCTGCTGAGGCAAAAGCTTTCGTACCATCCTCAAGCTCTGCCATCTGGCACAGCATCTGCGTGCTGATGTCTAATGCTTCCTCGCTGTTGGCAAGGTTTTGAGCGCGTTTCCGATCAGCGCGTGTGATTGGCTTGAAAAACAGATCTAGAACTTTCTTGCCTTCAGCGTTTTTTAGTTCAAATTTACGACGCTGGTTGAGATCAAACGCCCCAACCAGCATGTCAACCGTTCTTTGAGTCGCAGGCATTAAATACCGGAAGTAATAGTACCGTTGGCGGTGAAGTTGACCGTAATCACTTCAAGCTCTCCAACCGTAGCACTATATTCTGCGCCTGTAACTAGAGCAGCAAACGACATTTTTTTGTCGCCACTTTCATCTAGATACAGCTCAAAGTTTGCGTTGGCTGGATCTTCCGCGGTCAATGCCTCGTTAAATAAATCCAGCTTGTCGCCCGCGCCAGGTGCGTCATAAAGCACTTCACAGGAGCCTGAGCCACCGATCAAGCCCCCAACGTATGCGCGAAAAGTATCGCCGTGATCGGTGACTTCCAGCGATTCTTTGTCAACTGAGAGCGACCAAGACCGCACTGCAGCTATTTCACCTAAAGCAGCACCAGCAGCGTCCTTGTCGAACTTGATGGTGCCTTGTTGTCCTCGATAAAAAGCCATGATCAGATAGCGGTGGTGATGGTGCCGTTAGTGGTGAAGTTAACGGTGATGATTTCAAGTTCACCCACCGTCGCGGTGAGTTCGGCTGATGTCACCACACCGTCAAAACTAACTTTTTTAGCGCCTGACGTGTCTAGGAACAGCTCAAACAACGCGGTGCCTTCATCGTTTGGGGTGTTGATGTGATCTACAAAAGCAGCGGTTTCATCACCGCTTGATGCCGTATAAATCAGCTCGACACTGCCTGAGCCCGTGATAATTCCGCCAACGTTCCCGCCGTAGGTGCTGCCCATCACGGTGGTTTCCAGCACTTGTTTGTCGAGAGTCAACGACCACGACCGAGTGCTAGTAATCGCCGCCGCACTAGATCCGGCATCGTCAAATTTGACGCTGCCTTCTTCGCCTCGATAAAAAGCCATAGGTCAAAGTTCCTCGATGAATTCAAAGGTCACAGAAACCCTTGTTTGGAAGTAGCCCTCGGGTGCTGCTGAAAGCAGTGCCTGTGGACCTGTTGCAGCGTCGAAGTAAACCCCCGACACGATGACTCTATTGTAAAGGTCTCGAATCCTTTTGCCGATAGTAAAATTAGCTCCGGGGCCAACACCTTTGGCGGAGAAGATGCTGATGACAAGAAGACCGACAATCCGATTCTGAGAATTAGTTGTAAGCCCATGGCCTAAATATTGGCTTGACCCAAAGCTCACAAGGCATTGCACCCATGACGAGTTAGGCGTTGGCTCAAACGCCATATTGTGAAACACGACTGGAATTGCGGGACTGCTAGCCAGCTCTGTCGCAAGCCTGCCTTCGATGGTGGCGCGTACTGCGTTGAGATCCGCTGCAGCCATCAGATTCTCCCTTTTCTTTGAGCATCTTTAACAGCATCGTTGAAACGCCTCTGCGAATCAACTTGTAATTCTTTTGTGATCATTTCGGGGAAACCCGCAACCGTGCCCTGGGTGGTCTTGAAGTCGTTGCCCCATGAAGGTGGCAGGCCGGTGCCCATGCAAATCGGTTCGGCATATTCCACGGCGTTGTGAACGTTGTAAACGTTGCCGATTGTTTCAGTGCCTGGTTGGTAGTTAATGCCCTTTGCTTGAGGGATGCTGCCTCCTTGAGCCGCCGAGTATTCACCAGGTGGTTCTGAGTCGCGACTTATGGCGTTTTCACCGATCTGCCAACTTGCTCGCAATCTGCCGGTTTGCGTTGGCGTTGCTTTTTTTAACAATTTGTCGGCTTCAAACACTGTGCTTTGCGCGAAGAAGTCCCCCAGCCGGTTTAAGTAGTCGTCAACTTGATCAAAACCAATCTGCTTTGCCATCGTTAGGCCCTCAAATAAAGGTCGAAGGCGATGTCCACACCATTCAACTCTTGCTTGTCCACCTGGACGATCTGATAAACAATGCTGCTGATCACCACGCGGTCTTTGGTCTCCGGTGCGCTAGCCACATCTGCCGCCGAAATGGTGAGCTTTTTGTCACCCGCTTGAATCAGCTCATTGGCCTCACGGAGCGCCACTTCACTGACAACACCTTTGATTGCTGTGTCTGATTCAGACTCTGTAACCGTGCCCGTCGTGGCGTTGTAACTGCCACCAGTCACAAAGCGAATCGTGACATCACCGCCAAGAACCGTTCCCCCGATAATCGGGGCCAGCTTTGCCGCCAGGATGTCGCCAAGTGCCATTAAGCCTCGTAAGCAATGATGGTGCCGCTTGTAAGGGTGATGCTGGTGATAATCAGCCCCTCAATACAGGCGGCTGTATCAAACTCAATCGCCTCTTTAGTAGCTGAGCCGTTTTCTGTGATGTTGGTGGCTGTCATCGACGCGATTACAGAATCTTCAAGCGCCATGATCTTGAAAAACTTGCCGGTGTGCGCGGCTGTGTTTGTGATGATCGTGGCCTTGGCCGACGTGTATCCATAGCCCATAATCAGCTCCGTTTGACAGAAATGTTGCCTGGTCCACTAATTCTAAGGCTGTGGAGATATCTTTCAAACATGGGCGGCACGCGATCAGCTCCCACTGAGCCGGTCTTATCAGGCACGACCGAAATGCTGCCCACCTGAATGCTCTTGAAGTCCTCAAGGCCGCCCAGGCTGATGCCGTCTTTGTTGCTGTGCAGGTAAACCGCTAGCTCAATCTGAGCGTGTTTAATCTGCGACGGAATCTCTGTATCGGTGAAGAAATCGTCGGCGATACGAAACGGAAATCCCGTTGCGTAAGTATTGATATACGTCGAAGGCTTTCTGACACCTGTACGCGGCCACTCAAGCGCCTGCGTGTCGGTTGCCTTGGCCCCTAGAAATCTTTCGCGGTCAAGCCGTTGTGTGGCAGCTGTCAGCGCACGGTTGCGACTATCAGCGTTGCCTGAGCCCCACTTGTTCGCATCAGTGCCCAGCACCATGGCGTCAACGTAGGCATCAGCTTCCGCCAGCGTCATGTAGCTGTTCGAGCTTGCCCCGCCCGCTGTTGCGACGATTGTTACTGCCATTGGCCTTGCGGGTGGTGGTCTTGGGTTCAGTCTTAGCAGGGGCAGAGGCCACCGCTTGCGCGGCAGCCTGCTGTTCCCTAAGTCGCTTGAAAGCGAACAAAGCCATCAGCTAGAAGCGCCCTTAAGCGCAACAAAGTTGATGACGATCGCCTCTGACAGCGAGCCAGCAGACACGTTTGAAACGGTCAGGTTGAAAGAACCTGCCGCCATCGTGCTTGCCTGCACCAAATAGCTGCCAGCAGTTCCGGCAGAGCCGTGAACAGCAACGACAACATCTGTTGCGGCCACCTCGCTGTTGGTCACAGCAAAAGTGGCTTCAGCGCCTGCACCAAGGGCAGCGCCGTTCATGGTGATTTGACCGGATGCAGCGTTAATCGTTACGCCGGTCGTCTTGTTGCTGGCCTGGGTCACAGTGCCGCCAGTAGTCGGGCCAATAAGTTTGCCCGCTGTTGCCTCAAAAATGGATGCCATGGTTAGTTACCTCCTGGGTTAATCAAGGGAGCTAATAACTGTCGCGCGGACGATACCAATGTTCTTGGTTTCGTACACCTTCGACCAGTTACCCACGGTTTCCAGCTGAGCGCGAGTCGGGTTGACCGTGGTCACGCCCCACTTAGCACCGATCGGGTGGTAGCAGTACCCGAGCGAAATTGCAAGCGCGTCTGACAAACTTAATATGTCACGATCAGTTTCGGTCCTGAGCGCAGTGACCTCAGAACCGCCGACAGCGCCCTGGGTCATGAAGTAAACGGCGTATTCCGTAGAAGCGCCGCTACCTGTGGTTTGCACGTCATCGCTGACCACAACCCGCATTCCCATGAAGACCGGGACAGTGGGGTTGCCAAAGGCACCCTCAAGCGAACCACCGCTTGCGGTTGCGCCTGCAGTGGTATCAGCTGCCGCGACAAAATCCACGGCACGCCTTTCGACAAGCTCGTAATAAGTCGCGCTGTGCATGACCACAGCGGCCAACTTGTCGCCTTGGTCGCCCAAAAGATTTTTGGCGCGTGCGACGTGGCCAGGTGTCAATGAGGTCGGTGAATCACCAGACTCAGAATCCAAGGACAGGCCAAAGAAGGCGCTGCTGGAAGAGTTGTTATTCAGCGAGCCAAAGACACCAGACAGGCAGGAAACAAGATCCTTCTGCTTTTGGTGGTTTACATAGCGGGCCATTTTCTGGCCAATCGCTCCAATCGGGTCAGAGCCAGATGCCAATGCCGCAAGGTCTCTTGCCTCAAAAGCCCTGCCTCTACGAAGCAATACGCCGATCTGACGATCTGCCTCGATTTTGCCTGGTGTCAATGACGTGCTGTCGGTCAGCACCTCAAAGTCGCCAGAAAGGTTTGCCTTATAGAAAGGCACGGAAACAAAGTCTCCGCTGCCATCGCCGGAAGTATTCAGCTCGGCCATCGGTTGCACCACACCCGACTGCAAAAATGCGTCGGAACGGGTCGATTCCTCGATGACGTAAGGGCTAAATACCTCGGGGATGATCAAGTCTGACCGAAGGGTGGCCATGATCTCCTGAAGTAGTGTTTACGGTGTGGGCGTAACCCGATTGGCTCGGCGTAGCGTTGCCAGTTGATTCATATTAACGCTCGCGCAAACGTCTTTCCGCTTCAGCTTTGTAATTCTGCCAATTTTCAGGGTGCTTTCTAATAATTTCACCCAGGGCTGACATGTTGATGCCGCGATTAATGCCGCCAACGGTCAAGTCACGCAGCAAATCAGGATCTAGACCCCCGCTCGATGCACTACGCGCTGCAGGTGCGCCACCGCCCTGGGGTTTAGGAACCTTCTGCACCCATTCCGGCACGTTGTTGCGAGCCCAGTCAGCGACAGGAATTCGCTCATAGCCATCAACCATCACCGGGCCATTGTTGCCCTGCTGGATTTCCTTATCCTTCAAATAGTTCCGCATGACTAAATCAGGGTCATGCACAACGTCTGACAAGGCGCTAACCGCAGGCGCAGTCAGCTCAAGGTCACGTACACGGGCCTCCAGCTCTGCGATGCGTTCATCTTTTTTGGTGCTGTTTTCGCGGAACTGATGCTCTCTGGCTTGCAGTGCTTCGCTGTATTTGCCCTTTGATTCCAGTTGTTCTTGCTCTGCTTTTGCCTTGAAGTCCATCAACTCTTGGACATCGATGCCTTCAGGCACTGATTTGGATTTTTTTAATTTACCAATCAGCTCGTGATTTTTGCGTTCTAATGCTTCGACACTGCTTTTAAGCAGATCCAATTCATTAGTGTCTGCTGTAGGCGTAGCCTCTTGCAGTTGATCTTCAGACATAAATAACCCGTAAGGTTAATTGCAGCCCAAATGTACTACCAAAGAAACTTGTTCGCCCAGTAAGCGCCAGAAATTGGGCCACGTTTGATGTTCTGGGAATGACGTTTCTTCCAGTTGCTGCGTTTCTCTGCGTCGGCTTTGCTCTCGCCGTCACGCTTGGGGAAACGATCAGCGCCCTGTAGTCCGAATCGAATTAGCTTTTGTTTGCCATCCACGCTGGCCACAACAGCAGCCGCATATTTGGGGTGCCTTGGGGTCATGATCGGCTTGTTGAGGCCCTCAAAACGGTGGCCTCCTTTGTCAATGGCCTTAGCCATGGCTATTTCTTTTTGGCCTTCTTAGCAGTGCTCAGCTCTGACCGCCTTTTCAGAACAGTGTTGCCAGTCACGTCTGACTTGATCCGCACAATCGGATCATCAGCAGAGCCAACCCTGGTGACAGTGCCACCACTGCGGGTCTTAATTGACACGCGATTGGATTTGGCAAAGCTTTGAACCACTCCTGTGGTTTTGGCCCCTCCATAGGACCAAGCAACGCGAGAACCTTCCCTCACTTTTTCTTGCCTCCTTTCTTTTTCTTTTTGCCCGCAGGTTTCTGGGGCTTCATGGGGCCTTTGTAACTAGGCATCAGCTGTTCTCCTTGGATGCTTCTGTTTTAGCTGCTTTTTTCTTGGCAGCGGGCTTTTTCGGGGGGCAGGCCGGGGCCTCTTCTGTGGTCGGTTTGAACTGAAACTTGCTGTGGAGTTGCATGGGGCAGGCTTTGACAGCTTCTTAACTGTATCTAACGATCAAAAATTATTCATCAAAAGCCGATTTAGATTGCAGTGCTACCTTGAGGCCATGGCAACACAGGACTACAGCAGCAAGAAACAAGCCAAAGAACGCGCACAGCGTTTTGGCTATGACGATTCACGGGCCGACGAGGTTGGCACCGTGACAAATGCCAATGGCAAGCAAGTTGGCCCAGGGCAGGACGGGTTTATGGATGCCTTGGCACTTGAGTTTGGTTTCAAATACGAGGAAGAGGTCAAGGGCTGACCTGATCCAACGTCACCTCGAAAACAGTCTGGCCATCTACCAAGGTTTTCTTGACGTTTTGGACGTTGTAGAGGTTGCCTTTAGGCATAAGCACTTCAGCTTCTTTTTGAAATCTTGAGTGCGCTGCAATCGGCACACCGTTTTTGTTTTTCATTTTCCACAGGATGCCAACCTCTCCATCCTCAAAGAAGTTTTGGGCCTGATCTGAGTTGGTGGTCCAACTGTCGTAAGTCGGTGTCCTGCGTCCGTTAGCAACCGACTTGATCATGCTCTCAGCGTCGGCCACACTGTTTACCGCATTGCCTCGCAAAACCTCGCCTTGATACTTAGGCGCGTTTTTAACAAACGTATCCAAGTTCTTTTCCAACGTTTCATAGTCGTAAAAAACATCGCCTTGCTTTTTCTTTTTATTCCAACGTTCAACCTTGCTGACTTCATACGCCGTCAGGTTTTTAGTGGGCACACGACTAAGTTGCTCGTTCCGCAACCCGGTGTAAGCCATATTTGTCCAATCTTGAATGCCTTGTTTGGCTTCGTCAAAAGCGGCCTCAGTTTTGAAGCCATATTCCTTGAAAAGCCTGCTTTGGTGCTCGAAAGAAACATCGCTGACCTTCCCTGACTTGGCTTGTTTTGATGCTTTATCAGCCAGAAGTTTGTTTTTCTTGGCGATCAACTCTTTCGTCTTTTTCAACGCCCCAGGATCGACCTTTGCCTTAAGCAGCTCAGGTGTCAAAAATTTTAATTCCTTTGTTACAGAGGCCAGTTCAGCGTCAAAATCAACTGTCGGCGTTTCCACCTTCGGTATTGGCTTGGACTTTGGCTTAGCTACAGCTTTGGTTTTTGGCTTGAGTTTGGGTTTGACTTTTGCAAACTTCTCAGTGGTACTCAGCCCTGACTTTTGCTTGGCATCAGCAATCAAGCCGACAAAATCCGTACCCTTTGGCACGCCTTTATCAACCATTGCCTCGATGCGTTTCTTATCGCTTCTTAAAGCTGGATCCTGCATCACCTGTTTGGCGATCTTTTCATTCTTGGTCAGAATTTTTGTCGTGGGTTTTGCTTTAGGGGTCGCAGCTTTCTTGCTCTTTGTGATCTTGTCCGGCTCCCCATAACGGGAACGCAGTTGCTTAAGGCTTACCTCTGAGCCGTCCTCACGCATAAACCGTTTCATGGCACCATCTGGGCCATAGCGATCAGCCAAGCGGTTGTAATAACGCGCCTTCTCAAATGCCCCAGGCGTTGCCTTGCCACCGTTCAGCATCCGGGCCTGGGCAGGACTGGCATTAAACCTTGATTTCTTGCCCGCCTTAGTTGTGCCCCGTAGGTCGTACAGGTGCTGTGCTGCGCTAGTCCCGACAGGCACCCGGCCACCCTTGGGGTCTGCACTAGATGGCGTGCCCTCTTTTGTCGGGCGGTAGCCAATCTTTGAGCTAGGTGGTGGAATATCAATCCCAAATTTCTTGGATGCGCCCGCGTAATCAATCACCGGCACCGTTGTAGATCTGCAGCCGAAATGTGGTGGGTTGGCTGGAGTTGGCCCCTTGCCGTAGAAGAACTCCTTCTGATCCAGGTTTCGGCAAATCGCCGTGGTGTTGCTGTCCAGCGTGGCGATCCATCTGTACTTCTTCGTCAGGTTTGGGTTGGCTTTATAAACCTGCAAGCTCGCAGCGTTTGACGTGGCATTGACGCTGGTCCTCACCAACGTCCTCACCTGATGCTTGGCCATCTTCCAGGCGTTGCCCTGCTGGGCCAATGCCACCTGACGTGGAGTTAGGGCCTCAGTTGAGAAGCCCAGCTCTCCATACAAAGACCGAGCAATTGACGCTGTGCTCTCGCCTGTGAGCAGGCCATCCAGCACCGCACGCGAGAACAGCTCGCCTTGCCGTTCAGCTAAACCGCGAAATGCTTTGACGATGCTGGTGCCATCAGGCATCCGAATCACAGCGCCCTGCCGTGCCGTCAGCTTCATCACTGAACCTGGCCCCTTTACCGCCTCCTCAAAGCTGTCCTGCAAAAGGTTGGTGCCCACATCCAGTGGGTCAGCTTTCACCACAGCCTTGGCAAAAGATTCAGTGACCTCGACCGTCCGCACCTGGGTCTTGACCGCTGCAGGCACTACCCGTTGAAGCTCAGCTCTGGCAAACGCAACCTCAACATCAGCCAAACCGTCCAGCTGTTGGATTAACTCATTAATGCTCTGCCCAGACCACTTCTTCATGGCGTCCAGGTTTTGCTTGATCAGGGCCCGCATCCGTGCAGCCTTGAACTGCGGCTTTTTGCTGCTGGGCATCTTGTCGATGCGCTCCAGCTCCCGCACCGCCTTGACGATCTGCCGCCGGTAAGACTCCAGCAGCTTGTTAGCAACGCCATTGCTGAAACGGTTCAGATCCAACGCCTTGCGGTAGTAGCTCTCAGGCACACCCGCAACGCCACCAGGCTTGATGGTGTTGGCTAGGAATTTGCGCTGTTCCCCAGCACTAGGCGATGCAGTCACATGCCCTCCAAGCCCAATTCGGCAGGGTCACAATCCACATAAACAGACACGTCAGCACCTTCGCGCAATGCTGTGCCAACCACTGCGGTGAACTTGGCTGTATTAATAACCCAGTCGGGGCTTTCTCTCAGCCTTGTTTCTTGTATCCCGCTGATTTGGCCGTTGTCGTACCAAGTAGTTCTCACAATCCCGAAATGTGGGCCCATACATCTGCCCTGAAATACAAATAGGTTTCGCTCTCGACGCTCCGGTTTATTCCGCCACATCTTCTACGTCCTCATCCTCTTCTGGCAGCGTATCTTCTTCATCTTCTTCTGGCTCCTGCTCCTCTTCTTGTTCAGGTTCCTGCGTGCCTGATAGACCGCCCATTTCAAGCGCCTCAAGCTCTTCTTCAACATCCAAATCATCAAGCACCTCTCCCTTACTGAGTTCTTCAAGCAAGGTTTTCTGGGTGATAGTCCCGGCAGTGTAAAGCTGCAGCAATGCTTGTATTTCTTGGGGCTGCAAACGTTGACCCATAAAGTCCCGGTTGACGTAGGCCGTACCTGGCTGGCTTTCGTTCAAATACTCGGCATGAAAACGCAAACAGTTGTCCAGCAGATCTTGCATTTGCTGAGCGATCAGCATCATGGTGCTGTCGCCCTGGCTCCGGTCAATGCGCTTGGATTCTGCCGTTTCTGCTGACAGCTTCTGGCCCAAGACACTGGCCAACGCCAGCGTATTGATCTCTTCCGCGATCCGGTCCAGGTGCTTGAACTGCGCCTCGTAACTGTTCCCAGATGGCTCCACAAACTCGACTCGGGAATCAGTCGGCAGGCTCATGGCCTCCGATGGGCCAGCCGTTATTTCTTCCGCGCTAGGCGGCATCCCGTAGATGGCCAAGAAAGGCACTGCACTGATTCTCAACTGGTTGCTGAGATCAGAGCTGGCCTGATAGTGCTTGAGGTTTAGCTCTGCGATGTCGTTCATTGGTGGCCGCGACTCAAGCACCCCAACGCGGTTGGAATATGCCACCGCAAACGGAATGTCTTTGACAGTCGTTGTGCCCTCATCAAACAGCTTGAACTCACCGTCCTGTTCCTTGCGGTGAATCTCGTAAGCCCCAGGAGTCAGGACTCGAACTTGTTCAACTGCCTTCTCCCCGTATTTACCATCGGGCTCAGTGATCGTTTCAAATAAACGCAGCTGAGTCAGCTTCTGTGCGCCATTAATAATTTCACTTCGCCAGCCCAAAATATCTCTTGGTGCATAGCGAACGTAGTACGGCCTACCGCTGCCATCAGACGCAGCATCGACCAGAACACCGACATGGCCGTAACGCAGGCAAATCCTGGTGGCTTCATACAAAAACTGCGTGATGTCGTTGCCCTGCAGATCTGCGTCAAACAGTTGCTCTGTGATCGTGTCACTTACATCGGTCAATCTGACCGGTTTGCGGGTCAACATGCCCGCCAACATTTTTTCGATGCGAGCGTAGAAAGGGCTCAGACAGCTGATTTTTAGACGATTATCGTATGAGAGATCATCCTCACGGGGATACTGCGGCAAGAATTTTCTGTGGCCCTTCCGAAGGCCGTAAGTGCCCGATAACAGGACTTCAAGAAGGCTCCAATGGTCGGCCATGTTCATGTACGCCTGGTTAGGCGAGTCCACAGTGCTGACGTTGCCAACACGCTTAGCGCCACCAATCCCAGATGAATACACGGCTAAGCCCCTTCCAATAATTTGATATTAATGGAGAGATCTGCAGACACAAGAAAAGGGCAGTTACCTGCCCCTCTCAATATTCAACTGGAAGGGGAGAACACAGCGTCTAGGGCGAACCCCGACCCGATCCGTTTGGACTTTGACCCGACAGCCCGCAAGCCATAGCCGGTTCTGTAATCAATATACTCTGATGCCCGTCCCTCGGCCAGCCCTTACGTGCAAGGGGTTGTATAGAGCCCACACCACGTAGCCCAAGCTGTCAGTGAGATGGTCGAATCCGGCCTCTTTGTCAGGTTCCGAAGGATTGCGCTCTGAATAGCTCTGCAGCTCTAAGCACTCGATCATTCGTTCGCACCTGGCAAGAATTTGCACCCGAATCTCGCCTTTGCCGTTTTCCAGCAGAGCTTGAACAGCAGCCACCCGATCACGGATGAGAGGGTTGGAACGACCGGCAACGACTGAGAGTCCGGCCATCCGCAGCAGCTCCAAATCTGTCTTCGCGGCTGACGAATGACGGTTTCCTCCAGATGCGTCTGGGTAGACATATATAGGGGCAGAAACGTGGGCAGATCGTCGCTTGATTTCTGCAGCCATGGCATCTGTGTCATGAGCTTTTAACTCGTCAATGATTAGAAATTGATGGCCCAACCTCACCCCACAAACAGCGTTGCAGTTGTCAATATTGAAATCACAACCCCAGTGGCGTGGCTCATTGTCCAAATTGACCGGGGCCGTCTCAATAACGTGCTTCGCTCGGTCAAAACGGTCGTAAACCTGCGTACTGTTTAAAAGGACGAACTCACCATTCAGGTAAGCGGCAAGGCTTGCTGAGTCGTAGTTCTGCTGCAGCCGTTCGATGAAGTCTGGGGGCAGATGTGGATTGTCTGCCGTCTTCATTTTAATCAACCTGCGGTCGCTGCGCTCCTGCATCTCTGGTTTGCCGAACTGCTGAAATAACCAGCGAAAGCCTTCAGGTGTGCTGGCAACAGCAAATTGCCGCACATTGCCTTCGCGTAAACGGCCCAAAATCTTTTCAAACGCGCTCTGTGCATCGACCAGGCGCAAGATGTCGATCTCATCAAAGCAAGCCCACGCGGCGTTGACGCCCACCGCAGTGAAGGCCCCATTTTTAATTGACCGGCACAGAATCCGGGTCGGTTTGCTTAGGTGTAATTCATATTCAGGCAAAGGGCTTGTTCGGTATGTAAAAGGGATGCCGTATTGCTCCAGGTATTTGTCAAAGGTGGCTTTCCAGATGTCACGAATCATCGGGTAGGTGGGCTCCATGACGATGCCCGTGAAACCCTGATTGAGGATCGCCAGCGAAATACTTTTCGCAGCTAGCGCCACGGTTTTACCTGCGCCATATCCGGCAGTCAGACCCAAGATCTGAGTTTCGGTGTCTTCAACAAAGGCCAACTGACCAGGGTGCAGGTCGGCTTTTATGCGACGAAGAATTTCGTTGGTGTCTTGAGCTGAGGGTGGCGTAGCGAACTGCGTAAGCGGCACGGCCTCACAGATGTCGTCAACCAAACTCATGACATCTCGAAGCGCAAAAGTCGGGCCTGCAACTCGATGGCCTTAAGGGCTGTGCTGTATTGGCTTTTTGTGGTGGCCTTTCGCTGAATGTCTTTCAAGGCACAGAGCGATTCGTGGAGCCATTCGGGCCGCTCCAGCTCAGCGTCTAGGCGCTGGTGATCACGGGCCCGCTTGATGTATTCCTCCAGCTGGCGAGTGCTGAGGCCCCAGGCATCCGCACCGTATTGCAGGATTTGAGTTCTGCTATTGCCTTCCAATAAGAGCTTGTAAACGGTATTTATCCGCTCATCTACCTGGATATTGGTCGATTTAGCAGCCATGCCCAGACGTTAACAGGGCCTGGAAGTTTGGTGAAGTGAATTAATGGCAACAGAGGTTATATGGAACGCCTGATCGCGTGAGAGGAAACCTTTGTACTTGTGATGAACTTCGGTTGCGGCCTTGTAAAGCTGCGAGGTGGAGGGCTTGAAATCCGAATTGGTCAAGTGGTCAATAACGACGTGCGAAAGCGGTTTTTGATTTTGCTCAGCGATGCGTTTGTAAGCGTCAAGCTGGTCTTGCTTCAGGTTGATTGTAACTTTAGCCATTAGGGAAAATGCAAAGAATGCAGTGAATTTTTTACTCAGGAATTTTTACTTGATCACCTATCCAGTGCAAATATGGTCCAATATTGACCTCTGGTTCCTGCGCGGTGTACCACCTGTAGTCACAGGTATAGCAATGGCGGCGGCGCACTGTTTCGTAGGGGCCTTCAACAGTTCTTTTGGTCGTCACAACTGAAACGCGAACTGAATGGCATTTCGGGCAATGCATAAGCGGAAAGGCGAAGAATTTGATCAATTTCTTTTAGTTGGCCCGAAATAAACTCATAAGTTGATTCAGGTAAGGGCTCAACATCTTCAAGGGTGTTGTCAAGAACTGCACGCGATACGGCCAAAGACTGGTCAAGAAGCGTTTGCAGGCGAAAGATTACAGGCCGTTGCCTGACTGTGTGGAGTTTCATTCAGTCGATTGAAGGTAGGAGCTGCTCTACGTTTTGAAGCTGCTCTTTCACGTCAGCAATGTATGCAGGCAGCAGTGGCTTGAGGCCAGTGCGGACTTGTTGTCTTAACGAGTTGATGTCACGAGCAGTGGCTTCCCAGTTAGCACGACGTTGACGGTGAATGTCGCGGATGGTGTCCTTGTCAACGTTGACGCCTATGGGTTGTTGACGGCCACTGGTGTCAGTTGCGCGAACACCTGTGGAATCACGAAACCCTGCGCGAGTTGTTTGGGCCTCGTAGTCCTGAGCCTCGTAAGCGGCGACGCAGTGACAAATAACGGCTAAGTCTGAGCCACCATGCCGATGGATGTTGCCGTCGATAATTTCGGCGTCGTAATCGGGCAAGTAATGGTTCAGGAGCCCGTCGCCATTGGTGACGATGCCAGTGTCGTAACACGCGAAGCAGGAGACCTTTGGAGCGTAAAAGGTTGCGTCACGGTCGAGGGACGACCGCTTATGAGATGAATTCATTGGCCAGGGGTGGGGTTAGAAGGGATCGCCTTCCTGAGCACCAAGATGGGTCAGGTGGCTGGGTTTGGCTGTGGCTGCTGTGGCAGTTTCCAGGAAGGATTCATAACGGCCATCACGCAGCCAACGAAAACAATCGGGGTAGCAGGTCAGGAACCGGCCCTTTTGCTCCCCTCTGGCCTGATCCTTCAATGAAGCGGCCAAAGTGCCTTGTAGGCGCTCCTGAACGCCTCTGGTGAGCTTTTTGTATTCAACCCATGCCTTGGGCTTGGATTGACCAGTCGCTCTGTTGCCAATTTTTTGATACTGCTGCCAAAAGGCCTGGAACTCGTCGCTGTAGGCATTTCGTCCTGGCTTTTGGCCTTTTGCAGCTTTACTGGCTGTTTGTAGTTCTTTTGTATTTAGTTCTTTTGTATTTAGTTTGGCGGCAGCTCCTGCCGGGGGGTCCGGCACCATTTGCCGGGGGGTACGGCATTTCCTGCCTAGGGGTGCGGCAGATGCTGCCGGGGGGTCTAAGGACGGTGGGGCAACGTTGGCCAGGTGGTTGACAGTGACCCGGTAGAGGTTTGTGCAGCAGTCGCCGCGATCGTTTCGGCGTGATTCGCGCTGGAGAAGTCCCATGGACTCCAACTGCCCAGCGACAGCCCGAGCAGTACGGACAGAAACACAAGCGCCATCAGCGATGGTTTTGATTGACGGCCAGCAATCGGCATTCGCTCCGGCGTAGGTCTGGATAACCCAGAGAATCGCCAGCTGATTCGGCTGAAGCGTTCCGCGAATTGCTGTTGGAAGTGACGTGAAGGGAACGCCTTGCGGGATGAATGACATGAATTAGCGTTAGAGGGGAAGAGCACCGGGCGGGGATTCGAGCACCCCGCTTTTTTTATGCGTTACGACATCGAAATTTCAGGAATCGAAGCCGCGCCGCAAGGATCAAAAATTCGCACTCGTTACGGGATGCGAGAAGCCTCAGAACGTGTCGGGCCTTGGAGAGACGCCGTGCGAGTTGAGGCATTGGCTGCCTGCGGAGAGTTGATTGAGCAAGCCTGCAGCGTTGCCGTTGAGTTTCGGTTTTTGCGCCCTAAGGGTGATTTTGGGGCCAAAGGCAATTTGCGTCCATCAGCTCGCACGCATTACACGACCAAAAAAACGACATCGACAAGTGCTGCCGGAGTTTGCTTGATGGGCTCACAGGTTCGGCATTCACCGACGATTGCTACGTGGTGTTGCTTAGTGCTTGTCAGAGATACTGCCTGCCGGGTGAACGTCCAGGTGCAACTGTGACGATTGAAACTCTGGCCTAGTACCTACCAAACACCTACCAATCGGGCCCATAGTGACTTCAGTTCCGGGGGAGACCCGATGTTTATTCTTCAGCTCGACCGCGTAGGCCAAAAGGTTCTTGGCTTTACGCTCCGCACTCCTGATGGCCAGTCCTTGGTCTTCAAGACCATGGATCAAGTCATGGAGGTTGTGGCCCACGTCGATCCTGACCAGCTGGTCTGGCACAGTTTGAATTGCGCCATGAACTTTTGGGACAGCGAGACAGCTCTTCCATTTTGGGGGCAGTTTTCGACTGGCCGTGAGGTTCGTTTTTGGGACTGGGCAGAAGGCAAGGCCAAAACCCAGACCATCACCAAGCGTCATTGGTGAGGCCTTCACCCCCTGGGGGTTGTGCCAACTCAACAAGCTGCACAATTCCTACCACTTGGCTACCAGCAAGGCCCATACTTAGCTCAGTTCAGTCAACCACCCCATGAACCTCTCCACCTTCTTCGCTGAGAAAGACTTCACCCTCAAGACCTACGAAGTCACCAGCCCTACGACCGGCGACTCGCACATCATCACCACAGACGTTGTAATCGATCGCATCCTCAGCACCAAGGGCCAAGAGCGCCAGCAGATTACCGGCATCCTTCAGCAACTGGATTTCCGCAACGGCGATTTCCACCACTTCTTTAAGCACCTGGCCACCGGCCTCGCTGCTCAGTTCTGAGGCTTTCGGGCCTCTCCGGGGATAACAGAGAGGAGTCGCCAACTTATGGGCGCAGGCTTGCCAACCCCGGCTTTATCCACCACTGTTTTATGGAATTAACAAAACCCCAGCTGTCCTACGTGGCCAGCTTGATCCGTGAAGACCTGGCCAATGGGGTCATGGCTTGGGACACCCCAGAGGGCCAGTCCTTAACTCGCGAAGACATCCGCGAATTGTGCGAAGCCCTAGCGCCTCCTAAAAAGGAAAGCTTGCATGAGATGCCGCTTGACCGGCTAATGCTGCCAATTCGTGCCCATAACGCTCTATGGCGGCGTGGTTACAAAAACGTCGGGGCTGTCATGGCGTTGACTCGTAAAGACCTGCTGTTGATCAGCCACGTCGGCGAGGGCAGCGCGGACGACATCTTGGCCGCTATCGAAAACCTTCGGGAGGAACTGCAATGAGTAAACCAAACAAATACGCGAACACCACGTACGACAAACGCGAAAACCGCCAGTCGTATCTGGAGGACCGGATCACCCAAATGGGCCACGATCCGGATCAATACGAGATTTGGCACAAAGAGCTAGAGGCACTCAAGGAACAAAAACAAAAAGAAAAATGGCCTGGGCAATGGGGCGACAAGACCAGCAAAGCGCAATGGACAAAGATTGAATATGCGATCGGTTGCAAGCTTATGAATGCAACTGATGGGCAGCTAGCTCATGCAATACAAGCTGCTAATGGCGAAATTAAACGCAGAAATAAAGCTAGAAAAGAAATCCGCAAAAAACGGCTTGAAGTCAAAATTGCAAAACTCAAGGCTGATGGTTACTTGCCGCTAAAAACAGCAGGCAATGATGTCCGACGAGTAATCCAAGAGCACAAAATTTTTACCGACTTGGGTTCTGACCGACCCTACGAAAGTGAAATTAAGTCAATGGTTCGAGGGGCAGACGCTTTCAGGTCATATCCACCAATGAGAAGTGGCGTTTTACATGCCGATCAAAAATCAATTTACGTTCAGCCCAAAGCGTTGCTTTGCTTTGTAATTAACAGGATCCAAGACAAAATTGCCGAGGAAGAGGCAGCCGCCGAACGAAAACGGTTCCACGAGGCAAAGATGAAAGAATGGGAGGAAAGGCAAAAAGCCCGATCAGCAAAAGTCGCTAAGGAGTGGCATAAGCAAATGAAGGAGCAAAACGGCAGGTTTCGACAGGCTCTGACGGAGCATGGGATAAGCACTGCTCCTGTGCCAACTAACGAACCTACACAATCCCTACCAAACACCGACCACAAGGCGCAGAATGAATAGGCCCACGCAACCACCCCATGGATCTAGGATCTAACTACCTGAAAGCCCTTGTGGCCCACCAGGAGGAACTTGACCGCAAGGTACAAGAACAGCACCAGCAACTGGTCAAAGACCTCAACCAGTACCTGGCCCAGGAGCGCAAGCGCCTGGAGTCTATCGACTGACCCGGGGGGCTTCGGCCCCTTTTGTTGTGCCAACCTAAAAGGCTGCACAAGGGGTACTAGTCACCTACCAAGGCGGGGTCATACTGACTTCAGTTCCAACCACCCCAATGAACCTCTGGACCCCCGAACGCTGCAAGACCATCTCCACCCTGGTCTTGATGGACAACTCGCTCGAAATGAGTTCCCAGGCAGTTATCACCAACAACTCCGCAAGGAAAGACCGCCTGATGTCCATCGTCGAAATGATCCAAGCCGAACTGCGCTCCCGCGTCTGATCCCCCGGCCCCTTCGGGGGCCTTCTCTCCCAAACCAATGAAACAAATCCGCTACCAAAGCACCAAGCTCTACAACGACCCCGGCAGTCCCCCGTGGTTTGCTCCAGCGTTCACCACTTTTCTGTTCGTGCTGTTTGGCGGTGCCTTGTTCGTTTCTCTGACCGGCACGCTGGACCAAATGACAGAACGTGACTGCCGCCTGGGCGTGCAGGCCGCCTGCGAGGAGCTGAAACGATGACTAAATCCTATCCAGAAATTTTTTACGAGCAGTACAAGCAAGCAAAGCAGATTAAAGAAATTTGTCCTGATATTGCTAAGCACATCGCCAGAGCTTGCGAGCAGGCTTACCGACGCGGCTACCAGCAAGGCGCAACGTTTGCATCAGACAAACTTGATGAAGTGGCTGAGTGGAGATTCAGTGATTTTCCTGAGAATTTTGACCACTACAACCAGTCAGCTCAGGAACGTTATGACCAGGCGACTCCACCACCTGGCGTGAAATATGAGATGCCTATGCACAGCAGATCGGCTCTACATCGCCTGCAATGCGAAGCAGGCAACGTTTCGGAACTTATCGACCATCTCTGCAAATAGGAGGACAAACCCCAGTGCTTCAACCACCCCTGGCATCGCTTCTGAAGTCTGCCCATGCAGACTCTAGGCCCCAAATGACTCAAAGCGAAATTACTCGAATGTTCCATATCGCCCAGGTGCATGGCGGCGACTTTGAACGAAAGCTGGCCACCGCTGGCTTGGTCGCTGACCCGGACAACGTGGCCAAAATCTTGCGGACCTGGCCTGAGCTTCAGGGCATATATGGTCCCGGCGGCATTCATTGGAATCGGGAGGACGTTAAGTGACCGTCTCAGAAGTCGATTACTTCAGCGACCCTGGCTACAGCCAGAGCGACATGAAGCAGGCTTTGGAGTCCCCTGAGCTTCTCTACTGGATGAAGCATCAAGGCGGACGTGCTGAACGCAAGCCAAGCCCTCAAATGATCGAAGGCACCCTGGCCCACTGCTTCATCCTTGAACATGAAAAGTTCAAAAACACCTACCAAGTTTGCGGCCCACGCAACACCAAGGCAGGCAAAGAAGAGGCCCAGCAAGCCATCAAAAACGGTCGGCAACCCATCACCTTGGCCCAATACGAAAAGGCCCTGGGCATGAATCACGCCGTAAATGGGAACCTTTTATGCAACACCTTTTTTGTCGATGGTTTAGCTGAACAGTCTTTTTTCGCAGAAGACGATTCGACAGCCCTCCCGATGAAAGCTCGGCTGGATTGGATCACCCCAGATGAAACCATCGTTGACTTAAAGACGGTGCCCGCTGGTGGAGCAAGCCCAGCCAGTTTCGCCAAACAGGTGGCCAATTTTTCTTACCACCTGCAATGCGCTCACTATCTGGAGATGTCCCAGATGAAGCGTTTTGTCTTTGTAGTTGTTGAACGTGAGCCGCCTCATCAGATCGGCATATATCGCCTTGATGATGACGCGATCGCAGAAGGCCGTTATCTGCGCCGCAAGGCCCTGGACCTGATCGCCAACTGCAGAGTCTTCAACAACTGGCCGGGACACACCCCGATGGAACCGCAAACCCTTTCACTGCCCTCATGGGCCTTCAAATAATGGACATGTCCACGATTCTTCTAGATCAAGCCGCCAAAGAATCCTTGGCGGCACCGCTTGACCTCAACAACGTCAAAAAACGCAAGGGTGCTGGAGGTCGCACGCTTGACTACATCTCCGGCGAACACGCCATTTCAGAAGCCAACCGAATCTTTGGGTTCGATGGCTGGAGCAGTGAAACCCTTGAAATGAAATGTGTAAACGAAAAGCAACCCACTTACATTGCCCGCGTTCGCGTCCGTGCCGGTGGTGTCACCCGTGAAGGCTGGGGAGGCGACAACAGCCACGACCATGAAAACGCCGTTAAAGGTGCAGAGACCGACGCGATCAAGCGAGCCTTACGG
>Ga0181414_1000114_pt1 | contig 23708 bp, 27 predicted proteins | sample 37SPOviralmetaG_FD_130139 | JGI IMG/M metagenome (GOLD analysis project Ga0181414, IMG submission 130139) | Marine viral communities from the oligotrophic San Pedro Time Series (SPOT) site, San Pedro Channel, CA, USA - 37 SPOT_SRF_2012-11-28 | ecosystem: Environmental > Aquatic > Marine > Strait... | reverse complement strand
TTCATCGCTTGGGGTTTGATTACAGCACTCTATATTGGAACAGGTTGGCTTCCAAATGAAAATTTGGTAAGCATGGTTGATCCAATGATCTTTTACCTACTTCCACTTCTGTTAGGTTACACAGGTGGAAAAATGGTACATGGTCACAGAGGTGGTGTAATTGGTGCTATTGTAACAACAGCAGTAATTGCTGCTACAAGCTCACCACAATTCCTAGGCGCTATGGTCATGGGACCAGCAGCAGCTTGGGTAATGAAACAAGTAGACACTAGATTCCAAGATAGTGTGCCTGAAGGTTTTGAGATGTTGTACGACAACTTCTCATTAGGTATTCTTGGTTGGGGCCTTGCCGTCTTAGCTTACAATATTATAAGCCCAGTACTTGAAGCAATTACAAATGCATTAGGAGATGGTGCAGCATGGTTAGTAGACTCAGGTCTAGTACCACTTGCAGACATTCCTATTGAGGTTGCAAAAGTATTGTTCTTGAATAATGCTGTTAACCAGGGTGTGCTTACACCTCTAGGTGCAGCAGAGTCAGCAGAAGCTGGCCAATCAATTTATTTCTTACTTGAAACAAACCCAGGTCCTGGACTTGGATTGCTTCTTGCTTATTGGTTTGCTGGAACTGGAATGTGGAAAGAATCCGCTCCTGGCTCAATAATTATTCATTTCTTTGGAGGAATCCATGAAATCTATTTCCCATATGTCCTTGGTCATCCAATTATGATCATTGCAATGTGGGCTGGTGGAATTTCAGCTGACCTCTGGTTCGTAGCAACTGGAGCAGGTTTAGTAGGACCTCCATCGCCAGGAAGTATTTTTGCATATATTGCTATGCTTCCAAGAGGTGGGGCATTCCCAGTATTAGCTGGGGTAGCTATAGCAACAGCAGCATCAGCAGTGGTTGGTGTGATATTGCTAAGGGCACGTCCTATTAAAGAAACAGACGCAGGTGTAGAAACTACAATTGAAAGTAATATACCGACTGTCTAGGTAAAACTATTAAGTTATAATTGACTTGGGAAGTAAAATTCCCAAGTCAATTTTTTTTGGAGGAAATTATGAGTTCAATTAAGGGTTCAGATGTAAAAAAAATATGTCTTGCTTGCGAAGCTGGTGCTGGCTCAAGCTTGATGGTTAAAAATGGTCTTATTAAAAAAGCAAAAAAAGCAGGCCTAGATGTAGAGATTGTCCATGCTCCAGCAACACAAATACCTGCAGATTCAGACATTGTTGTTTGTCATACTGGTTTAGCAGGAGCTGCTAAAAATGCTGCACCAGAGGGATCTGTTCTAATTCAATTTACTATGTTTATGAATGATCCAAATTTAAAAAAGTTAATTGTGGACTTATCAGAGGATAACGAGATAACTTCTTCATGAGTCAAAAAAGTGTATTGATAAAAGAATCAATACTTACTAACAAAGTATTTTTGGATAATAAAGAGGCAACCATAGCCGCTGGAAATTTATTGCTTGAAAATGGTTATATTGAAAAAGAGTATATAGATTCAATGCTTGAAAAGCTTGAGACTCAATCTTTTGCTACATACATCGGAAATGGTGTTGCAATACCACATGGAATGTCTGAAGGGTCTAAATACGTCAATAATACAGGAATATCTATAATTCAGGTGCCTGAAGGTGTTGACTGGAATGAAGAGAAGGCCTATATAGTTGTTGGGATAGCAGCAAACTCAGATGATCACATGAATGTATTGGCCTCTCTAGCAGATGCTATTGAAGACGTAGAGGATGCAAAAAAACTTTGGAGTGAAACCTCTGTAGAAAAAATATACCAACTTTTGTCTGTAAATTTATGAAAACAGCTGTTCACTTTGGAGCTGGCAATATAGGTAGAGGATTCATTACACCCATTCTTCAAGAAAATGAATATGAAGTTACTTTTATTGATATAAACAGTGAGTTAATTAAACAAATAAATAGCTTAAAAAAATATAAAATAACTTCTTTGGGCTTAGAGACTAATACTGATAAATATGTTGAAAATGTAAATGGAATAGATTTAAATGACAACTCTAAAGTTACAGAAAAAATAGCAGAAGCAGATTTAATAACAACTTCAGTTGGTCCTAAGTTTGTAAACGAAATTTTTAAAAAAATTTCAAAAATTAAAACTAGCAAGCAACAATCATTTATTGCTTTTGAGAATATGTATCGTGCATCTACATCTAATTTAAATAACAGCAATGAAGACCGCATAAATTTAATTGATGCAGTTGTGGACAAGATTGTTCCACCGCAAAAAGCCACGTCTCTAAATGTTTTAGTTGAGGAGTACGGATCTATTATTTTGGATGAAGCAACAAATATTAAACCTTTAAATCAATCAGAAATTGTTTCATATAAAAATTACGAAAATGAATTTTACAAAAAATTATGGTTGCTAAACGGTTTACATTTGAAATTAGCGTATTTTGGACTATCTCAAAATTTGAAATTTATTCACGAGGTAATGCAGAATGAAGAAGGAAAAATTTTTGCTTCGGAATCTATTAGTGCACTTACTAAAGCATATAAATTATATTCAAAAACTGATGAAAACTTAGAAACCTTTAGCAAAATTATACTTAATAGATTTTCTCTACCTGATCTTCAAGATGAGGTACATAGAGTAGCTAGAAATCCTGAAGTTAAATTTTCTATAAATGAAAGATTTGAACATCCATTAAGATACTTAATTTCAGAAGATGAAGAAATAAAAACTTTTACAGAAGTATTAGATATTATTTTTAATAATAATTTTGATGAAGTAGAGGGATTTAATAATTTCAAACTTACAGAACTTACTAATGATAAAAAATATTTTTATAATAAATTTTGGAAAATTGATACTAATATTCAAAAATACACAAAGAGACTTGGAGAATAATTGTGGCAATTACAAGCATTTTTGAAATATTAATTTACCCTGGTTTACATTCCAGGCCGGGCAAAGAATTTGTGAATATTTGCATGGAATATGAAAGTTCAGTAAAAATTAAAATGAATGATAATGAATTTGATGGTAAAAGTTTTCTTTCACTTCTAAAAAACAAACCATCGCAGTCAGAAATTATTCATTTAATAATTGATGGCAAAGATGAACATGAATTAATGGAAAAATTAATAAACTTGAAAACAATGTCACATAGAAGTAAAGAAGACTTCAGTAGTGAAAATGAAGAATTACTGCAGGTTTTTAGACTGGTTGAGAATGAATAGCGAATTATATGATTTATTAATGAAATCTGATAAAATCCAACAATCAGAGGAATGGGACCTTTTATACAACACCCTTCCTGTAGTTATTGCAGAAGATATAAACTCTCTGCAAGCTGCTTTAGACAGGTTAGATGATGTTGGTGGTTATGGTTATGTAGCTACTTGGAAAAAGAACTTATTTGCTTTTAATACTAAGTTATTATCAAAACGCTGTGGATTGATTGATGAAAACGGAAGTTTGTTAAAAGCAGCAAGGGTTCCTAAAAACTAGGTATTATTTTTAAAGTTATAAACCTGTAATCTAATGATCTGAATTGTGTACATAGCAACTATTGTTATTCCAATTTTTATTATTTCTCTCATCCACCATAGATTTTGAGGAATGTCCATGTTGTTTCCAATAGATCCACCAATTAAACCTCCAACCAATCCTGAAGAAATTAACAGCAAGTAATCTCTGCTACTAGCTCTTTTAAGAAATAAAGAAGCTATCAAACCGTAAACCAACCAGCCACCGAGAAGAGGAACCAAAGCATATATTACTTGCATGTAATAATGTTAGTTGAATTATTTTTTTGCTATTTTTTTTACGATAAAAGATTCTATCCTTCTATTATCTAGTTCTGTCACCGTGACTTCGAGACCATCTATCGTAATTTTTTCACCTTCAGCTGGAAGTTGTTCAGAATGACTAAGGAACAGTCCACCGACTGTTGCAATGTCTTTTTCATTTGGTTCTAAGCCAAAAAATTCTTCAAAATCATCAATATCAGTTTTGCCATCAACTCTCCACTGCCCAGGTCCTACTCTTCTTATACCAAGAAATCTTTGGTCGTGTTCATCAGGCAAGTCGCCAACAAATTCTGAAAGAACATCTTTAATAGTTATTACACCTTCTATTCCACCATTTTCATCGATTACGCATGCAAAACTTGCTTTGTTTTCTCTCAAAATATTTAAAGCTGAAAGAACAGTTGTGTATTCAGGTAAATAAATTACATCCTTGACTAAGTTTTCTACTTCCACAGAATCAGAGGAAGATTTTAAATTAAATAAATCTTTAACATACACAACTCCAAAAGTATCATCTAGCGATTCCGATTTAGAAACAGGCATTCTAGATATTCTTTTTTCATCAACGATTTTTTTAATGTCGTTTATTTCTATAGGTAGAGATAAAAACAATACATCAACTCTTGGAGTCATAATTTCTTTAATAGGACGGTCGGAAAAATCTAGTAGAGAATCAATGATCTCTCTTTCAGCAGGAAGTATCTGACCTTCCATCTCGCCGAGTGCTGTCAGTGCCTGAATGTCAGCTTCAGTAATTTCACCATCTCCATCTACATCTCCATCTTTTGAAGTCCTATCAATAGATTTGGTGATAAGACTTGTAAATGGCGCAAAAGCCCTAGAAAGAGAATCAATTATAAAAGCTGTTCTTGATAGAAAGGCAATTGGATTTCTTGAAGCAATTGTTTTTGGTGTAATCTCTCCTGCAATAAGAACAAGTAAAGTAATGACAATTGTAGACAATGCTGAACCAGCAGTTTCATCTCCATCAAGAAAATTTACGAATAAAATTGTTGATAAAGAAGCCATCAAAATGTTAACAAAATTGTTGGCAACAAGAATCCCACCAATTGTTTTTTCAAGATCATCTTTAGCTTTTTTAATTTTATTATTTCTTTTTGAATCTGAGAGTTGATGAATCTTCTCTCTAGGAACATAGGTTATTGCAGTTTCTGACCCTGAAAGCAAAGCAGAAAAAAACAAGCAGATTGCTATAAGTGCGATAATTAGGTTAGTACTCAATATGTATTATTGATTCTAGAATATTATTTGTTTAAGTAAAAAGGTTTTTTAATTTAGTTTTTTCTAAAGGTTTAAGTAAATAGCTGTCTGCACCAACCCTTTTAGCTTGGAAGCTATCAGCTTCTCTGTCAATTAAGAGAACAATTGTCGAATCAATAACTTTTTCACTCCTTTTTAGCTCCCTAACAATAGATGGACCACCGTTATTATTAACTTGCATATCTACAAAAATAAAATCAAATGAAATATTTACATCTTCAACATTCTCAAGATAAGTAAAATTACACTCAAAATCAATCATTTTGACAAGAGAGTCTTTAACCCATGTATTATCAGTTATTAAGCAAATTTTCACAGTTTTAAAAGACTACTATCCTATATATTTAAGTATATAAAATGTTAAAACTATTACCCATATTATTATCAGCGGTTGTAAATATTGCGAATGTAAATATTTTTGAAATTGAAGGCATTTTTTCAAGTGGTCACATAAATGCTTTAGAAAGATACATAGAAGAAGTTGAACAAGAAGACAATAATTTGTTGATAATTCAATATAATGCATCAGATGTGAACGAAAATTCAATTATTGAATTAAAAAAGATTTTAGCAAAAATTGATATTCCAAAAGCTATTTGGGTTGGGCCAAACAAAACTGACATAGACATTAGTATTTTAAAAAATTTTGATTATATTGGCCTGTCACCAGGAACAACTATTACAACAAAAGAAGGTTTCAATGCTTTAGGAGAAATTTGTAAAATTAATTCGTGCAATGATGAGGTTGCAAGCGTTACTGCTGAAGAGGGTATTTATAGAGACTATTTGGTAGTTGGATCTATTGGAGCATTTGTTGAAAATCTTGGTAGTCAAGATATTTCATCAATATTGAGGCCTATATCACTTAGTTTTAATTTAAGCTCTGATGAAATAGACCAAATCAGATTTATAAAACCTTCACTTTTTGAAAGGTTTTATATTTCAATTTCAAATCCTGTTTTTACTTACTTATTTTTTGCACTAGGTTTTGCACTGATAGGATTAGAACTTTTTGCTATTGGCCCAGGTTTAATGGCATTTATAGGAGCATTGCTCATAAGTTTTTCCTCAATGACATTTAATGAATATAATTTGAGTTACTTAGGCTTACTAATATTTTTAGCTTCTTTTTTATTGTTTATAAAAGTACTTTCTAGAGGTTATTTTGGTTCACTTGGTTTAGTAGCACTATTAATCCTTCATGGTTCTGCAATTGTGATGTTTTATAATTATGAGCTAAAAATTAATCATTTTCTTTTGATTGGCGCATCTTCCGTAATTGCGTTTTTTTACTACATAGCCATACCTACAGTAATAAGGTCACGCCTTACTACTGACACAAGCGCAATGTCCTCATTAGTTAACTCAGAAGTTGTACTTCTTGAATTAATAAATAATAATCAAGCATTAGTTAGATTGGATGGAAAAAAATTAGTAGTCGAAAGAGTAGAAGATAAATCTTACAATCTAAAAGATGAATACAAACTCTTTGAAGAAGACGGAAAACTAATAATATAAGGCAATACTTCGCGAAAAAAATCTTTTTACAGTTGATTTTGGACGTTTAAAGTTTAAATATGCTTCAAATTAAAGTTTCGACTTGGCAATATGATGCTCTTTGCAGACAGCACAGTAGTAATTTATTTTTTCCTCCTGCAACTTTTGAAAAAAAAGAAGACCGTGAAAAAAGAGAAGCAAAAGCTAAAGCTGTTTGTAGCGGTTGTCCTGTAAAAATTGAATGTTTAGATGAAGCAAATGAAATTTCAGAGCCTTTTGGTGTATGGGGAGGCATGAACGAAGTAGAAAGAAAAAGAGAGACAGTCTACTTTTAAAGTATTTTTCTTCTCACCCCATCGCTATTTATTTTTTTTGTAATAGCTTCTCTATCAAGAAATTCTAAAAAAGGAATTGTGTATTTTCTAGATAACTTGGATGCCTCTTTAAAGTTGGTAATAGAAAACTCTTCCGGTAATGTATGGATTATTTTTATAAGCTCTTCTTTGTGTTCTCTAGATATGACTAAACTATCTGAGACCCTATATAAGTAACTGTTCATAAAAAGTGCTTTTACATCTTCTTTCTTATAATTTCTAAATTCAATAGTATTAACGCTTAATTTATTTCCCAAAGAAACTTTTATCTCTTTGAGCACTTCTTGGTTAATGTTGAGTGTGTTATTTACAATTATTTGGTTCTGGTTAAGTTTAAATAAAGAAAAATTTTCAAATAGTTGATCTATTTCGGAATAATTTATAAAAAGCTTTTTATAAAAATACTCCTTCACACCGTCTTTGTTAATTTCATTAAAATTAGATTTAATGTGTTCTTCTAGAGAAATTAGTTTTTCATTCGATATATAAAAGTCTCCAATTTTTTTATAATCAGAGCTATTTCTTATGAAGCTTCCTGGCACTAGCGAGAAAAACTCTTCAGAAATAATGTTTTGGTTTTTTTTATAATTCTTAAGTAGGTTTTTTATCAGGTATGTATTTTCAGTAGCAAAGACTACATCTCCTCCGAAAAATATATTTTTTGATAAATTGTGTAATAAAATTTTTTGAAAATTTAATAGAGATATACTTTTATTTAACTGAACTACACATACTGTCTGCCCATTTATTTGAACTGTTTTAAATTTATTAATAATTTGATTATGAGTTCCAACATAGACCCTTAAGGTTCCCCTACTATCAAACTTCTCATAGGAGATCTTTGGTTTAAAAAAAATATAATCTGCAGGTAGAGAAACAAAGTTACTTAATAGACTCCCTTTTTTTGGGTTGCTTTTGTTGTTTTTTTTGAGAGATATCGCAACTCTGGAAGAGTACAGATTTGAAGTATTAATTTTTTTTCCAATAGTTTGAAGTTCTTTAATTTCTAGTTCAGAATGCTGTCCGTTTACATACACTTTTTCAAACTGCATATCCTTACTTGCAGTACCAGTAACAATTTTTCCTATTCCATCAATTGTAAAAACTCGGTCAACCCACATAGAAGCTGGGTTTTTTTGGTTTTCTGTTTTACTAAAAAAATTATAAATAGTTTTCTTGATGCTTAAGTGATCACTATTTAGCGAACTAAACTCTACTATTTTAAAGTTCAAATCCTTATAGTTGTTTAATTTATCTTTTAAGAAACCTTTATTAATTGAGGTTTCCGATTTATCAATTTTAGTTAAGAAAAAAAGTACATTGTTTATTCCAAGATTTATTAATGATAAAAAATGATCTTCAGATTGTTGAGACCATCCTTGAGTAATATCAACACAAAATAAAATACCATCAACATTTGAGAAACCACTAACAGTATTTTTGAAATAATCTGAATGACCTGGAACATCAACTATTGAAAATACTTTTTCCTTATACTCAAAGTGTGTAAAGCCAAGATTAATAGTAAGCCCGCGTTGTTTCTCTTCTGCTAAACGATCTGTTTCTTGACCTGTTAAAAAATTTACTAATGTTGACTTACCATGGTCAACGTGGCCAGCTGTTGCTAGTACTGTCATATTGAATTCAAGAATTTAGTAATTGCACTATCTTGATTTTCAAACACACTTCTAAGGTCTAAATTTATTTTTCCATTGGCAACTCTTGGAATAATTGGAATTTCATTACCCAGCAACTCTGTCAAAATTTTGTCTGTTTTACTTATGTTCAAAACCAGTACAGGAGACTTAAGTGTGACATTTGGAAGTGTTCCACCTCCAATAATGCTTTCTCCTGTAATAATTTCAAAATTATGATTAATATTTTTAGTTATCTCCTTTATTCTTTTTTCTAAATCAACATATTGTTCAGTCAATAAACTCCAGAATGGAATATTTCTTTCTGATTTTCTTAAATACATTTCTGTAGTTTTTTGTAGCTCACTTAAGACAATTGCTGAGCATCTATAAGTCCTAAAAATACTAAAGTTTTTTATAGAATCCACAATTTCTGAATTTCCAGCGATGATTCCTGACTGAACTGAAGCAAACAATTTATCTCCAGAAAACATAACAATGTCTGAGCCATCTTCAATGGATTGTTGAACTCTTGGTTCTTTTTCAAATATTGTTAAATTGTGTTTTGTTAGAAAACTAGTATCTATAACTAAACCACTTCCTAGATCATGTAGCAATAATGTATAGTATCTTTTTTTTAAATCCACTAAATCTTCAATACCAACTTCTTCAGTAAAACCACTCATTGAAAAATTGCTTCTATGTACTTTCAGTAATACTGCTTTTGGATTCATTTTTAAAGCATCTTCATAATCTTTTTTTCTAGTTTTATTTGTCGTGCCAACTTCAATTAATTTCAAGCCTGTTTCTGAAATAATATCTGGAAGCCTATAGGAACCTCCAATTTCAATTATTTCCCCTCTAGAAACTATGACACTATCCTTACCATATTTTCTTGAAAGACATAGCAAGGAGATGTAAAGAGAAGAAGCATTATTATTTACAAATGCTACATTTTCTGCTTTCAGTAAAGTTTTCATGGATTCTGTTAAATAGTTATTGCGGTTACCTCTAGAACCTGTTGTTAAATCGTATTCAATGTTTGTGTACATTCCAGAATAAGAAATGTCTACAGGAGACCTCCCTAGATTTGTATGCAAAATAGTGCCTGTAGCATTTATAATTTCACGCTGTTTTTTAGTATTTAAATTTTTTATTAAAGTATCGAACTCTTTTTTTGCTTCTTTTGGATCTTTGGTAACGGAAAGTAAATTCTTAGCTAATGAGATTTTAAGTTCTCTTGGTATCTCTGAATTTGATGATTCGACGAGTTCGTTAACTGATATATTCACCATTACTTAGATAATTCTTCAAAGACTTTTGCTAAACGCCCTGTACATGTTTCGTCAACAATAGGAGGAAGCTTTTCTGCAATAGCAGTAATCAGTTTTTCAATTTCAGTTTTTGTCGGTGTATCTTTTTCTTGAAGTATAAGTGGGGTACCGTCGTCAGCAATATCATTTGTATCCTCGCTAATCGGAATTTTACCAAGTATAGGTATTGCAAACTGTTCTGCTAATGCATCTCCACCCCCCTTGCCGAATAAATTAAACCTTTCACCATTATTTGATTCAAAATAAGACATATTTTCTATTACTCCTAAAAGAGGTATAAAGCTTCTTTTTGCCATATCAGCAACTCTTGTCGCAACCTTTTGTGCCATAAGTTGAGGTGTTGTTACAACTATCAACTCAGCTTGAGGAAGAAGCCTACTTAAAGCCATTTGTATATCTCCTGTTCCAGGGGGGAGGTCAATAATAAGATAATCAAGGTCGCCCCAATTTACATTTGTTAAAAATTGCTCTAATGCTTTGCTCAACATTAAACCACGCCACATGAGCGCAGTATCTTCGTCACTAGTTATAAGGCCTGTCGAAATTACTTTTAAATTATCGTATAAATAAGGAATCATAAGTTTTTCTTCATTTGCTTCTATTCTTCCACTAATTCCTAAAAGACGAGGAACTGAGAAGCCCCAAATATCCGCATCTAACAGTCCTGTCTTAAAACCTTTTTTTGATAAACCGAGTGCAATGTTGGTTGATAGAGTTGACTTACCAACGCCTCCTTTGCCACTGCCTACCGCAATAACTCTCGTTCTTGGATCAATTTTTGTAGGTTGGGCATTCTCTCTTGCTTTTTTTCTTGCCTTCTCCATAACGTTTGTTCTATCTTTTTGATTCATTGCAACAACATTAATTTCGACAGTATCTACATTTTCAAGCAAAGTAAGTTTTCTCTGTATTTCTTTCTCGATTTGATTCCTCATTGGGCAATCAGCAATTGTTAAAGCAAGCTTGATTGTTACATTTTTACCTTTGTGTTCCACATCTTTAACCATTCCAAGTTCGACAATATTAGCTCCTAATTCAGGATCAAACACTGTAGACAGGTGTTTTAATAAAATATCGCTTTGTGCCATACAAATATTCTAAGTAAATTTACGAAAGATGTAATTATTAATTTATTGAATATATATTTTCTTGTTATAATTCAACTATGGATATACAAATAAAATCATCAAGAGCAGTATTAGCAACTGATAATGCCGTTAAGAAACTTGTAGCGCTTAAATCTGAAGAGACTTCAGAGGATAGCTTTTTAAGAATGGGAGTAAAGCCGGGAGGTTGTTCAGGTTATTCCTACGAAATGTTTTTTGATACTGATAAATTTGATGGAGACGTAATCGAAGAATATGATGGGGTAAATATCGTCGTTGATGGACAAAGCCTAGAGCATATAAAAGGGGCAACTCTTGATTACAAAGAGGGGCTAATGGAAACAGGTTTCTCAATAGACAATCCTAATGTATCCAGAACTTGTGGTTGCGGAAATAGCTTTAGTTAAATTTATAACCTACTGAGTGAACTGTTTTAATCCAGTCGTTTCTTTTATCACCTAACTTAGCTCGAAGTCTTCTAACATGAACATCAACAGTTCTTGCACCACCAAAATAGTCATAACCCCAAACTTTTTCTAGTAGCTCTTCTCTAGACCAAACATTCTCTTGGTTGATAACAAAAAATTTTAATAATTCATATTCCATAAACGTAAGATCAAGCAGGGTGTCTCCGGCTTTAGCTTCATATGTTTTTAAATTAATACTGAGATCTTTAAACTCAAGAATCTCTGATTCACTATCACCAACTAATGCATGAATTCTTGCTGTAACTTCTTCTAGTTTGCTACTATTTGATACCAGTTCAATTTGTGGGTTTTGAATTAAATCTATAGTTTGTTCAAAAGCAATATCATCAACAATAATCAATGTTGGAAAAGGTTTATTCGATGACTCTAAATCTGACAAGTTTTTTTTAGTTTCTCCGTACTTCGACAGGGAAGTTACAACAAGCTCTACTTGCTTAGGACTTTCAATATTTTTTAAATTCAACTTTTTGACATCAGAAGATTTTAAAAACTTTTCAAAGTCTTTATGCTTTTTGTCTATGTTTATATATGTATCTATCATCTCGAAACAATTATTTAATAATTTTGTAACAACATTGCTTGAATTATATATTACATTGTTTTCATGAAGATAAAAGCAGAATATATATGGATTGACGGTTTGACTCCAACCGGAAAATTAAGGAGTAAAACAAAAATTATGGAACAAGGAACAGAGCCACCAATTTGGGGCTTTGACGGTTCAAGTACCCAACAAGCAACAGGTGACCAATCTGATTGCGTATTAAAACCAGTTGCTCAGTTTCCTGACCCAATTAGAGGTGGAGACAATATTTTAGTAATGTGCGAAGTAATGAATGTAGATATGACGCCACATGCTTCAAATACAAGAGCAGCACTAGTAGAGTCAGCTTCAAATTTTAGTGAATTTGAGCCATGGTTCGGAATGGAACAAGAATATACATTTTATGAACAATCATATGATTCTCTTAAATATGGTCAACCTTTAGGCTTTCCTCCTTCAGGATACCCAGCGCCACAGGGAGGATACTACTGTGGTGTAGGAGCTGATGAGGTTTATGGACGAGATATTTCTGAAGCACACGCAACAGCATGTATAGAAGCTGAACTTGGTATATCTGGAACAAACGCAGAAGTAATGCCAGGTCAGTGGGAGTTTCAGATTGGACCAGTTGGAGCACCAGATATAGGTGACCAAATTTGGATTGCTAGATGGTTACTCTACAGAATTGCTGAAGATTGGAATATTTCTGCAACTTTAGATCCGAAACCTGTAAAAGGTGATTGGAATGGTGCTGGTATGCATACTAACTTTTCCACTAAGCAAATGAGGGAAGATGGTGGATATGACGCGATAGTTGCAGGTTGTGAAGCTCTTGGTAAGAATGCAGATTTGCATGTTAAAAATTATGGTGCAAATATTGAAGATAGGCTAACAGGAGATCATGAGACTCAAAGTTTTGATACTTTTTCTTATGGAGTTAGTGACAGAGGTGCATCAGTTAGGATTCCTTGGCAAGTCGAGGTAGACAAAAAAGGATATTTAGAAGACAGAAGACCTAATGCAAATGGCGATCCTTATGTGATTGCTATGTTAATGATTGATACAGTTTGTTCAGCAGCTTCTAGCTAGTAGTTGCTGAAGCAACTATTTCTTCAATCTTTTTAATAAACTGGTCTAAATTTTTATTGAAAGAATCTAATGCAGCTGCTCTCTGCTCACCTGTATCAGATGACTCAAGACCAGCAAGTAACTCTACTGTGTCTTCAGATATTAAATTAACAAGAGTTTTGAGCTCTTCATGACTTGTAACTAAATTAGCAAATTCATTTGGCGGTCCAGGATCAGAAACAGTAATGACAAACCGCTCTGCTGTTTCGATAAACGCTCTGAACTCTTCTTTAGCTTCTTGGTATGTGACAGACTGATCATCCCAGTTTTCATTTGCTTCTAGTACTTCTTTTCCTAGTTCGGTTGCTTGAATTTTTTCAGCACTAATTTCCTCAAGATATGCAACATAATTGTCTGGAAGTGTTGTTGTAGTAGTTGTTGTAGAAGTATCCTCCACTATAGTTTCTTCCGAAATTGTTTCAGCTGGAGTTTCTTCAACTGAAATTTCTAAGTCATTATTTGTCGCAACTCTGTTAATAAATGTATATGTTGTAGCGATCATTCCAATCAATACAAGAGGCAGTACAATTCTACCCGGTTTTGGATCTGGATTAAATGTTTCCATAGCTACATTGTATCAAACTTATTTAGTATATCTTTATTAATAGTATCCCAATCAGTATTTTCATCTCTGGTTATTGTTAGAAATCCTGGCCCTGTAAAGACAGAATCAATTCCATTAATTTCAATTAACAACTGGGCTACACCACCAACGCCTTCGCTTTCTTTATTTATATATGTAGCAACCTCATAGTTGTGTTCGACTAAAATTTTTTTAGCATTTGGGTTAGGTGTATCTATTAATTCCATATTTAAATAATATTTTAATATAAAAACAGTTAATATGTCTTTATGCAATACGAAGTTACCAAACTTAATAGAAACAATATTTCCCTTAATAGGAATCAGGTTTTTTCAGTAATTGGCTTATATTGTTTTGTTTTAGGAACATCTTTACTAGGTTTTTCTGTTTATTTATTTCTCGAGTCTGCAGGATTTGTATCTCAATTATTTATAAGCTGGAGTGGCCAGGGTCTATTTTGGTCACTTATCACATTTTTTATCTCTCTTTTTGTTTTATTTATTCCAGTTGAATTTTTAAATGAGTATTTCATTGAGAACAGGTCTTTTAAAGATTTATTAACAAATGTAATTTCCGTTATATTTGTTTCACTATTTTTTTTAGTTGTTTTACAAATATTGTTAAGAAATCAAAATGTATTTATTAATGAATATCTATCAGTAGCAAGAGCTGTCTCATTTTCAGGGTTTATAGCAATTCCCTTAGTATTGTTTATATTTCATAATTTCGGAAAAAACTTATATCTAATTAATAAATATTCTTACAGTTTGATTTTAATTATTTGGATACTCTCAACTCAAGTATTTTTATAACTACATTTTATTTACAGGAGTAATTCCTAAGCACAACATAACATTTTTACTTGTTGTTAAAAATAAATTTGTAATATAAAGTTTTGAGGAAATATGTTCGCCATTCGTAATTTCTGATAACTTTTCATTTTCATAAAATTGATTAAACAAATTTGAGATTTCATATAAATAACTCGCAAGGTGATGAGGCTCATTAAGTGAAGCAGATTGTTCTAAAAAGTATCCGAAAAGGTATAGTTTTGAAAGCAATTGTTTGTCTGTGTCATTTAAAATTAAGCTTGTAGGCTTTTTGTTTTCATTTTTAATATTTTCCAATAGTTTCTTAGCTCTTACTTGCGAATACTGTACATAAACTCCTGTTTTCCCATTAACATTAGTAAATTTTTCTAGATCAAATTTATAATCAGTTTTTCTATTGGTAATTAAGTCGCTGTATGTTAATACAGAATTAGTTAATTCTGAAATGGTTGATTTATTTAAAGAGTCGTTTATCTTTTCAATATAATGATAGGTTTCATCAAACAACTCACTAAGAGGCTTTGTACCTCCGTCTCTAGTTTTAAAAGGATTGCCCTCGCTATCATTTAATGTTCCATAGGAAACATGTTCATGCTCTAAGTTATTAAAGTTAAAAAACTCTATCGAGTCAAATAATTGCTTAAAGTGAAGAGATTGTCGATTATCTACAATGTATAGAGCTTTATCATAACCAATATTATTTTGCCTATATAAAATAGTTGCTAGATCAGTTGTTATATATAAATATGATCCATCTGATTTTGTTATTAAAATTTTTGGTTCAGTGTTCTCAGCGCTAATTAAAGCACCATCGTCGTATTTAACTTTCTTTTTTCTAACGAGGTCTTCAATCATGCCTGGTATTAAATTATTGACATCACTTTCGCCAAGCCAATAATCAAAATTGTGACCGAGTAAGTTAAAATTTTCTTCGAGGTTTGCTATAGATATTTTTTTAATCGAACTCCATATTTTTAGAAGATGTTCATCATTATTATTAAGTAGTTTATTTATTTCTTGAGCACGATTTTTAAATTCTATATTTCCTTTGTACTCTTCACTTGCTTTTGGGTAAATCACTTCTAACTGATTTGAATCTAGAGTATTAACATTTATATTATTATTTTCTAAGTATGTAATTATCTGAGCGATAGGCATTCCCCAGTCTCCGAGATGAATATCACTAATTACTTCATTACCAATAAAAGAATGAATATTATATAAGCTCCTACCAATATTTAGAGTCCGCATGTGGCCTACATGTAGGGGCTTACCAATATTTGGACCACCATAGTCAAAAATAATTTTACTGCTCTTGTTGTCCTTAAAATCATTTTCAGTATTAGATATTTTATCTATGAGAAATGTATGGTTTAGAACTAAATTTATAAATCCTAATTCGTTTTCATCAACAGTTTGAAAAATTTCCGACTGATTAATTTTATTTATTACATTTTCTAGTAATTCGACAAAAAATTCAGATTTATTATGTTTGACTAAATTATTGATTTGCAGATCATATTCATCCAATTTTGAAAGACTTAAATAGACGACTTCATCTAAGTCAAATTTTTTAAATTCTTTTGACAAAGAGTCAGTTAAATTATTAAAAACATGATTCATAATTACTTAATTTTCTAACTTTATTTTAGTGTCTATCTTTTAAAGAACACCTGTCTCAAAAAGTAAAGTATAAACAAAGTATTGTCTATTAAATATCTCTTATACAGCCTTCTTGGCTCTTGGATAAATCGTAGAAACCATTCTAATCCTAGGTTTGCCAACCACTCAGGAGCTTTCTTTTTAGTGCCAGCAACCCATTCAAACACTGCTCCAACTCCAACAAAGTTAGCAGAGTGTTCAATTTCGTTGCATAATTTATCTATAAATACTTCTTGTTTTGGAAACCCAAGTGAAACCCAAATAATATCAGCATCTTTGTCCTCTAAAACTTTTTTGTATTTAGAAATCAGTTCATCACTACCTAAAAAATCAGGACAAAGGTAGCCAGTTATCTTAACTTCTGGAAACATAGAATTTAACTTATCAATCATTAATATTGTTGTATCATTACTATTTCCAAAGAAATAATGCTTCTTACCATTGCTTAAACCGTCTTCAATTGTTTTTAAAAATACCTTGTAGCCATCAACTCTTGAAAATTTTTGTTTAGTCAAGACGGAGAGTGCTTTTGCGACTGGAAAACCATCAGGTGTTTTAATTGTAAAGTTGTTAATCACATTTCTAATATAGGGATCTCTGGCACTCCTGACTAATGTATTTGCATTACAAATTGCGACTCGGTTTCTAGTTGATGTATTTAATATTTTTGAGACTTCGCTAATGTTTGTCTCGTTAATGTTTGTCTTAAGCACCTTAGTTGTTTTCATTCTTCCCACTATTATATAAGTAATAAACTTAGATTATAGAAAAATCTTGCGCCTGTGGCTCAACTGGATAGAGCATCTGACTTCGGATCAGAGGGTTGGGGGTTCGAGTCCCTCCAGGCGTGCAAAAAGGTTACTTATTGAGTCAACCTTATTTCCATAAGAATACTTATAAATATCCGGATAACTCATTAAATTTTTTTTACTCAATGCAGTCAATTCATTTACAAAGCTTTTGATATTTCCCTCGTCAAAATATGAAATTTGTTCAGAATAGGGTAAAGCCCTATGTGATTTAAAGTCAATTGCTAAAACTTTTAAACCTGCTCGTATGTATTCAAAATATTTAACAGGAGACGTATGTAATCTTGAGTGCATATCCTCTCCTGAGTTAATCAAGATTCCAATTTCACTTTTTGATAATATTTGAATCAGTTCAGCTTGTGGTAAGTAATCTAATACAAAAACATTTTCAACATTATTTTCTTTAACTTTATTTCTCAATTGTTCAGCTATATTTTTTGGTCCCCCTATTAATTTGAGATTGTAAGTTTTTAGCTCATCCTTACTAAAAGCTTCAATAAGAAAGTCTAAATTTCTATTTTTATTAAATCGTGTAAACCTTCCTACAAATATAACTTCATTTTTATTTTTGATATGATCTGTATCAGTGAAATCCTCGTCATCATAAGCGGATGGAACAATTATCGAATTATTTTTTTGAATTTTACTTAGTTCAAAAGAATTTTGTAATAACTCGTTTGTAAAGGTATAACCACAATTTTTCTTTTGTCTAAGAAGTTTAAGGATCAATTTTGTAAGCTTTGAAAATTTATGACACTCAAAAATTATATTAAATTTACTATATGAGAAAAAACAAAGAACCCAACCTGATCTTGTAAACAAAACAGTATTATTGGGGTCTACCTCATTAGATTTATACCTTAACCATACAAATAAAGACCATAAAAAATGACTTATTCTATAACTGGACTTGTTGAAAAAATTAATTTTTCCGAAAGGTAAGAAGTATTTTGTTTTAACAATGTTTATTTTCTCATTTACTCCATAAAAATCTAAAATTTCATCTTCTGAAAATTTAATTTCACTTCTTCCAGGAAATATCAATGAAACTTCGTAGCCCTTCATTTTGAAGTATCGTAATTTTTTCATTGTGACTATTGTATTGGCGCTAAACATTGGAAAAGTTTGGAAAGTAATATAGTGAAGATTCTTATTCAAATTCCTGATCCTCACAAAGAGATTTAATTCTAATTAGATGTATTAAAATAGAGAATAGAATAAGGTTTGGAAAATATACAGCGGAATCACTTTTTATAAAATTTATTAAAAAAAATATTAATAACAAAATTCCATAGAAGCTATCTCTGTTACTAATAATGAATTTACCAATAATTACAAACAATAATGATAAGCCTATGAGTCCAATAAACAATAAATAGCTAAGAATAGACGAATGTGGAAGAATAAGACCATCTTTATATATGTTGTTATGTCCTAAAAAATATTCTGAGAATTGATTAGGACCATAACCAAACATTAACTCTGTTATGTCGGGATTGTATTTAGACACAAAAATCCCCCACTTTTCTGATCTATTAATAAAGTAAGATGCCGCACTTATTGATGAAAGGATACTTGGTATGTTTTGAAACCTATTTCCGAACGTATAAGAATTAAGTAAATATCTTAAGGAGCTAGAAAAATTTACTTCATTTTCTGGTAATCCTAAAAGCAAACCATAGTTCGCTTCTTCTGCAGCAGATTGTTTATATTGATTTAGATTAAATTCGTATTCAATATTTGAAGCTTTTACTGATTCATACATAATAGCTCCACTCAGAAACTCAAAAGAATAACTACTTAGCAAGAAATAAGAACCTATTAGTAAGATGACAATTAATAACAAATAGATAAGTACCCTTATTTTCTTGTCTGTTATGTTTTTGTGAATAACGGTAATAAATAAAAGTGTAACTAACGAAATAATTGCTGCAGCATTATTAGCCCTGTATAAACCATACAAATTGATTAGAATCATTAGGTAGTGTAATGTATTGAATTTAAAATTTTTAATTAAAAATACAATAATTGAAAACAAAATAACAAAAGCATAAAATTCACCAACTCCTTCTGCACTTGGAGCTAATCCTCTCCAAGCATTTCCTTCTACACTTGTAATTGAGTTCATCCCAGTTTTGTTTAAACCAAAGATATAGAAACTAAAAAAATTAAATATCTGATTTAGAGAAGATAAAATTCCAAAGAATACTAAAAGAGATGAGGAAATTAATAAGTTGTTTGCTATTAGTTTTAAGTTTATATTCTCTTTTGAAATCTCAACAAGATAGTATGTACCTATTAAAACAAGATAAAATGAAAAGCTCCAAAATATTAAAGATAAATAGGTTTGTGACGTGTTTGCGAAACCTCTAATTTTATCGACATCAAAATTTGAGTCAATGTTCTCAATATTCATCATCCATATTGCAAAAAAGAATAAATAAATAACAGAAAACTTAAAGTTGGGCTTACTTTGCAACAATTTGTTAATACCTAGAAAAATAAAAACGAGCATGAAGAAATTTAAATTCAAAGAAGCAAAAGTACCGTAAAATAAAAATAAATACGGGAAATAATTTATTAAATTGTAAACCCTACTTTCAAGGATATTTTTTAAAAAATAAAATATGATAAATAATGAGAGTAAATAAGTGTAGAGATAGTAGTTATTGAACAATAAAGAGTTATCGTAATCTCTATAAAAGAATGAGTGAAAAAAATCACGATTTAATGTACTATAAAATTCTTTTTCACCGTAGAGATGTATATACATCAAAACTACAGACAAAAAGATTACCCACTTTTTAATTTTGAATTTTTTTATTTTGCTTTTTGGTATAAAAGATAACACTATTAACCAAATTGCTGATTGGAAAATTAAATCTAAGTGCAAGTTAGTTGAAATTCGTAAAATAACTTTACTTGGAGAAAATTTATCGAAGCCATCCTCTACTTTCTTTTCTCGTATATAGTCAATATAAAAATTTTTTCCAAAACACTCTACATTTCCGCCTGGTTCATTTCTAAGAGTAATTTCATGTTCAAAATTATAGGAATTTTTTATTTCAAATAAAGAGAATTCACATTGAAGTTCTCGATAGTAATTCAGCCATTCTGAAAAATCGTTATATGATTCTGAAGCATTAGGTTCTAATTCACTATTGCTAAAATATCCAAATACTAAAACTAAAGATATAAGTATTACTAAAATTTTCCAAAATATGTTAACAGAGACTAATTTATTCAACGAGTGTACACCTTGTCTTTAAAAAATCTAAAAACAACAAATAGTCCAGCTATTAAAAAAAATAAAATTTTTTCACCATCGATAAAATCTGATACATTATTAGTCCAACCACCTCTTACATAATAAGCACATTCAATCCACGAATTTAAAAATACGACATTACCATCTAAGTCAAATAGCCTCACTGGGGGAAAGTCAGGGTTAGGGGTAAAAACAAAATTAGAACTACTATCAATTGCTTCGAAGTCTGGATTTGATTCTGAAGTACCGCAAATTAATTCAATTTTTCTTTTCATACGATATCCAATTATATTCACACTTACTTAGTTATCGATACCTTTTATATAGTTTAAAATATAAATATGCGTGGAGATCCCGGATATTTTGGCCCAAATTCCATGATGTGGAAAGTAAATAAAGAAATTACAGTATTATTCGGTGGAGCAAGAGCACTCCTCATGCATGCTGCCCACCCTTTAATTGCAGCAGGAGCTAGACAAACTTCTTTTTATCAAAGAGACCCTTGGAAAAGATTAATTAGAACTTTATCACTTCAAAATTCCGTAACATTTGGAACTAAAGCGGAAGCAGATGAAAGTGCCCATAGAATTAACAAGTTACACGAAGTAATTAAAGGTGAAGATGAAGTAACAGGTGGATACTATGATGCTTTGGACCATGAACAACTTTTATGGGTTCATGCATGTTTGCAAATTTCATCAATTTACTTCTATGAAAAGACAGTAGGAAAATTATCAGAAAAAGAAAAAAATAAATACCATGAAGAAAATTGCTTTGCCGCTGAACTAGTTTTAGTTGATAGAAAGAAAATTCCTAAAACTCATAATGAATTAAAAGAGTGGGTAACTAAAAAATCAAAAGAAAATAATTATTTAGTAAAAACAGATGTTGCTATGGATGTGTATGAAATTATTGGAGGAGGACCGGTGCCTAAACACATAAAACCAATATGGCCTTTTATTGCATTCACAGCATTTAATACTTTACCTAAAGAATTTAAAGAAATTTATGGAATTAGAAGTTCAAAATTTAAAAGTGCATTAGTAAACTTTAACCTTTTATTACTTAAATTTACTAGACCTTTTCTGCCACCATTTTTTCGACTTATTGCTCCTGCCCGTTGGGCAAAGCAAAGAATAAATAAATCCCCAAACTTGAGATTTAGCGACAAAGCAAATTACTAAGCAATATAATAAGCAATATGAAAGACGAACAAAAATGGGATGAAATATCAAACGATATTTCAAATGTTGCAAAGAAAATTAAATCCCGCATTGATGAAGAAGTCTTAGTTGAGGATTTGAAGGATACTTTTAAAAATACAATTGAAAATACCTCTCAATTAATTAATAACATAATTCAGACAGTTGAATCTACTGTTACTGATGAAGAAATAAAAAAAGAAACAAAAGAGATAATTGGTAATATTAATTCAGAACTTAAAAGTTTAATAAGTGATACAAAAAATAAATTCTCTATACAAAATGATTTTGTTTTTATGGAGGAAGAGTAAACTTTATATTCCTTATAAACAAAAGAAATGTTTATAATATTCTTTGATATTGATTAACTGGGTCGGTAGCTCAATCGGCAGAGCAGGAGCCTTTTAAGCTCAAGGTCGTGGGTTCGATTCCCACCCGACCCACTTTAAGCTAAATTCCGCTCGCCTTTGATTTAAATATAGATATTGGCGTCAATAAAATAATTTTTAAGTCTAAAAATAAACTCCAGTTTTCAATATATTCTAAATCATATTTAAACCATATTTTAAAATCACCAGTATTACGTTCATTAATTTGAAGTAAACCAGTTATCCCCGGCATTACGTTTAATCTCCTGATGTAATTTTCATCATAATGCTTATTATCTTCTGGAAAAAGTGGCCTAGGCCCCACCACTGACATTTCTCCTTTTAATACATTTAATAGCTGCGGTATTTCATCAATGCTGTATTTTCTTAAAAAATTACCACCCTTGAATATTCTCGGATCATTTTTAATTTTAAAAAGTGGACCAGTATTAGTGTTTAATTCCTCAAGGTCTTTTCTCTCTAAATGAGAATCAGCCTTCATGGTTCTAAATTTATACATTTTAAAATTTTTCCCATGCAAGCCGACTCTAGTTTGTTTAATTATTGCTGGCCTACCATCCGAAATAGCAATATAAAAATATGCAACTATTGCAATTGGTAAATAGATAAATGAAAAGAATATCAAGCAGAAAATATCAAGAAGTCTTTTTGCAATATAATTAGATCCATACTGGATGTCATTATTTAGGTAAAAAATATTTTTATTAGAAATACGCTTTGTTCTAAAAATCAAATTTGTACTAAAAGTTAATTGAGGATTAGAAATAATTAAGATTTTCTTATTTAGATTAATTAAATATTTTATAAAATCATCAGGTATAAATTCTAAACCAGAAAAATCAAATACTAAGATGTTAATTTCATTTTCCTTATTAAAGCCTTCGATGGTATTTTTATAAAAACTAAAGTCTTCAATTTCACTTGTAAAATTTGCTAGCTCATTTCTGAAAGTTAGAATTCTTAATTCTCTAAAAACTGAATCAGCCTTTAGATTAAAGCATATAAAATTTTCCTTTGTAGGATTTCTCCCAAGAATACTTGAAACAAACTCGCTGTTTCTAAAGATTACTAATATAAATGGAACAATAAAAGTTAACACAATAGTGTGAAATCTCGATACCTCATCAAATCTGAATAGTTGAAGAAAACTTAGAAAACTTGCAGTCCAGATCAAATAAATTGGAATATAATCATCTAAAATATTTTTATTAACCGTAAACGATAAATCATTTACATACGAATAATACTTTGATAAATAGAGAATAACTAAAAATATAAAAACGAAGAATGCTAAATATATATCAATTTTTATGAAATCGTTTGTTACAAAAGGATAGAACCTATTACGATCTTCAAAAAGGTTATCCTTAATTTTTACAAATCCATCAGCATAATCACCAATTAAATAATTATCAAAATACCAAATGGTTATAGTAGTAATAGTTGTCTGTAAAACTAAGAATCGTAAGAAGTATTTTGATAAGTTGTATATTTTCATTATTTGACATAATTGTAATTAAATATTTTGTTATATAAACAAATTTTTATATATTGTTGTTTAATTTTTTAATCTGTCAAAAAAAGAAAATACATAATTAATATTTATAATTATACTTTGAATACTTGGGGGCGTGGTGAAGTCTGGAGTTCACGCCTGCCTGTCACGCAGGAGGTCGCGGGTTCGAATCCCGTCGTCCCCGCTTTTGGCCAGATAGCTCAGTCGGTAGAGCACTTGTCTGAAAAACAAGGGGTCGGCAGTTCGATTCTGCCTCTGGCCAC
>Ga0181414_1000113_pt1 | contig 23730 bp, 39 predicted proteins | sample 37SPOviralmetaG_FD_130139 | JGI IMG/M metagenome (GOLD analysis project Ga0181414, IMG submission 130139) | Marine viral communities from the oligotrophic San Pedro Time Series (SPOT) site, San Pedro Channel, CA, USA - 37 SPOT_SRF_2012-11-28 | ecosystem: Environmental > Aquatic > Marine > Strait... | reverse complement strand
GATGGTAGAGATTGGATACAAGAAACATTAGAAGAATTGCTAGATGCACAAGTTTATTTGACGGCAGAACTATTAAAACTTAGAGACTCTAGAAAGCGAAGAAAGATTGAAGTGCCAGTATACCATTATAAAGATAAAAACGGAACGTATACCTATGATTTTGAAGCTATGGTAGAGTTCTTTAATGAAAGGTTGGATGAATTAAGATGAAAAAAATAGATAATAGAATTAAGAAATTTGTGAAAGATGCAAAAAAAGAAATATTAACTGATGAATATATAGAAGATGCTCACTTACACGATTTGGGTGCATTGTTTGGTGAACATCTTTGCGATGAGGAAGAAGGAAAAGTATTTATAAAAGCTAAAGAAAAGTTTGATAGAGAAACAGATAAAAAGATTGATTTATTAATTAAAAAACATTTTGAGGAACTAAGATGATTACAGAAAAAGATCTAATCTTTGATGAATTGTACGATGAGTTTAAGCGTACAATAGAAGCTGATAGTGAGAACGTAAACCTACTTACATACGCAGATGAACATGACATTGATGATGATACAATGATGTTAATATGGGAGACATATATAATAGAAGTAGGTAAAAGAAAAGGAGTACAAAAATGAAACGAATTAAGAAAGAAGTAATAGATAGTCCATTTAAAGGCATGATAGAGAGGAAAGATATATTCTCTGATGTAATGTTGGGGAACTTATTAAGTAGAAACAGAGTATATAAAGAGGTAAACAGAAAGAAGAAATACATACACGATACAGATAAAGCAATTAAAGTATGCCCCAAGTGTGATAAGTGTTGGGAGAAAACAAGACTCACATCTACACAAAGAGGTAAGAAAACAATATATTACAAGAACTTCCCAAAATATGGAAAAGAGATTAAAGTGTGTAATAATTGTGAGCCACAAGAGGAGTTATAATTGTACAATAATGACAAGGATGGCATTTTTTTAGTGCATAAGACTGGAGAAGCAGTAAAAGTTAAATTAAACCTAGCTAGAAATTATATTAAAAGCTTACAAAGAGGAGGTATACCCTTTCTAAGAAAGATTGGATGGGATATATCAAAGCAAGATAAAAGAAAGCATAGGAATTGGAAAGATTTAAAAAGAGAAAGGATATTTAGTAATGACGAAGAAAAAAGGAATATGTAAGGTATCATTCAATGGAGACTTTCCTGATAAGGAGAAACTACATATACAATTCTACAAACACAAAGGATTACATAGTTTTAATGACTTTGACAAATGTACCATATTACAGAATATGATCGGATTACTGACTAAAAAGCAAGAATTGTATGCTGATAGATATTACAAAGAATTAGAAAGACGAGCAGATTCTTTAGGTAGTGGAATGTTTGAAGCAGATGAGAGATATTTAAAAAATTCTAAGAATTGGCAAGGTGAAGTTTCTATTAGGACAAAAAATTAATTTGGAACTTTTAAAAACTTGGTGCGTATAAGAAGTAAGCACGAAGCTTAAAACAACAATAAACAAAAGGACATAATATGTTAAACACTAAAAATAAAAAGTACAAATGGAATTGGATTAAAGGTGCTCATGGATACGGACACGAAATAACTAATGAAGAAGGAAAGAGAGTTGCAATATTAGATTGTCAAGATTCAGTTTGGGAAGAATATTCAACTGGATTTTCAATAGTACCAACTACTAAGACAGAACTACCTAAAAAGAATATCCCAAACCCACATGAAGAAAGTAGGTTTAGCAATGATGATATGGGATTTAATGCAAGACTAATTAGGAATGCACCTAAAATGTATAATCTATTAAAACAAATTGCTAATACGGATTTCCAAGGGGAATCTCCTGAAGGAACTTTGCAAGGGGATGTCTATAATATATTTCAAGATATAGAAGGTAGGTCAGTTTAATAATATAACTAACTAGGTGTGGGGCAACCCACCCCATAAACAAGGAGAGATTATGAAAGAATTTTATTACACAATAAAAGTGACTGGCTACATAGAAGCTAAGAGCAAAAAGAAAGCACTCAAAGAAGTGAAGGAATACAAAGAACATTTTATGTGCGATGATCCATATCCCACAATAAAAGTAGAGGAGATATAATGAATAGACAAACTATACAAGCATTACCAACCTCAGAACTTAGACGCTTTACAGAATTATACTCAGCTACAGAATTAGAGAATGCTTACATGGATGGGGAGTGCTCACAAGCTGAAGGGGACAGAAGATATAAAGAAGCAATCAGGGATTTTACAATGTACTTATATCGATTAAGAATGATTGGGGACTATGAGAAAGATATGGATTTTATGATGAAGGTATGGAAAGTCTTAAGATTAGCAGAGCTAGAATTAGATAAAAGAAAGGATAACTAATGAAAGCAGTAAAAATAAATACAGCAGTTGTTGGTAAGGATAGCACTAAGGGTTTGCAAAAACCTAGGTTTAGATTGTATAGCGGAGAGGCAGATGCTTCCGAACTGATGGTAGCACATTATGGAGTATCGCCTAAGTTTGTTAATCAGCAACCAGAGGTAGAAGTAACAAATGTTTACAGGGTAGTGGACATTTTAAATGAATATATTGATGAGTACCATGAGAAGCACAAAGAAGATTAACTTGGATTTGAACCACCTACAAACGTATATTAGTAGCCTACTAAACTAAAAACAAGATGGGAATAAGAGAAGAACTAGTGGACAGAAGTGGCAATGAAGAGATGCTATTTGCAGATGGCTATGATGATGCTATTATTGGATATACAGATGGGGGTGTAGCCGTTTATTCTATTGAAAGTATTATTATGATAATGGTTACAAAAGAAGACATGACACATGAAGACGCATTAGATCATTTTTATTACAACGTATCAGGTGCTTATGTTGGAGAGTATACTCCAATCTTTGTACACGATTTAGAATGGGGGGTGTAATGCCTAATAAAAAAGCTAAAGATAAAAAAAGAAAAAGAAGATTAATAAATATAAATTTAAATAAAAATGGAAGGACTGCAAATCAAATCAAGCGGAAAAGAAAGAAATTAGATGATAAAAAAATGCAGTAATTGTAAGAAATATAAATTTAAATGGAAGTATAATAAGAATAGAACAAAAAGAGATGGACTGCAACATCAATGTAGACCTTGCCAACATGAATACCACAACAAGCAATGGTATCCTAAGAATAAAAAAGATAGATTAAAGTCTGTTAAAAAATACAAGTGGGAAAGAAGGCAAGATAACTACAAGCGAGTAATAAAAGAATATTTTGTTAAAGGTTGTATAGATTGTGGTGAAAGGAATGTAAGAGTACTAGAGTTTGACCACGTAAGAGGGGTAAAAAGAAGGGTAGGAAAGAGAGGCTTAGAAGGAGTTTCTTATATGATTAGACATGGCTATAAGTGGAAAACCGTTAAAGAAGAAATAGATAAATGTGAAGTAAGGTGTCGTAATTGTCACAAGGAGAGAACTTGGGAGCAAAACAATTACTGGAAAGAATTTGAAGAAATAACAAAAAATAATGGAACAAATAGAAAAGGAGCTAGTTAGAAAGGGTATGAAGTTAAAAACAATAAAAGAATATCAGGGTCATAATGGGGAATGTCAGGTAGTAACCTACATTACTTTCGATCCAAACACAGGTAAAGAATATGATGTAGCTGATATAGTTGAAATGGAGAGCGAAGATGTTTACAATATTAAATAGTATAAAGAATGACATTCGTAGAGATATAAAATCTACAGAGCAAGAATGGAAGAATAATCCCAATAATGATTATTACTTTGCAGAGATATCAGGACTTACAAGAGCACTTAATTATGTAGTTAGAGCTGAGTCTAGAGAATATACTGCATTAGATAAATGGGCAAACTCATTACAAGAAAGGAATCAAGTATGAACTTACAATTAGGCTTAGGGCAAGAGATTAGTATATACGATATTAAATCTATTGCAGTAGAAGAAACAGAGAAAGCATTTAAACAATACTATAAGACTTTGATTATTACTACTCAGGATAATCAAGAAATAGAAATAAATCTTTTTTCTAAAGATAAAGAAATATTATTATAGTGGATATTGAGGGGGTAGTTTTGGTTGGTTTTATTGTCCTTCTTGTTTACCAACCTCTCACTTACAACGTCATGTATACTCTACCCCCTCATCCTCACATACCAAAAGGAAAAAGATAATGGATATACAAAAAGTTTATGATGAGTGGTTACGCTCAGAAAATGACTTACATTACAGAAAAAGATATGAGGGTAAAGAAGAATGGTTTCATGCATCAGCATCAGGAATGTGTATGCGTAAGCATTACTTTCAGCATGTGGCAGGGATAAAACCTAAGCCAGTCAATGATGATACTATGAGACTATTTAGATTAGGGGACTTAGTGCATGAAGACATACAAGAAGCAGTAAGAGATTATGCTGATAAGAATGGTGCACAAGTAATGATTGAACGAGAAATAACAATACCTGAAGTAAATGTAAGAGGATTCTTTGACTTACTACTAGTAGAAGATGGTGCAATGATTGATATCAAAACTTGCAATGCTTGGAAATGGAGAGGTTTATTCGGTAGAAATCCTGATCCAAACCCAGCTATTAATTATTTTCTACAACTAGGTACGTATGCTTGGTGGTATGAAGAAGATTCAGGGAACAAAATAGAAAAACTTGCGTTACTATATTATAATAAAGATAATAGTAGAATGAGAGAAAAGGTTATACCAATATCATATATAGACATGGCTAAAGAGTATTGGCGTGACGTTAAAAGTAAATTCAAAAAAGGTAACCCACCTATTGAACTTGGCATTGCACCAGTATATAAATGGGAATGCAATATCAAATACTGCAACTTCTATGAAGTGTGTGGAGGTGGACTAAAAGAGAAAGGAACAGACCTATGAGTGATAAACAACCCGATTGGGATAAGATAACAGAAGGCAAGATAAGGCATGGTATTGCTGTAGAAGCTTTCAGTAATGGCATGGAACTTAATGCTGATAACATGAAGACTATGGAGAAGTGGGTGCAGTTTGTAATACATGGTTATGATGGTATCAAGGAGATATTAGGTGAGGCAGAAACCAAAAGCGAACCAATGTCTAGTGAAGAAACTGTAAAAGCAGTGAAAGAGAAGTTTGATGGAGAGGAGATTGATACAGATAAATACATTACTGAGCAGATAGAAAAAGCTTCTGTTGGTCTTGATAGAAAGAATAAAAACATCGTTATGGCTAGGCTTAGAGATGGTAAGATAAACACAGATAATCTTGGTGCATGCTTAGAAAGAATAGAAGAACTAAAGAAGGCGTAGTATGGTTGACATTGGGGATGCTTACTATCCAAGTTCTTTGGATGATAATCAATTTACTGTACCGAAAGGCAGATATACTGCTGTGATTACAGATCTTTCTATATCTGAGGATGTCAGGTTTGGCAAGTATATTGCTGACGTATTTAAACCAGTGTACCTTATTGACAAAGATAGTCATCCCCAATATGAAGGTTGCTCTGTTACAGATAATGGCATTTTCAGATATAAGAAAGTAGGAGATGCACTATACGACCATAGTAAGAACTGGGGTTTTGCTAAATACTTGTCCCTTATGGGACTCCGCAAAAAGGATGGGGAAGGTGGGCAACTGCCTTTCCTATACCTAAATGATATAAAAGGTGCAGTCGTACTTATAGATGTATTTATGAAACGCTTTATAAATGATTTGGATTCTGAGATATCTTACCCAGTCTGTAGGGCAATCCAATTACAGAATAAACCAGAAGTACCATTTTAATGAAGTTTAATGAATCATTAGTTAGTGGTAAACAATCTGAGAATATTATTTTAAAGATGGTAAAAGGTAAATATCCAAGGGCATACATTAAAGAAGGTTATCATAAAGAATATGATATAATGATACCTGAGATAAATAAAACCATAGAAGTAAAGAAAGATTTTAAATCAAAATATACTGGTAATGTAGTTATAGAAATGGAAATGAATAATAGACCATCAGGGTTACAAGTCACTACTGCTGACTGGTGGGTGTTTCATTTAGATGAACAAGAGATTGTATGGATCACACTTAAAAGATTAAAAGACATGATAGAGTTTGGCAAGTACAAGTTGGTAGAATTTATCGGTGAAGGAGATGAGATAAGTAAACAAGCATACCTCATACCTAAAAAAGATTTATATATACAAAGTAATAAAATAAAGGAATTAAATAAGGATGAAATACTATGAAGAAGAAAAAGTGTGTAGCAAACATTAAGTTCTCACAACAAGAGGTAGAGCTTATGATAAACGCATTAGAGAATTTAATTAAACTAGAGATACCATTTCAGGATAGTGCCGATTGGAGAAAACCTTATGAGATGTTAACCAAAGACCTGAAAAAGATTAAGTTAGATATGAATAATAAAATAGAGGAAGCAATGCTAAATAGAGAACATGAAGAGACTTCTACAATATATGGTGAAGTATGTGAGGTATGTGAATGAAGAATAAAGAAAATGTTAGGAGAGGTAGGAGAGCTAGGCAACGTGGAGCAGAACTACAGAGACAAGCTGTACGCATGGCAAAAGAAGCAGGTCTTGAGGCATTTAATCGTGATAGGGGTGGAGCACAACATGAACAAGGTGATATAGAAATAGAAGGTCACTGGTATGGATGTAAAAGAAGAACTAGAATTGCTAAATGGTTAAAGCCTGAAAAAGAAGAAGAAGGTGTAGTAGTAAGAGAAGATAGGGGTAAACCTTTTATCGTACTTGACTACGAATACTTTATAGGACTACTAGCCATAATGAAAGAAATGGCAGATTAATTTTAAACAAACGAGATGGTTTACTTTATATACTTGAAATGAGAGACTTTCGAATGAATTGGTTGGCGAACTAAAGATAAAGTAGACCATCTCATAATAAGGAGAAAACAGCATGGCTGAATACAAACAAAAAGATCAGACTTTCAAGCTTTGGAAGAATGATTATAAAAAGGAAGGCGATAAAAAGCCTGACTATACTGGCTCTGGTTTAATCAATGGAGAAGAAAAACAAGTCTCTATGTGGATTAACGAAGATAAGAATGGAAAAAGATACTTATCTGGTTCAATTCAAGAGCCTTACAAGAAAAAAGATAGCCCTTTCTAGGGTTTTCAGTCTTGTTTGATAATGAGGGGGCTTACGCCCCCTTTTTATTGATAAAATAATTAAGCGATACTTATGTCGAAAAAACTTTTTTACGCCCATATAACTCATCCTAGGTGTACTTTTTTTATTTAATGTTTGATTTTTGTACGATGTTAGATAAGGTTTGTGCATTTTGTACTAAATCCACATGGAATCCATATACTGAAGAATATGATGATGAAGAAAGGTTGTTTTGTGGCGTTTCATCAGGGTTCGATACTAGGGTTGAAGCTTTAGATGAGTGTTGGATGAAAATGACAAAGAGTAAACGTAATACCTTTTTAAAGAAAAAAAGAGAAGAGTACCAAATATTAACAAACAATAGGAAATAACATGGATATATTAGATGATTACCCACAAGAAAGAAAAAGTATAAAATGGAATTACTTTAGTGATGATACGATCATACCTGAAAGTGAGCAATTAAAAGATGATGAAAGAAAAGAACTAACTAAGTTAGTAGGTATGTGTATGAATCGAGTTGTGAGTACTAATGAATATTACAGAAGACTAGCTGAGTTTTGGAGAAATGTTGGAGAAGATAGTTACGCTGAAGAAGCGTTGCAAATGATGGATGATGAAGATGATGATTAAGGATTTATTTTTTTCTTAGCTTTCTTTAATATTCTATCTGTTATTTCTGATACACCTACATCATCATATAATATTGGATTATTTGGAAACGATATATTCCAGTTTTTTATAAGTCTTGTAGCCCTTATAGAGTCTCCCTCTATAAGATAATCTAATATTCGTGACCTTGTTAAACCTTTTCTGTATTTAGTATAGCTTTCTTTCTGTCCTTTAGGTTCTATTCTTTGAGCCAACCTCCTAGGGACTGTACCTAAGATAGGTGCAATGTATTTAGGCATACGTTGTAGAGCACCAAGTCCACCATACTCTTCTAAGTTTACCCAAGTTCTAGTCATTGCATCCCATATCTTATCAAAATCCTGTACTACAGCTGGCTTACCTGCAAACTCTATAGCTCTTATTGTATTCTCAGCGGCTACTATATCCATAGAAACTCCCATAGCACCTACAGAAGCAAACCTATCGAGAGCATCACCCCAAGTCATCCTGTCTGTATTTATTAAAGAATCAATTTTTTTATGACCAAATGCCACATCTTTTAAGTTACCATAATTAATAAATTGCTCATTCTCATTATATACTTCTTCACCAGCATAAAAATTAGCTAACTTATCTCTAGCAAGAGATACAAACTCTCCACCAAGAAGCCCAGCAGATGCTAACCTTAACATAGGAAATATATTACCTCTTTTTAATTCATTACCAAGCTGACCTCGTATCCAATTAAACTGCTTATAACCAAACTTTTTAAATAAAAATAATGGTCTAAATCTAGGGTCATTAAAGACTAGCGGTTCTTCTAATATATTTCTTTGAAGCTGTGTGTCTCTAGCAAACTTATACATAGCTTCTGCTTTTTTTCTATCCGTTATTTTATTTATATTATTTATATCTAAATCAGCTAAGTTTTTTCTAGCCCACTCTCGTCTTAATTTAAATTTACCAGTTCCCTTACCTTGAGCTATTGGCTGTAGCATATTTATAAATTCTTTAGCTGAAGCCGCAGACACTAAAGAGTTTATTTGGTTTATTTTTTTAAAACCAGATAACCATGTAGCACCCTCTGCAAATCTGCCCATAAAAGAATCATTAGGATTAAGACCAGCTAATGATTGGTATATAGATATATTACTAACACCAGATTTAGCTACTTGATCTCTATATTCTTTTGATGTAGAAAGTTTATATATACCTTTTATAACAGGGTAATAACCTGTTTTTACAGCAGTCGATATTGATATCTGAGTTAAGTTTGGTATTGTAGCAAATCCTAAACCAATCTTTGTACCAATTTGAAAATCTACTACATCACTCCAAAGTTTTCTAGCTTTAGGACTTTTCCAATTATAAGAGGAATCTAATTCTATTCTATTAGTAGATATTTTATATAGCCTGTCTATAACATCATGCTCTTCTTTTAGTATTCTTTGTTTTTTACTACCAGTTCTTTCTTTCTGTGCAGATTTACTTAAAACATCTAAAGATGCCTTCCAAAACTCTCCATACCTACCAAAGTTTTCTACCTCAGCAACTCTCCTAGAAAATTGATGAGCGTATTTAGATAGTACAACTCTAGCATCTGTTTCTAATATAGATTCAGGTAAGTTCTTTGCTTTCCTAGCTATCTCTAAATTTTTTGCTATATTATAAAATTGTGTATTAGTGGTATTATTTATGGTTTTAAATGCTGATGAAATTCTAACATCAAAATCTGGAACTTGCTCTCTTGTAAGTTCTTTACTAATTCCAGCCATTTCATACAAAGCTTCTTTCATTTCTTTTGATAATTTACCCTTACTTACAATCTCACCAATAACTTTTTGAAACTCTGGTTTATTATAATTAGCACTTTCAGTAAAAAGTTGAGGGTTTTTTTCTCTTAATTTACCTAAGTCATTTGCAAATATCTTTAATACATTTTGTTTTACAATACGAGGGAAATAAAATTCTTCTCTTTTACCTAAATCAACACCAGCTTTTTGTGCAATATTCCACATATCATCTAATATCTCTCGATACTTTCTAACCTCTGGATCTCTAGCAAACTTAGGGTCTTGTAACTTCCTACCTAATTCAATAGCATTTTGCGATGCTTTATCTTTTTGTTTAGTGGATACAACCTCTTTAACCTTTGCCATACCTTCAGGGAATAATCCTACATCCGTATATCTTTTATTTAAATCAGCCATTAAGGTCATATACCTTTTATCAAAATTATCTATTCTCTTTTGTAATTCTGGACTTAAAGATGTTTGTAACCTCTTACCTGAGCGGTCTAATAATTTTATACCATGATAATCTGACAATAATCTATCAGGTATCATTGTTGTTTCCCAGCCATTAGCTTTTAATGTTTTAGCTAAATTAACAACAACAGCTTCTTTTCTCATTGCATCTAAAAATTTTAATTGTTGAGCAGGAGTCATTGATTTAACTATTTTTTCAGGACTTCCTGACTTTATTTCAGATTTTACAATCTTACCAGCTTCTGTTCTAAATCTATTATTATCTAAATTTAATTCTTTCTGTATGCTAAATATTGCATTGACTCTCTTTTTTTGTAGTGCTTCTGGCGTATACTTACCACCACTTCTGGTAAAACCCCTGCTTTGAAATTCTGAAAATGTAATTGGTTTTAACTGCTCATTTGTTTTAGCATCTTTAAATTTTACTATATCTTGCTCTAATACTTTTCTTTCTACACCACCTTGAATATTAGTTTTTGCTGTAGTTGTTTTCTGACTATCAAATATAACATCTTTTACTTTTACACCATTTATATCAGTATATACCTCTTTAGATTTAGCTATAGAAGTTTCCATTTCACCAAATATCTTAGCACCTTCTTCTGCTGATAAAGCTACTTCCTTCTTAGCATCTTTTATCTTTTTATATCCCTTTGTTATTTTACTAGTAGCATATCTCTGTGCTCCTAATGCTCCAATAACACCAGCCGCATGAGCATAATCTTCAGGTGTTGGGAGCTCTCCTTCCATTAAAGGAGCTATCGTACCAAACTCTGCTGTTTCTACAGCCTTTACTGCTATCTCTTGCGTAGCCTTACTAAGATTAGGTTTAAGAACAGACCTCACAACCGGTGCACTACCTGCTGTAACAGCACCAAGCACTGCACCTTTAGATGCATTTTTTATATTCATCATAAGATCAAACTCTTGATTAGGGTCAGCAATCTGACCAAGGCTAGATTGTAAACCACTATAAAACCCAAGGTTTACTCCACCTACTGCTCCAGCTTGTATTGCTTGATGAACTACTCTAGGTGCAACCTTTTCAATAATCTCATCAGCTTTTTTAAATCCAATACCACCATAAACGCCCAACCTTGTTTTTGCCTGCTCTCTTGTTTCTTTAGATATTATCTGTCTTACAAGGTCATCACTAACACGAGCACCTTTACTTAGGTTTGATTGTAGTGCTTTCTTAACTGCTGCTTTTGTTGCAGACTTAGCTGCTACTCCACCTACTCCACCAGTAGCAATCATTAACCCCACGTCTGCTGGTTGTAAAAAAGAAACTAAGGTAGAGCCAATATCTTCTAATAAATTTGGATTGTAATTTTTTAAATCAAACTTTTCATTACCAGTAGCTATACGTTCTGTTAAACCAGTTATACTTTGATTGTACCCAGCTTTTACCCAGTCTGGTAACCAATCTCCGGGTATAAAACCATAAAGATTCTCATCTTCTTTAGATGTTTTATATGAATTGTTTTGATCTTCTACTGCTTTATAGTAGGAATCTATATCAAATAGATTATTGTCAAAGCTAGACTTCTCGTTTAAATAATCGCCAGTTGTTTGCACTTTAGCAATAGTAGATTCACTAGCATTATCATCTAGCCCCTCTATTGTATTGCTAAATAAACTATATATCCTAGTTGATTCAGGCATGCCATATTAATTTTGTGGTACTCTAACACCAGATGGTGCATCAGCTCTTATAGGTGCTATTGCTCTTATTAAGTTTTCTATAGCAGAATTAGGCTCTTGTTGTTCTTGCTCTGATTCAAAATTTAATATATTATTTAATTCTGCTAATAATACTTTATCTTCTTCAGAGACTTTACCTTTTTTAAATTTAAACTCTCCCCTTCCCCCTCTAGCTTTACTATCTAAAAAAGCCTCTAAACCAGTTGGGTTGTCTTGGAGAATGGACTTTATTGATTTTAATTGACTTTCAAATTTTTTAGTTTTAGGCATTCTACTATATAACTCTTTTATTTGAGCTACTAAATTATCCTTAGCTTTTAAATTAGCATTTATTTGATTGACTTTATTAGAAGCACCAGCTCCTCGATATTGCTCAGGTCTTAAAGTTAATGTTTTTAATTGTGATAATTTTCTATCAAATTGACTAAGAACCCTATCAACATATTTAGGATCATTTGGATTTTCAACTGGTGGTAAATCAGATATAGGAGATTCTGGTCTAATGCCTCTCATACCCTCCCCTGTTTCTGCTCTTTCTTGACCTGCAACACTTAATCTTTCTATGAATCCACCTAAGCCGGGCAACGGTTTAGATTCTAATATGTTTAAGGAATCCATGTTACCTAATTTATCTTGTGCTTTCTTATACTCATCTGAATCTTCTGTAGCGGATGCTAGTGTATACATAGCCTCAGCTTGTTCTTCCATACTTAAAGCAGAACTAGGACTATCTGGAGGTTGAGACTGTATTAATTGATCGGATGTATATAAAGATTCAGGGTCGTAATTAGGAGCTAAAGAACCACGACCTTCACCATATAAAACTGGTACTTCCTCACCCGGTAATTCATTTACTGGCTCGGTTATTTTATATGCAGCATCAAGCTTTTTAATTTCCCCAGAAAATCTATTAACATCCCTAGTTAAACTTCTTACTTCATCAGTAGGGTTAATACCACTTTCAGATAAAGTTTTTAATAAACCAGCACTATCTTCAAAATCTCTACCTCTAATATCAACACCTAAATCTGCATAAGCTTTTACTAGTGCATTTTCAGATTGTAAATATAACTTATTAAAGTTTTCATATTTAGTTTTATCAGATTGACTCATAGACCTCATACCAGTTCTTCTCTGAGTATCAAATCTTTTTTTAGAATTTACTAATGTATCGTAACCAAACTTATCTCTCTCTGATAACATTTCAATATCTTGAGGACTAATATCTTTTGCTATTTTATCATAGTCAAAATAAGTTGCTTCTGTACCTAGGTTTTGAACTTGATTTATTTTATCTCTTAATCCAGATAAGGTATTGCTTTGATTCTCTATCATAGAAGCAAATGACATTGAATCATCTTCATAACCATATTGATCTGCAACTTTTTTCATATTTGCATAATCGTATTTACCTAATCTTGATAGTATTCTATCGTAATCAGATCTATTGTCCCTTTCTTGTTGTCTTTTTACAGAATCATCATATCTTTTTTCCTGTAAAGCTTGCTTATTAAGTTGTAATTGATTTTGCTGATATTGATTTACATAACCCGGTATTGCATCAAGAAAGTCAGCTAAGGGGGTGTCATAAGTCCCTGCTGGCATTGACTGTCTTCTACTATATATACTTCTTCTAGCCATTAACCTTGCACCAATAACCAAACTGGATTACTAGCAGGAGGAGGATTTAATACCACTTCCCATTGACCTCCAGAAGGATCAACATGCTGAGTTCCGACAACAGGATTGCCCCCACCAGCCCAACCACTAGGAGGATTTGCCAATGATTGGCTTACTGAATTTTCAACAACACTCGCATCACCTGCTGTAAAAGCACTTGGGTCTGATCCCGGATCATCAGGTGTTTTAGAAAACTCTACTCCTTGATTTATTAAATCAGCAACAGTACCAAGTGTTTGCGATTCAAATGCTTTTTGTGATTGCTCTGTAACATCACCAATCATATCTTGACCAGCACCTATAGCAGAAGTTACCGCTCTTTGTTTAGCACCAAATCCACCTCCAGCACTAGATAGTCCCATACCACCAGTCATAGACATTAAACTTTGCTCTGCACCTGTTTTAGCTTGTTGCATTTGCGTAGGGTCAAAAGCTTGAAATTGCATTAATTGATCTTCAGTTGGATCTAAACCTTGCTGTTGTAAAATACCAGAAACCGTAAAGCCACCATCTTGATAACCCGCTAAACCACCATCTTCAAACAAATTTAATAGTGGTTGATTATAACCTATTTGAGGAGAACCAACTCCGAAAGAAGCACTACTTGTACCAATATTACTAGCTGCACTAGGTGCACTAGGAATAAAAGAAGATGTTGGAATATTAAACAAACTATTTGATTGTGGACTTGCACCTAAATCAGAAAACAAAGAACTTGTATCAGCTACAGAAGCAGCTACTGGAGCTACTCCCCCTGTCGCAGGTAATGTTCTAAGCTTCCCACCTACCTTACCATACATACCACCACCGGGTGATAAACCAGCAGTTAAAGCCGTTTGAAGACCAGAGACTAAAGCTCTTTCACCCATACCTCTAGTATAGTCACGACTAGCTTGATTTACATCTCTAAAAGCTTGTTGTCCATATACAGTCCCAGAACTATCATATTTTTTAGATTTACCCGCACCTAAACCTTCACCTGCCCTTTTTCCTAATCCAGCACCTAAACCAGCGGCTAGAGCTAAACTAGCCCCACCTGTAACAGGAGCAAGAGCTGCACCTAATAAACCACCAGCAAGACTACCAATACTACCAAATAAACTACCTCTTTTTTGCCTTCTAGCTTCTGACCTCTGCTGTCTTTCTAACTTTCTTATATCTAATTGTCTTTGTAAAGCCCTAGCAAGAGCAGCTCCACCAGCAGTACTAGCTTGTCCACCAGTCTGCATCATACTTAATAAATTATTTGGATTGTTCATGGTAAAATTCCTTTGAATTTAAGAATAAATATGTTATAACACACATATTAAATAAGTATTTCTGTTTTCCAAACCGATGTGATCTTCCATACTATTGAACTTCCATAATCCAAAACTGCCTCAATAGAAATACCACAATTATCACCCATTTCAAATTTAGGATTATTATCAAAATCCGACTCGTTTACAACAAAAAAAGTATCTCCTGCTAAATCAGGTGCGTAAGTAGCTCTTGAAACTACATCAGCTACAGCATCACCATCATCCATCTTGTATAATTTAACAGCTAAATTAGCACTTGGGTTTGAAGTTATAGCCGAAGCTCTAAACATTATTTTATTTAATGTCATTGAGTAAGGGGCTAAAAAAGAAGTTGAAACCCCTGTTAAATCAGATCCTTGTTTTATTCCAAACCAAGGTAAAAATGTTTCATCTGTATTAATGTCTACTTGCATATTATGTGGAATAATTTTATAACTTGTTATTTTAGATTTAACATCTAAAGTATCTACAGTTAAAGCACCACCTACATTTAAATCTTTGTTTACAGCGTAGTTATTATCAGTATCCATATAAGATACCCATAACCGACCTTTTTCTTTTCTATATCTTTCTAGTCTGTTAGACTTAGATATATATATAACTTCTTGACCTTCTCTAAGTGAATTAACAGATGGCTGTGATTTAACGACCTGTATCTTATCTTGTTTAGAATTTTGTGTTCTTCTTGCTTCTCTAAGCATTAAACATCTCTTTTATATATTTGCCTATATTCTATACTGATATCATTTATCTCTACATTTGCTGAAGTAGCTGATGTATCGAGAAGAACATGAGCTTTTGTACAGGATACAATAGAGCTAGGAGTTAATTTTACCGTTTTATAGTCACTGGTAATTGCCAATGTCCCTGATAATGTATGAGCAGTATCATCATCTAAAGATACTAATTTAAAAAGACTTGTCAATGCTACACTTGACTTATAAGTTACATATACTGCATATATTTTTTTTATTCTAGCCACATCTCCAAAGTCAAAGTCTTTTGTCTTAAAAGAAACATTTGATACAGATTGAAAACCTCTATGTAATTTATAAAATTTTGTAGTAGCACTATCTATAGTACCCACTAAAGCATTTGTACTGTCTGAAAAATTAGTATGTACTACATTTGTAATACTATCATGTGCAAAATCTTTTAAAAATGTAAAGTTACCTTTTTTAAAATCGTACAAATAAGCGTCACCATCACTAGAACAATTTTTAACTACGTATACTAGGCTAGTAGATTCATCATATATTATCATAGAATTTATTGTTACAAAGCTATGCCATGTACTATCATCTATTTTATTTTCTGATAAATCTCTTATCTGTGAACCATCATAAAAATACAAACCTTGTTTATTTACCCACACTATACCATATTGAGTTTTAGCAACTGCACCATGAAACTCTATACCCATATAGTTTTTACTATCTTCTAAAAACCAATTAGCATCACTAGGACTAGATATGTTTATAATATCTAAACTATACTGTTTATACGCTAGTATTCTATCCGCAAAAGACTCTATAGCTGTATAGTAGTCAGCATCACCTTTAGCAGCTTCTATTGTATTAAAAGAAGGAAATGTGTCAAACCTATTTGGCATAGAATACATAATTCTATCAGGATAATTTTTAACAGTTGCTGTAGATTTATTAGTTCCCGAATCTTCATCTTTCATTGTTACATTACATATAAATACTCTATTGTTAGCTACAGTAGAATCTTTCCAAAACTCACCTTGATCACCTAATGCGTTACTAAATATACTAGATGCAAATCCATTGATAGTTTCATAAGTGATAAATCCAAAGTCTTTTACTTCAAAATTTGCAGAGGCTGTTGCAGTTGGACAATTAAATTGAGAACTACCAGCGTCATGCCAAGGTGTATAATTATCAGAAAAATTAGTCCTACATCCTTTTGTTAGATCAATATCTATAAGCATTATGTATTCATCATCAGAACCGACTTCTCTTACATATATTCTACCACCTGATATTCTAGGGTCGTAAGGAGATTTAGCTGATACATTTAAAGATAATGCTTTAAAATTATTAGCATCAGATATTGTATGAGTATTTGCGTATGCAAAAGGCAAAGATTCTTGATTTTTATCATAGATAAAAGTTGACGCAAATTCATAAACACCTGAAGGTATTAACCCCTCAACGTCTGTATGAGATATAACATTTAATTCAAACCCAGTTCCAGCAGAGGCTGGGTATGTAGTAAAGTTAGAAGGAGTGGCAGTTGATGCTGAAGTTAAATCATCTTCAGTTGGAGGTAATAACGTATTATCTTTTGCAAAATATCCTAAATAAGAATTATCATCGGTTGTGTTACCTGCTCCATAAAAATGCCTCCTATTTATCCATCCGTACCACTGAACCTTACAATTATTTTTATCAGTAGTATCAAAACATCTAATAGAGTCATCTATTTTATGATATAACACTCTTGAATTTAAACCAGTTGCAGAAGATCTAAGTGTAATACTATCTTGCTCCCAATTTGTACCTGCTGTATTTGTTGAGTAGACATCTATTTTATGTTCATCAGGATGTGCAAGTAATAATATTTTATCACCAGTTCCAAACCCTTTTACTGTAGCCGCCCAATATACTTCGTCAGCTTCAGCAGTAGCACTATCTATAAGTTCATTATCTACTAATAAATTATTTCCACTATGTCCAATAACAGTATATAAACCTTGATTGTCTGAAGATATAGAATCAGCTGGAAATATCGGAGCAGTAATTAATAATCTTGTGCCAACTGGATAGCTAGAAGTTAAATTAACAGCAGACCCATTATTTTTTAATTGTAAGACCTTATTAAAGCCTTTCCATCCCCAGTTAGCATTATCTTGATCCGAAACCGAAACAGATAAAGTTACACCATCACGAACAAAGTCTGTTTCAAAATATCCTAATCCGTAACCAGCTTCTAAATGATCTATATGTGTTGTATTATAAGCAGATAATAAATTGTGAGGAGTTACGTCATCCTTCATATTAAATGCACCACCAATCGCACCTTGTTTAGTAAAGGTTAAATTAGAAACTTCTGCAACTTCATTATCTGCTATGTCGGCAGGGTCTTTTAGATTATTCAGTCCTCCTGAAAAATCTTTTATTTGATATAGCCTTTTTGGCAATTACTTTCCCCATACCATTCTAATTGCTACAGATAAGATGTCCATGCATTCTTTTGCAATCTCTTGCTTTTCTTTTGCACTAAGTTTACCATCTTTCATAGCTTCATTATATCTTTCAGCTACTTCTTTAAATTCTTTTAAGATAGGTCTCCACTTTACAGCAACTACACTCATGTAACCACCAATTAAAATAGCAGCCAAATATGCTGCATTACTTAACGATAACCATTCCATTATTTTTTCTCCTTTAGTATTTCTTTTATTTCTGCAATGTCTTCCATCATTACATCTAGTTTGTAAGCTATTAATTCTTTATCTGCTTTAAATTCTAATTCTTTCTTTAGTGCATCTATATCATACTTCATAAAGCCAAATGCCAATGTAACGGCACATATCATAGTAAAGATAGTTATAATATTTTCAACAGATATGTTTGTATTCAACTTCACGACCTTCTTACTTTTCTTGCTACCTTCTTACTATATTTAGCTTTTTTCTTACCCTTGGCAGAAGCTTGTCTCTTCTTCCTATTGGTAGCCGCACGCTCAGAGGCACTGAGACTTTTCCTAACTGATTCAGGTAAATAACGCCCTCTCTTAGCTCTTGGCTTTTTTTCATCTCCCTTACTGACATAATCCCATTTCTGCTTTGACCATTTAGATAAACTATTACTTGATGATTTAGCACCTTTGTACCCACCACCTTTTTTCTTATAACGCTTTGTAGCGATCTGAGCTTTGCGAGCAGACCACTGTCCGGGTCTACCCCCAGCACTGCCAGACTTAACAGATGATACAATGCGTTTCCACATTTTTTCATTTGTTTTCTTTGCAGATTTAGTAGCCATTACTTTTTCTTGTGTTTCATTTGCACCTTAAATGATGCCATTAAACTAGCACCTTTATGTGCCTTATAACCACCACTAGGATTTTTCATTAATTTAAATCCTCTACCAGCTTTCATCCAGTGATATCCCGCTGGTGCTTTTACTTTCTTATTCATATTATTCTCCTACCATTTAACCTTATCTGCCCAATAAGCAGCTGACATTTTACCTTTAGCAATATTTTTACCATGACGAGCTTTAAATGACTTACGCCTTGCTTTCTGTCTAGCTGATTCACCAGCCTTTGGTTTACCTGCTGTTTTCACACCTTGCTGTCCAAAGCGTATTGTTTTTATTTTTGTACCAACTTTAGCTACCACTACATGTGATTTCTTAGGGTGATTTGGAGTACGCTTAGGTTTATTAAATCCAGATACTCCTGCTCTAGCTAATCTTGAATCTTTCTTTTTTGGCATTACATCTCTCCTTTATCTCTAAGTCTCTCTATTTCTTTTTCTAGCACTTTAATTCTTTCATTTTGTTTAATATCAGCAGGTATTTCAGCATCTTGATTAGCTTCAGCGTCTTCCTCTATATTGGTAATATGCTCTTCATTCATAGCTACTTGGTATTCTAAAAAAGATATACGAGCATTTAATTGACTATATCCCCATACTAACATAACAACAAATGTAACTGCTTGAACAATCATTGGCAACGATATACTTAAACTACTACTATCTGATATTGGTTTAGTGTTTTCCATTTAACCTACTTATAATACCTTTTATTTCCGATACTTGATTGTCCAGATCATTAATTTCCTTCGTAATTGAATCAAACTTCCTGTCAAGCTTGTCGTCACTTTGATTCCACCTGTTAATAAGCTTAATAACCATACTTTCCATGTTTTCAAGTGTTTCACTCTGACCTCTATTCTCTGTTTTTAGGTCGTTTAAATTTTCTTCCTGCACAGACCCTCTTTTGTTCATAGAGAAGACCATATACACTAGCAAAGCCCCTACGACAGCGATCATACCCCCTTCTGCGTAAATCTCCATAAATTCCATTATCTTTTTCTCCGAACTTCACGATTTATAAAATAGTTATGATTAAAATCATCTTCTGTTAAAACTATTTTCGTTTTCTTTTTTTCTTTCCCCAGCTTAAAGGGTTTAAATTTAATTCTGTTTGATACCATTCTAACTGTTCTTGCATTTGTGTTATTTTTTTATCTTCTTCTTCTATGTGCTTACTTACAAGGTCTTCAATGTTGGTATCAGCAAGTTCAACTCTTCGCTCAAGTTCTCCAATCCTGTTTTCAATACGTAGGTATCCCATAACAAGGATGCCAACTCCGACAATAATTTGACCAAGCCACTTAATGTTAAGACTAATACGAAAGTTATCATCAATCTTTGCCATACCGACTGACCTGTACGTCTTCTCATCACTCATACCTCATATCCAGCTACTGAACAACTACCATCACAACTTCCAATCAGTACTAAACCACCAAGCACAATTATTAAAAATACTACTATAGATATATAATCTTTTAAATCTTCATTCATAAGTTAAATTTACTTTTACTCAATACTAGATGTCCACTCTGAACCACTTAATACTGACATTACTTGAGAATGGCTTAGTTTATCGTAAGAACTGAATACGCTAGGATCATTATCTGCATCATTATCACAAGCAAATTTTAGTAGTGCTTTAGAACTATCCCCATCATCTCCATTATTCTTGCGTAGTGTGTCTTTACCACTTTGTATTGCATTATCTATTAACGCATTCGATACAGGAATGGCTTGTAATAGATCTGATTTGCTCATATCCGAGGTATATTCATAGCCATAGCTATCCATCCATGTTTTTATCTGTGCGATTGTTTTCGAGTCTGTAGGAGCATCTGCTGAATCAATATCAGCTACAGGCACAATTAAGTATGCCCTACCTGCCCATCTACCACTATAGTCATCTGACCATCTATTTGTTACTTCTTCACTCATAATTAATTCCTTTAAGGTGTTGTTGTTGAACGATTAGTATCACCTTTTGCATAACCATGAGGTTCTGCGTTTGGTGAACTTTTTAAATCTCCTGCATCGGCATTTGTTGGAGTTACATGATTTGAATTACCAGACCTATCATATATGGTGCTTGTTGAATCAGATAGTCCTGTTTTAGCATCTAACGCTGATATACCAAGATATATTTTTAAATTATCTGCATAGCTATCAAGTAAATTACCATGTCTGCCAAGTGTATTTATATTTGATATATTAGAATCTTGTGCTTTATTCCATAAGGCAAACTGACCAAGATAACCATCAAAAAAATTAGCATCTGCTGTATAAACACCACCTAATTGAAAATCAAAAGCATTATCACCACTTGCTGTGCTAAATGAAAATTGGCTTGATTGACTTCCGTTTAAATACACAGTTACAGTTCCTGAACTCCAAGATACTAAAATATGATTCCATTGATTAGCAGAATAAGACACAGACGAATTAAAAGTATTACCATGTGCTATTCTTAATCCATCTGATTTTAATTGGACATACACTCTTGTATTTGTTTCTCCATCTCTTGCACTAACAACATATTGAGTAGTGCTTGGATTTTGGTCATGTGCATAGAACCAAATAGAATATGCACCTGTTGAATAATCATCTAAAGCAAAACCAAAACTATCTAAGTTTATACTCTGGTCACCACCATCCAAGTCTAAAAAGTTATACGCAGAGTTTAATCCTGTGAGAAAGGATTGGTCTGGTAGAACTGAGGAATAGACTAAATCAGCAGAGTCTTGGTTGGTCATTGTGCCTATATTTCCATTGTACTCAATAATCTCAAAATTGCTTATTGTAAAATCATAAGTACCATTAGCTATAAATCTAAATGATGGTCTGCGTGTTACTGTTGATGTTGGTATAAATGTATAAGAATAATTACCTGCTAAATAAAACAAACTATATGCCATAATATTGTCAGCACTACCACCTGTTCCAGAAGTAACCCCAACAAGCACATTTTGCATTGTGCCACTATTAACAGTATTTGTAAAACTTAATTTATATGTTTTACCTGCTGTAAATGATATTTCATCTCCATAAGATGCATCATTATTACCTGCACCTGCAGTTCCATTTACTGCTGTAAAACCATCTGCTGATGCTCCTGTAAATCCTTGCATACCATTAGATGATGGATCATTATTATTCCAATTTCCTGTTTGTAAGTCTTGACTTATTACAGGATTGTTTACATCCACTAATAAAGGGTGAGTGTCACTTAGGTCTGCTGATTGGAGGACTTCTTTGAGTCTAATATCCTTTAAATCAAGAAAATCATCTGCTGAACCACCCGAAGCCATATAAATTCTAAAAAGTGCATCGGTCTGTGGCGAAATATTAAATTCATATTGTTGAAAACTTGTTGTTAATGTAGGATTTGTAACTTCTTCAAATTCATTAGGGTAACCTACAAGTGATATTTTAACAGACCTGTCACTTTTAGCTTGAAAAGTTACATTATAATTATTACCAATAGTTAAAACTGCTCCTGCGTGAGCCCCTCCTTCATTAGTACCACTAAATACAGACCTCATAAACCCAGAAGAATTATAACTTATAGAAGTATTAACAGCACTCCAACTACTTGTAGTATCTGTATCAAAAATACCTACCCCCGAAAGTGTGTCACCACCCAACTCTTCTGAACTACTCTCAAATGCCCCCATGTCATATCCTGCAACCATTTGCTGTACTATGTCATCTGATGCACCATTTGTGATTGTACCATCGTTTGAGTTAGAACTTGAATCTGCTATGGTAGCAAATGCTTTACTTGTGTCATCGCCCATTCTCCATAGTCCTACTAACCCAGACTCAGAACTCTCGTTGTATGTAATACCCTTGCTATACAGAGCGTAGACTTCATCTGCTGATTTAGCTACATTGTAAAGAGAGACTGAACTTATAGAACCTTTAAAGTCGTAACTTGCAGAGCCAGAATCACCACCAATTTTTGCAATACCTGTATTTGTTACATCTCCTACAGTTCCATCATCTTCATTTGCTACTCCAACTTGAACTCCATCTATATAATGAGTAGCTTTGTTTGTTGTTGAGTTCCAACTAACAGCATAATGATACCAAATTCCATAAGACAATGTTTGGTCAGCATAACTATAATAATCATTACCACTACCATCTTTAATATAAAAAAGAATTTTTTCTGAATTATGCCAAGCTACATAATATCCTATGTCGCTATGTATTTTACTAAATATATACTCATTCGCACCTGTATCTGTTACATTTAGCCATGCTGATATAGTAGCATCAGATGTTCCAATATTCATGCTATCGCTATTAGCAATTTCTATATAATCATTTGTTCCATCAAAATCCACTACAGAAAATCTATTGTCTCTCATGGGAGTATAGCGTGATTTTGCAAACTGCTTTATGGTTTGAGCATCGATGACTGTTTGGTACACACTTACATTAGAAATTTTTCCTGTAAAAGGATAATTATTTCCACCATCATTACCAATTACTGTTGCATCTGAACTTGAGGTATTAGCGAAAGTGTTTGACTCTGTAGCTTTTAAAACACCATCAAGATAAACTTGTTGTGTTGTTGCTGTGGTTGTAAATACAAGATGATGCCAATTACCATCATCAACGCTTCCATCTATTGTTATCCAATGGTGGGAACTACCATCCCAAACAAGTCCACCAATAAAACCTGCTGAAGCAGTACTATCGTTTCCATTTATTTGCATAGTAACATTTGTAGAACCTGCACCTTTTTGGTTTTGAATTATATAACTTCTTGTAGTTCCTAAATTTTTAAACCAAGCCATATATGTAACATTATTACTTGTTACTATACTATTTGATGCTCCAGTCGTTACCGCTACATTACTTCCATCAAAATCAGTATAAAAGTCACTTCTGGCGATTGATTTATCTTCTTCTGGTAGT
>Ga0181414_1000112_pt1 | contig 23818 bp, 27 predicted proteins | sample 37SPOviralmetaG_FD_130139 | JGI IMG/M metagenome (GOLD analysis project Ga0181414, IMG submission 130139) | Marine viral communities from the oligotrophic San Pedro Time Series (SPOT) site, San Pedro Channel, CA, USA - 37 SPOT_SRF_2012-11-28 | ecosystem: Environmental > Aquatic > Marine > Strait... | reverse complement strand
GTCATTAGAGGCGGTGGTCGTGTTATTGGTGAATATCCTATTAGGTGGATTTACAAACGTAAGCCACACGGACAAGTCAACTCAACTATTGCTGAAACCCCACAGATTGGTCAAGCCGAAGAAAGTGGATACAATCTTAACTTCTTTGTAGGTGTTACCAGATTAGTCAAGGTTGTTTCATTACCTTCTGGTGGTATGAATGTACTTGTTTCTGATTTATAAACTTGTGATACCATAATTTTTTTCTCTATTAATATTAAATGCCCAAATTTACTGCCGATAAGTTCAATACTCTTCTCGCCAGACAATTAAATATGAAAGTTGAATTGAAAGATATGAAAGCTCACGAAACTATTGTTAATGATGGAACTTTTAAAAAACAAATAAAAAAAGAAGAAGAAAAAAAAAAGATAAAGAATATTGAAGAAATATTCGATAAAGGTAAGAAGAAGTCTAAATAGTTTTCTTTCTTTGAGCTGGAAGTCTGATAGTTTTTTCTCCTGATGAATATGTAGGTTGTGTTACAACACTCAATCCACCATTTTCATTGAATTCATCTACTTCTGTTCTTCCTTTTGAAAATGTCTTAATCTTTTTAGCAATACCTAATTGTTTTAATTGTTTAGCATTTGTTTCATCATCTTTAAATTTCAGCAAAGCTCTTAATTCAGTTAATCCAGTTTTATTTACAGTAACAGTATTTGGAACATCCAACCATTTGGAAAACCAATCTGGAATTGTAAATTCTTTTTGTTGTAATGAAGCAGGTATTTCTAACTTACCAAGTTCTCTTAAATATTCTTGACTTAACAATGAAATGTCTTCATCCATCATTACTTCTTTACCAAACTGTTTTGTGTAACCAGTAATATATCCTGATGTATATTCTACATTACTTTCTCCTACTTTATTCCAAGCTAATACTCTGTTACTAAAATCTGCGTTTTCAAATCCTAAATAATTATTCATTTCAAATTCAGTTAAATCCATATCTAAATCATCATCATCATTTAGTTTCAATCCACTTGCTTCTATTTCTTTTCTAATTATTGGAATATTTCTATCACCATCAAATGTTGGAAATGTATAACTTCTGGTATCAGGAACTTTTGTATATTCTTCTTCTGTAAATACACTACCATCTACTGTAAACGTTGGAAACTCTGTATTTATATCATAAGCATATTTATCCTCTTGTAACTCTGTTAATGTTTGTTCTACACCTAAAATCATTCTTGCGTTGTTCATTCTTTCCATAGTTACTGGATAACGAGCATACTTACCTTCTGATACAAAATTTTGTACAAAAGCAATAAATGCGTCTGGACTACCAATTCGTGATAATCCATCTATCCAAACTAATGAAAGTATTGAAGTAAATAAAAAACCATATGCTCTATCTTTAATATAGATACCATACAATGCCCAGAACCACCACCAAGCTCGGTCATATGCTCCATACATATCCCATCTTATAGCAGTATCAACACCATCCCATCCATTCATTATTTCTTCTGTTGTTTCTTTCTTTTGTAAAGGTTTATCCTTTGTAGAGAGTTTAGGTGCTTTTTTTAAATTTTCTAAATAATTTGGAGGTAGGATTTGTGAAACTTTCGGAGGTGACGGAAGTGACGCAGGTGACGACTTTTTAGAAACTTTTTTCGCTGGTTCAGATTTTTTCCCAAACGGTTTTATATCTTTAAATCTTTCACTAAACTTCAACATAATTTCAATAAGTTGAGGTTTAGAAAATTTAGCAATATTTGTAATGTTAGATGAGGCGATAACTTTTTTCAGTTCATCTCTTGGATAAGTAAGTAATACTTTTCTTAACGTTTCCTTTTCAGACATATACCATTACTAAATAAAAAAAATTTACACAATTAATCAAAATCCACAACAATCCTCTTGAACCGTTGTATAGGTGGATTTAACTTTTCGATTTCGTGTATAACATCGTGCTTCTTATTCTTGTTGACCTTCATATAATAATTGTAAACACTACTACGTGATATTTTAAAGATTTCCTGTATGTCGTCTACTGTTCTAAATAATTTTTCAGTACGACCTTCGAAGTAATCTTGATATATAACTTTGTAGTGGTATGTATTTTGATTTTTTGAATTTCTGGAACGTCCCATAATAAGTAAGTTGTTCGTTTTATTTTTAAGTAGCGAAATTAATTTTGGATTTTAATCGTCAAGGAATAACTGTTCTTCATATAATCCCATTGCTTTGAGTTTATCAATCACCCCATCACGGTTAAATATCATATACTGACCCTTGTTTGTTTTGATTTTGTTGAATAATTGTGTCGCACTCATCTCATTATCAAAGTCTTGTTTCTTGATAGGAATATAACGAATACTTTGACAGTATGCTTCATAGTGTTGAAACATATCACGACACGACATTTTACTGTTGTGTTTGTATTTCTCGAATACATACTCACTATTGAATAGGTGTTCAATGAATAACCAAGTTGTAGGAATAGAACTTTCAAGACACCGTTTGTAATACTTAGTCTTTGGAAACTCTTTCCATACCTTGTTCTTGATATCTCTTTTCATCAGGTCATTATACCAAAGTTTGAGTGCTTTGTTGTTGAGGAATGCTGGAACAGTTTTGGTAATGATATCATCTTTTGCTGGATGAGCACATTCAAATGCTACGAACCTACGATTGGTATCACTGATTTTCATAACAGCTTCATTGTTTGTTGTGAGCCAGTATCTTGTATAATCTTTCAATACCATATCAGATATATACTTCTCTTTACAAGTCATTCTCTCACTGGTAATTCTGTTCTTCAATCTTTCATAGATTGGTGCGGTTGCCTTACCTTCACCCTCATCAATATTGATAAGTAATCTGTTCTTACCGATTGCGTTGAAGTTGTGAAACAAATCACTTTCAGGACTACCAGTTTCATAGTAATACTTTTCACCTATCATAGTACCCACTGCGTTAGTCAGTAAATTTTTACCGACACCTTCACCACCCTTGTTTATCAACATAGTCTGTGACTTTACATCAGGGTGAATAAAGAATTGTGCGACCCAGTCTTGAAGATAATTTTCACAATCATCAACAAGGTCACTTCCATCATCAACGATGAAACGAATGTGAGATTTGATAATCTCATAATCCTGATAATCCTTGTCGGTGAAATCATCAGGAATAGTAGTAATGAAGAAACCTGTGAATAGGTTGTAGATATCACTTGGAACAGTATTCAAATTAGGATGAAAGTCCAGTCTATCAACAATCCGTTTCTCAGGGTCTAACAAGTAGTTGAATATAAATCTTTTAGGGTTCTTACCTTCTCCGAAAATGTCAAAGGTTCTTGACCCAGCTTCTTTCCAGTCCTCAAACATAGAAACTAATGAACTGCGATTTACGAGATAATACCCATCTTGTTGTGTTTCAAGTAAGAATTTATCTACTTGAATAACTTTGTGAACTCCGTATTGGTCTTCAAACCTATCACGGTAGTATAGATATTCTTTCTTATCATCTTCACAGTTGGCTTGTTTGAAATTCTCAATGTATTCTTTTGGTATATCGAGTAAGTCATCCATTGGTTTGAGAGCCATTTTTATCCCAAACTTTTCTGCGACATCATCAATAATCTTTTGAATATTCTCAACCTCGTGGAACTTCTCCACATAGAAACCATCGTGAAGGTCTGCGAAACACTTGATATGATTTTTCTCAAAGTATTCCATAATCTTACTGAGGTTGTCCCATTCCCATTTGTGATAGAGATATGCGAGGAACTTACCCTTACCGTTTGGTAACTTCTTCTTCTCTTCATACACAGGGTCACCCTTGTATTTCTTGGCGAGTTTGATAAGGAAGTCATCTTGTGCTTTGAATAATCTTTTTGTATAAAACTGTTTTGCTGTGTGTCGGTCACAGTTGTTCTGTTTCATATAGTGAGAGAGTAACTCCTCACGATTATCACAATAACGATTGACTGCTGGAATATCCATATCGTGGAATTTTAGTAGGGCTCTGACCCAAGTCCAAGAAGCGTTCATCATATCAATATCATAGTAGAACTGATAAGATAAAGTATTTCTTGTTTTTCTTGAAAACATACACAATCCTCTTTCACATACATTACGACCGTCAAGAGTATCACCCCCCTGATGATATAAGGGGGTAAAATTCCATCCTTGTCTGGCTCTGAATAATCTTTCTAAGGCTATAACATCATAATCTTGTAATTGGTCTTTATAATCTCTGAGTAATTTTTTTGCGAGAGGAACGTTAAAAGTTTCGGTTCTGCGTTGTTTAGTCATTTTATAAATATAATGTGTATCCTTATTTTTAAATGGAAAAAAAAATTCAACTTTTTTTTTTTGAGGAAAATTACATATAAAGATATACATTAACCAAGTTGGTGAAAATTCAAAATTTACACAAACTGGGCTCAAAATACTTTTTTAAAAACCGTCACTTTCGTCACTTTCGTCACTTTTATAATAATCCTTCTTTACTTGCTTTTTTAACTTGTTGGTCAACATTTTGAAGGACACCTTGTTCTGCGATTTGAACATCAGCATCAGCAAGCATAATAGTAGGTTTATCAGCTGGTTTTGTAATCTTTAATAAGATTGTTGAATTAGGTTGTAATGAAACATCAGTTAAATCTGGATTTACAACATTAACATTAACATAATTTACAGATTTTGGATTTGATAATTTATGAGTAATAAAATTTCTATCAGCAATAAAATCCTGATTTGATAATGAACTTTTAGGTATCATATCAAGAATACCTAATTCACTTGATTTACCTGCTTCATCATCTTGATTTATAATATCAGACAATACAAGCATATATCCATCAGTTGATAATACAGGAAGATTATCAGCAAGTAATTCATCACCAGTGGTTTGAACTGGTATCATAGTACAAAAATCATATTCACTTCCTTCATATGAAGCAACGGCTCCTTGTTGTTTTACTTCTGGAATAGCAGGTGGCCCAGTAGCTGCGGCTTGTAATACTTTATTTACATTATTATTAAAACTTACATTAGCGATACTTACATCACTTAAACTGAAAACTTGTGCGTCTGGTAAATCTGGTAGTTCTCTGAATTGGTCACCAGTTGGCCCACTCGTTCCACCGACCTTTCCATATGAATTGTAAAGTGTCGAAACAAAAGGTGCTAAACTTGTATCTACCTTTGCCCCAGTTGTTACACCAGTTAAACTTTCATTAGTTCCAAAGAAATTTTGTGATGTATATTTTGTTGGGTCAGCCATTTGTTCATAACTAAATCCCAATCTACTCCACATAGTTGTGCTCCAAGCTGTTTTAGCTAATTTATCATTACTGAAAAAATCTCTGAATGTTCTGAAATCATCTGTATGTAATGTAGGAGCTTTTGTATTGTCTGGTGTTACAGGATTAGGAACATCACGTTGTTCAAGAGCAGTTTCATATGCCCAGTTAAAAACAAGAATACCAGAAGTTCTCATCATATAACTTTCAAGAGCATTTTGAATTCTTCTTACTTGTTCCTGTGTATAATCAGCAGCAGGAGAACTTGAAGGAATATGGTAAGGATATGTTTTATTCCAGACATCAGCATATTGACTGTTTCCATCATATTGAGTTTTACCTTGTGCGTAGTAATTAGGTAATCTTTTAAGGAATACACATTCTTGACCAGGATTTGATAATGCGTTACCTCTTTTATCGTGAGATGGAATTCTTTTTGGTTCGTGTAAATGTTGAAATCTATATCCACTTCTATCGCCATCATAATCAAGTTTTAAGGATGTAGTTCCGACTTGTGTTCCAAGTTGAAATAAATCATAGTTCTGATATTGGGTGGCTTGGTCAAATGTTCCAGTACCAGCATTTGTTTCAAATATCATTCCAAATCTTGGATTTGCTACATTAGCATCTCCTGGTGGAATTGGGCCGAATACTTTTTCAAATTTACTTGTATCAGTAGGGTCAAGAGGAGTTCCAGCAGCATTAGTTCCATATAAAGCATTTTTAGCAACATAAAATAAATCAGTCATATGAAATGGTTTTATAGCAACAACCGCTGGAACTGTATCATCAGATACTTCCAAAGCTCCAAAACGTGGTAAATTATTCATCATATCTAAATTAGCTTGAACTAATCTGGTATCAGGCTGTCCACCAGGAGGAGGGCCATTAGAATTCCATAAAGGATTTACAATTGGTTCATCACCACCTAAATTTTCCTGCCATCCTTGTGGTAAAGTTTGAACAAATCTTAAAGTTGTATTATTTGATACCGTACCTCTATTTGTATTGTTTCTTCTTCTTTCTTCATATCCACTTTCCTGTGTATTTTCAGGATTTTTAATTCTATTTATTTGGTCAGTAATTAACTGTCCAAGTGAAGTAACAGTATAAATACCTTTTGGAATTTTGATATTCGCTTTACCAACTAATGGAACAAGGAAATGTTGAGCAAGAGTAGGGTCATATTCATCAAGGTTTGCTTTTATAACACCACAAAGAGGTAAAATGTTTTCAGTATGTCCAAAATAATCTGAATTAATTACTCCTAAATCATCTGCTGGATTAATTTTATCAGGATTGAATGTAGCTCTGGTATCAACTAATACATTGTAATCTGTAATTTTTGTAGGGTCACCTACTTCTGTCGCAGGAACTAAATAAGAAGTATCTACGGAATAATAGTTAAATAGTATAGTTTCGGAAAAATCTTCATTGAATTCTATACTTTGTCCAGTGATACCCTGTTTATTTATAAGAGAATTCTGAACTTGTATAGTAGAACCAGCAGGAATATTTAAATCATCTACTTTAACTTTCCATCTATTATTTGTTTGATTTCTTTCAACAGCATTAGCACAATTTAAGTCAATATACTTGGTAGCCATTTATACTTTTATAAGATATTATTTTTTATATTTTTCCCAGATTGCTCTATCAACACGACGAGCAGGGCCGCCCATTATCACAGAAGCCAATCGAGCTCTCGCCCAACTTTCCGCTGTCTGATTAGGTCTTGAACCAGCAGAATAATATGCTCCACGACCTTTACTTAAAATTTGGTCTATACCTGCTTTTGAAATAATGTTTTTAGATATAAATGATGTATTACTTATTTTGGTATTGTATTTTTTCTCAAATCTCTCTGCGTGACTACTTCTTTTACTCTGGAAAGATTTTACTTTGGGTCTTGGCTTACCTTTTTTGATACTTTCTATTTGTTTCTTTCTATCTTCTTTTGATAAAGATTTAGGAACATACTCCTTGTTAACTTTACGACCGCCGATATCAACTTTTGGTTTGGGCATATAATATTACTTAATAAATTTATTTGTTCAAATTTATTTCTAAATACAAGGTATATGAACTTCAATCTAATCAGTCCTACAACAAATGGAAATGATTACACTATTAACTTCAAAGACCCTATTAATATACCTGCGAATAGTAAATTATCTTTAAACTGGGTTGAATTAAAAAGAGATGAAGAGATTGTTCTTGAAGATGACCAAAAGATTAGTTTAGCATCAGGATTTATGAGTGCTCTTGGATTTGGTTTAGGTGATATGTTACCTACAAAAATACCTGCTACATCAGCAGATAATCTACTTGATGCGAGTGCTATAATAAAAAAAGGTAAATATACTTTTCCTGATTTACAGTTAGAAATAGAAGCAAAAGTTTCTGATGCTATCATAACAGCTAATAAATTTAGAAGAGTAGATAATAATGATAATATTCAGGGTTATCAACCACTTGGTGTTGATGGTCTAAATCAAACTGATGCTACACAAGCATTAAGAAATGATGGAATTTTAGGTTTATGTCTTCAAACAATTAATTATAGAGCACCTACTATTGATACAGGAAACTCACACGATGCTGCTACTACAACTTCTGGTGGAGCAACTGTCGCTTATACCACAGCGAATAATACTGGTCAGTTTGATAATTACGCTAACTTTTTTGAACACTTTGATTTTTACAGAGATAACTGTCCAAAAGATGAAAATATTATGAACTCTTTTGCGAGATTTAGAAGTATCAACAGAATTGACCAACAGACTGGTAAAATATTTTTTGGTGTATCTGGACTTGAATATACAGATGGTTTTGGAACTCCTCCTACCAGAACAAATGGTAATAATCCTCCTGTAACTCATAACGGTGTTCCTGCGTGTTTCATAGGTATTGAATGTGGAGATGCGGGTGGTGATATTGTTATTAGTATTGCTAAAAGTGCTACACAAGATATTCCAGAATGGACAAATCAAAATCAAGCAATTACTGGTATGAAAGTTGTTCAGAGATTACCAGTATCAACTACTGTTAATACTTCACAACCATATGATTTACTTTTTGGTATGGAAATTAATAATGCGAGAAGACCAGATGTTGATGTACCAGAAATTAGATGGAAAGTAGCAAGTTATCAGGGTGGAACATATAAAGAATTATATGATAGTAATTCCGCCAGAAGAAATTTACCTTTTGCTCTATGTGTTTGTACTGACGCAGCTATAACCTATGATAATGCTGACGCTATTAATTCACAAATTCCATTTGGTTTTCAGGTTTCTGCTACAAACCAAGATGAGGGTTGGGAAAGTGTAAAGTATGCTTTTATAGATAAAACTATGCCTAATCACGATACAAATCCAGCCAGTATAGCAAGAAGTTACACAGTAATGTTATCAGATGAATTAGCAGCTATTTATAATCAAATTCCTTCACCTATACCTAAACTTGCTTTATTACAACCAAATGCTTGTCAAGATGGTATTATAGAACAAGGACAAGCAATTATCGCAGATTTAGATATTAATTGGAGAGCAGCAAACTATTCTATATTTATTAACCTTCCAACTAATAATTATAAGAATGTCGCAAAACAAAGAGATGGTGGATTTAAGAAATCTATTTTAGCTAATATTCCATCTCCATTTACTACTGGAACAATATTCACAAATCAAGGTGGAGATAGCGGTAGTGTTGTATCAATATATCAACCATATCAACCTATTGTAAGTGATTTAAAGAATAATGATTTACAGACTAACAATTTATCTATTAAGATAGTAGATATGGATACAGAAGCTCCTGCTACTTCTATTTCAAGGTCTGTTATTAATTTTACAATATCTGACGGAAAGTGACAAAGTGACGAAAGTGACGGCTTTTTAAAAACTTTTTTTTTTTATTTTGTATAATTATATGGTTAAAGTTGGCGGATATGATTATTCAAAATCTACTAATCCAAGTAAAAAACTAATGGTTGTTGTTGAAAAAGGTGGAAAGAAAAAAACAATTCATTTCGGAGCAAGGTCAATGGGTCACTTCAAAGACCGCACTGGTATATGGAAAAGTAAAGACCACAATGACGCAACTCGAAGAAAGAGTTTTAGAGCAAGAATGGGTGGAGTATTAAAAAAAGATGGTAGTAAGGCGGTAAATGATGTATTTTCACCAGCTTATCACGCTTTAAGAATATTGTGGTAAAATTATTTTCTTGTAAAAAAGTATATGGTTTCCAGAGAAATTTTGAATTCACATCCAATATCTACTCTTAAAAAAGAGATTGGTAAAGTTAATATTAGAAATTACTCTAAATTAACAAAAACGCAACTTGTTGAATTAATGATGAAATATAAAGAAAGGTTCGGTCACATTAAAATGGCGGATAAAAAAGCACGAGCACCCAGAGCAGCAAAACCTAAAAAAGAAGAAAAACCTAAAATTCCTCAACCTCCACCAGCACCAGCAGCAAAAACAGGTTCAGCACCAAGTGGTAATTTAGGAGCAGATATAAAAAAAACCGCAAGACAGAAAGCACAAGATAGAACAGTTAAAAGAAGTAAAGCAATGAGAGCAGCAACAGCAGCCGCAAAGGAAGGGAGAGCAAGAACCGCACAGAGAAGTCAAGTCAGTGACTTTTTAGGACAGATAGGTGGAAGTGGTAAATCAGAAGCTGTTAAGAAAACTGCTGGTGAAAAATTAGAACTCGCAGGAGGTAAACCACCTAAGAAAAAAGCACCACCTAAGAAAAAAGCACCTGCTAAAAAGAAAGCAGGTAAAGCATCAAAGGATGACCCAAGTTTTGCGGCTTCTAAAAAGTTAACTGGTTTAACAAGGGAACAATTAAATAATTTAGACCCTGCTGAATTATTCGGTTTATTACCTAAAACAGCAAGAAAAACTGTTTTAGACCCTAAGACGACTGGTACTCAGGTAGCAAAGGCTGATTGGAGAGAAAGAAAAATGAAACAAAATGACGAACAAATGTTAAAGGCGTTAAAAGAATATTTCAAAGATACTGGAAATCCTTCACAATTTAATGATTTAAAAATACTTGATGGAAAATTATATGTAAATACAACTAAATATCACGGTGAAGGACACGGTGATAAAGTAAATTCTCAAACAGAAATAACACAATATAAAAAAGATGAGTGGACAAGATTAACTAATAAGTTCTTTGGAAGAGATGCTTCTAATGGTAATGGGATGTCCAGAAGAAGTCAGTTTAATATTTTAAAAGATTTGAAAGTAGGAGAAATAACTATGGCTAAAAAAGAAAAAGTCAAAGGAGCAGAAACTATACCTACCTTTATGAATATAGGAAAAAGTTATCTTCCTGGTGGAGTTACACCCAATGTAAGATATCAATATGGTGATTATCAAAAGAAAGGTAAAAAAGTGTTTGATGCTTTTGGTCAAAAAGACTGGACTTTTATTAAACCAGAAGATTATAGAAGATTTAGAATGGGTACAGAAAAGACAGATAATTTAAAAAGAAGAGCAGCTGCGAAAGAAATCGAGGTATATTCACAAGGAGAGGGAAGAGATAAATGGGATAGTAGAGTTATGGTTTATGATACCAAGAAAAAAGAATTTAGAGAATTTGATTTTTAATTACAAAAATTAATATCTTATCAAAAGGTATATGGTTACAAAGGAAATTTTAATGTCGCATCCTATTTCAACTTTAAGAAAAGAAGTTTCTAAAACTAATGTTAGAGGATACTCTAAACTCAAAAAGGCTGAAATAATAGATTTAATGATGAAGAACAAAGAAAAATTCGCACACATAAAAACCAGATTAAAACCTTCACGTAAATTAAAAAAATAATTATATAGTATGACCCCGACCAAAGTCTATAACCACTATTCATACTGGGAAAGATTTGTTTACTGGATACAAAGTTTTTTCGAATAGAATACTATATGTTCGATTATGTTCGATATGGTGATTTACCATATGAAATTCAAATTATGATTTTAAAAATGGGATTAGAGCATCCTATTGCTAAAATTATAAAAGATTGTAAGAAATCATTACCTAAACCAATTATACCTCCTGAGCAGGGTTTTATTGCTAATTATTTTATGTTTCAAATTAGTAATGGAGAAATTTTGGGATTATGTGAATACACAGAAGATTTACGTGACTGATATAAAACGTGACATAGATAGATTACATAAATTAACACATACATCAGATTTCGGTGATTTACTTGCTGATATAACTAATTTTCCTGTGATTGTTGAAAAGTTACTGGATAAGTATACATTACAAACAACAATTACAATAATGGATACAATAAGAGTTATATTCAAGTTTTATGGTTGTGACACACACTTTATGTGGAGATTTACAGATGAATACAATAATTTGATGGATTTGAAGATAAATAAAGCTTTATATTCAAAATTTTCATACATAGAAGTACGAAAACAAGTAGAGAGAGATTTAGATTACTATCTAACGAAAACGTGTTGTTTTACAGAATTTAGACAATTTCTAATTTTAGCATTGTTTTTTTTTGAATTTCCATTAAGGTTATCAAACTGGATAAAATTTAGATTAGAATTCGATGACTATGAAAACTTAACTGAATATGATGATTATCCTTTCTACATAGTAGTCCAAAAAACAGAACCATATTTTATATTTAATAAATACGAGGATGGAGCTTTTAAAGGACAACTTATAAGAAAAATAAAAAATCATAAAGTTCACAAGTTAATGGTTAAATACTGTATTAACCTTTCTATAAACAAATCACATTTCTTAACAAATAAAAGTGGTAAACCTATTACCGCTACTAATTTGTCGAATGGTATAACAAATTTTACAAGGGACTATTTTGGAAAATCCATATCTCTAAATAATTTGCGTATACAATATCAACAATACAAAAAAATTATAGAGCCAGAACTTGAAATTAAAGATAAATTATTTTCCTTGTGATTTCATCGCCTTCTTATGAGCCGCCGAGAAACTCATACCACTTTTTATATCTCTTCGCATCGCAGCCATATGTTTTGCTGAATGATGTTTTGAATGTTCTTTCAATTTTTTTTCCATAGCCGCCGAAAAAACTTTTTTTTTTTCCGTCACTTTCGTCACTTTCGTCACTTTTTTCTTGGAGCTCATTGCTGGTTTGTCAGCCATTTCTGTTCCATAAGCCATATTAATAATATAAAATTAGATTTTATTTTCTCAATTGAATAGTATATGAGCTTTCAACAATTACTTCAAAGTTATTCTCAGGACATCACAGCTAAGGATAATCAAGCAAATGAAGCCAATGAAGAAAACGTAGACAGAAAAGCATCTACCTTACAGGAACAGATGGAGCATCATCTTGAAGCAATTAATTCTGCTTCACAAGATTTAATAGGTGCTTCTGGTGCTTATCATCTCGGTAGAAAGATTTACAACAAATATAAAGGAAAAAGAGCAGACGCATTAGAGAAAGCACAAAAAGCAAAAGCAGAAGCTACTGACCCTAATAAACCTTCTGGTGAAGCAGGTGAAACTTCCAAACCTACTGGTGATGGTAACGCTGACCCTGTTTCTAACGCAGGTGGTGGTAGAAGTGCTGAAAACCCCAGAGCTGGTGACTTCAATGAAAGTTCTGCTTCTGGTGACCCAGTAAGACCTGAACCTACATTAGACCAAAAAGTAGATGATGTTCAAGCAAGATTTAGAGCACTCAAAGAAAGAGTTTCACAACCAGTTGAACCAGAAGCCAGAGAGCCTGTTCCAGCATCAGAGGCTTCTAACACCAGTAATATAGGTGTCCCTAAAAGAGATATGCCTGATAAAGCATTCGGAAAAACAGCAGAGAGATTTCAAAATAGGTCAAATCAAATAGAAGCACAGGCTAATCCAGTTCGTGGAGAAACCGCACCAGATAGACCTGATGAAGCACCTAATAGAAATACTACTGTTAGAGAAACAAATATTGATGAACCACAAAGTTTTAGAAATGTTGTTCCTGGTGAAAGTGACCCATTTTCTGCTCCTCGTAGTTTAGGACAAACATCAGTACAAACAGATTTAAGTAGAGATGTTGGTAGTGGATTAAGAGGTGGATTAGAAGAAGCAGGAGCTAACTCACAAAGATTAGTTGGTGGAGTAGGAGATGGTGTAGGTAATATAGTAAATCAGGTTAAGAATAAAGTTGCTTCAAAGGTAGGTGAAGGATTAGGTGATGATATGGGTTCAATGCTTACCGCCGATAGTGTACTTGATGCTATACCAGTTGTTGGTGAAATTGCTGGTGTAGTAACAGGAATAATGGGATTAGTAGATGGATTAAAGGGTGACCCTTCGGCTAATAGAAATAAGATTGCTGGTTCTGCTGTTGGTGCTTTATCAAGAGGTTCTGCTGGATTAGATGCTACTGCTTTAACACAAGAAGGAGCTTCCGCCAAAGCCACAATGGTATAGTGCGTTTATTATTTTTTTATTTTTTCTTAATATATTACAATGTCGGAAACAAAAGATTACAAAACAAATAACTACTGTCGCCAGTATCAACGTTTGTATTATCAACAAAACAAAGCATCTTGTTTAGAATACCAAAAAAAATACAGAGAAAATCCAGATAATAAAGCAAAGAAAGCCAAATGGATGAAAGAAAATTCACATAAGTATTGGAGAACTTATATGGAAAGACATCCAGAAAGATATAAAGCATCACAAGAGAAATGGAAATTAGATAATGCTGATAAGTGGAATAAGTATATGAAAGATTACAGAAATTCAGCAAAGGGTAAAAAAGTTATGAGATGTGCGAATTGGAAACAAATTGGTATTCTTGATGAAGATTTGGAAAGTGTATACGATGTTTATATCAATGAAACTAATTGTTGGATTTGTGACAAAGAATTCAAAGATAACAGAGATAGACATTTAGACCACGACCACGAAACAGGTGAAATTCGATATATTTGTTGTCGAGATTGTAATATTCAAATACTCGCAAATAAACAAAAAAAAAAATGTAACTAAATAATACTATGACTGAAATGTGGGAGCCTATTGACGCTGAAAGTATCTTTATTAAACCTGAACCTGTAAGCGTAAGCGAAGCAATAGCAAAAGAAAATTTAGATTTGATGGTTGTAAGTGATACAGAAGAACCTCCTCCACCACCAAAGAAAAAACGTGTTCTTACAGCAAAACAAAAGGAAGCATTAGCAAAAGGTAGGGAACGAGTAAAAGCAAATAGAGAAGCAAAACTAAAATCAAGTGTTGAACTCAAACAAGAGCAAAGAGCTGAAAAAAAAGAAAAAAAAGCCGTACAACTTTCTATCAAGGAACAACGTCGGATAGATACAAGGAAGAAAAAAGAAGACCAGATAGTAGAAGACTGGGAGAAGAAAAAATATACGACGCTATCATCAATGAACGATATGAACTCATATAATACATTGGAAGCATACCTTGATACTATTAGTAGAGAAGATATTTTAGATAAGAATAGATTAGAAAAAAAGTTAAAAAATATGGTTGGTTATCTACAAAAAAAAATCTCTACCTAAATTAAATGAGTAACGACTATACCGTATATCCATTAAAAATAGACGATGATAAACTTGGTGAAAAAGAAAAAGAAATAATCCCTAATCTTGTACATTTTAATGTTATGTTAGGTAAGATTAGAAGCGGAAAAAGTGTGCTTTTACAAAATTTATATTTATCACCTCGCTTTTTTGGGGAAGACTATCAAGTAAAAATTTTAATATCGCCATCAGTTCATAATGATGTTCAGATGAAACATATGGTCGAACATTTTGATTTTGTATTTGATAGTTATTCAGAAGATTTACTGAATACAATTCTTGATATGATTAAAGGGGACGAAGAAGATAACCGATATCTTTTAGTTCTTGATGATATTATGGGTGATGCTGGATTTATTATGAAAAAGAATGGTAAACAAGATGCTTTTTCCAGTATGATTACAAAGTATAGACATATTGGAAGTGAAACATTAGGAACAGAAGGTAGATTGGCGATATGTTTAACCTGTCAGCGGTATAAATTCTTGACCCCTACAATAAGACAGAATATTCAAGGTTTTCACATTATGGGTAGTTTTCCAGAAAGTGAATTGAAAAAAATCGCAGATGATTATTCATTTATTGGCGGAAGTGAAAAAGAATTTTTAAGAATATTCAATGAAAGTAGAAAAGAACCATTTGACTTTTTATACATTAATGTACCACGACTTGAAGCTTATAGGAATTATAAGGATTTGATATGGAGCAGTGATACTAATATGAAAAAACCTGTAAGTGAAACAAAAACCGAAGAAATTAAAGAAGAAAAAAATGAAAAATAATTTCTAAACATTAGTTATATGTCTGGAACTTTAATCTGTGGAAAAACAACTGGTAATGCTGTTGTACCTGTTCAGGTCAATGCTGATGGTACTCTTGAAATGACTGCTGAAATAGATAGTTCAGCTCTTGCGAAAGAAACTACTCTTGATAGTTTTAGAACAGATAACGCATCTAATTTAGGAGTTATAGCAACTACCCTTGATGATGGAACACAAAAGGCGAAATGTATGGGGATTACTGGTGCTGGTCTACCACAGCAAATGTTAGTGGAGGCAGATGGGTCGACTATAATTGGTGGAGGCACTGTTAAAACTGCTGTGTCTTCTGTTGATGGAAGCACACAACATTTACAGGTGAATGGTGCTGGTGAGTTGATTACCACAAGTAGTGGTGGAGGTGGAAGCACACAATACGCTGTTGCTACTACTGGAATGGCTACTGGAACTGGAACTCTTATGATAGGAAGTGCTGCTGGGTCTGCGAAAGAGGTTAATGTATCTACTGCTGGTTCTATAAACACAAAAGAAACAGAATTAAAAAATGAAGGCACAACTGGAAATGCTAATCCTGCTGCTGGAACTTCAATGGCACCAGGAACTTATAGTTTGGTTGTTAATATAAGCAATATGAGAGAAGCAAGTATTCTGTATAATGACGCATCAACCGCTTCTTTTGATGGTTTAGATATTGAAGTTAGTGCTGATGGTTCTACATTTTATCGGTTAGATGGTATATACCCATTCCAAGTTGGAAGTGTAAGGACAGCATATAGGGGTGTTTCATTACACGGATTAACTCATTTAAGATTAAAAAATGTTTCATCAACTGATACATACACCAGCGTTTCTGGGACTGTTGTGGGTTGTCCTTAAACGTAAGCGAAGCAATAGTAACGCCGAAGGCTAAAAAGCGGAAATAGTAGGACACAATACAGCATTAATATTTACATTAATTAATATATCGCCAGTTTCAGCTGGTGGAACATAATTTACTTTAATCACCTTACCAGCAGTTATCAATCCATCAAGGACATAAGATAATTGCTGATAAGCTGTTGTAACTAAAAATTCACCTATACTTGCTTGTATTGTTGTGGATGGGTCAAACTCATATACAATAATCTTTCCACCAGGAGCATAAGCAGCAATATGTATATCTCTAACAATCAACTGTTTTCCTGCTGGAACTTTAAAATAAGCAAAGTGACTTACATTTTCAGTAGCACCCATTTTACCTAATATAGCACCACCACTACCTAAGAAATTTATAGCACCTTCATTATGTGTTAATGAACCTACCGATGATATGGTCATTCGGCTTATAGACATATAGTTAACACCTACTGTTCCTGTTCCTGTATTAATTGTTATGTTTTCAGATTGTTCTACACCAGTATCATCTAATCCAGTAAAACTCATTAATCTCGCACCTGTACCCGCTGGATTGTTATCATTAGTTCCTGTAACTTGAAGTTGAGCATCAAAACCAGTTGTAGTATATTTGTAATCATCGCCTAATCCAATAGTTTCTTCACTTGCTGGAATTGTTCTTTGTATTCCTTGTATATTGATTTTTTTGAAATCAGATTGAATACCACGAACTAAATCAACTTCATAATTATTAGCAAGTCTTATCAAGTTTGTATTATCATCAGTTGTTATTGATGAATTTAAAAAGGTTTGTGTTGAGAACTGTGAAGCAGATGAAAGACTTGTATTAAAGATTATTTCACCAGCAACTCCATCACTATTCACTATTTCAATAGAAAAGTAATTTGATGGAATAGCTAATTTTTTTGAAAAGTTTGTATCTGCTGATACAGTTTTTTCATAATATAGTTGAGCATTTGTATCATTTACACTTTGAAGAGTTGAAAATTTAAGGACGGTATTTTTCGTACATCTTAAATTAAAGTTAATTGTAGTATAGGAATACGCATTAGAAACTAAACTTTTATACCCTTCTGCTGGAAAAGGGCCTGTAATAGAACTACTGTTAAGCCATCGGTAATCTTTGGGTTGGGAATTTAAAGACATATAATATATTTAATATGTTTTATTTTAAAATTAATTTCTTAACATTAATGTATATGAGCCAGCAAGTATCTTCAAAGTTTATTTCACTTGTACCAACTAATGGAACTGAATTCGATTGTAATTTAGGTCAAAAGGTAATTTTCGAGTTACAACCTTCTCTTGGTTTAGTTAAGGGAAGAGATAGTTATTTATGTTTAGATATTCTTAACAGTAGTAGTGACCAGAAGAGATATGGGTTACAACACTCAGCAGGAGCTGATAGTATCATAGACAGAGTTGATATTTATAGTTTAAGAACTGGTCAGCATTTAGAAACAATGGCCAACTATAATCAGGTAATGTCTATGGCGAACCAGTATTTTTTTGAAGACAAAACTAATTTACAGTCTTTACAGGGTGTAGGTGCTGAAACTAACGTCAATAGTGGAGGTAGTCCAACCAAATGTTTAGCCCAAGATATTAACAATAACCAGATTTCACCAGTTGATGCTGCTGGTAATCCTCAGTATAATTTTAGAAGATTTACTGTTCCTCTTAAAACAGGTATTTTCAGATACTGGGATGAAGAACGTCTTTGTAATGTAATGGGTCTTCAAGGATTAAGAATAGAAATCACTCTTGCTTCTCCACAGGAAAGTTGCTTCCAGTTAGAAGCTACTGATGGAACTGCTGGAACTGTTGACTTAGTAACCACTGGTATTACTGTTAATGATTTAGCTGGTGCTGGAACTGTTCTTACTACAACTAATGCTATGACTGTAAATGGTTGTGGTCTTGCTGTCGGTAATCAGGTTGTAACTACTTCAAACGTTGCTGATGGAAATACAACTATTGCTGCTCTTTCTCCTAATGGCGGAGATGCTACTAAATTAGATATTACTCTTGCTAATGCTCAGGCGATTTCCACAGGTATTAGAGTTAAAGTAAGAAATGATACCAGAGCTTTAAAGGTCAGACCTGAATTTAAGGTTTTATCTGTTGCTCCTCCTCAAAGTCTTATAAGTGAAATGGGTAATGGTTTCAATTACGAATTCACAAGTTATGACCATTTTGTAGATAGTTTACCTCTTAACGCCAGAAAACATCTTATTGAGTTAAATTCAGTTGCTTCAAGAGCGGTTTGTGTAATGACACAGTTTAGTGATGTAACTAAATTAGGAGGATTAGAAAATTCTTCAAGATATTTTGGTGAAAATCCAGATAACCTCAAACTTAATTCAGTCCAGTATTTCTTAAAGAATAGATTAGTACCTGTAAGAGATTATAATCCACAGGTTACTTCTGAAAAGATTGTTGCTATTAATGAATTGATGAAAGCTCTTTCTTCAATCAACAAAGAACCAAAGGATTTAGGAAATTTTGACGGTGCTAATGCTGATAACTACACAAATGTATTCACTATTGGTAGACAGTTGGCTCGTGACCCTTACTATTATGATTTAGGAAACGCCGAAGGTCAGATTAGACTTGGATTTTCAGCCGCCAGAACAAATGATACTCTCTGTGATACCTTTGTATGGAGTAGAAAGATTGCTTCTGTCAGTGATAGTGGCGGTGTTCAAATCATACTTTAAAAAAGTGACGAAGTGACGAAAGTGACGGTTTTTAAAAAACTTTTTAAAAATTTATTTCAAAATTTATTTTCTGTATAAAGAATATAGCCAATGCCTGTCCAGAAAATAAATTTCTCTATACCTGCTATTAACGAACAAGCCACCACAATCAATAGTTCTAACAAACTTGCTGGTGGTTTTTCATTCAACAAAGGAACTGCGAATGTTCGATTTTCTATCTCCGCACAGGATAGAATGATTGATACCAGTGATATGTATCTTACTGGTCAGATTGTTTACGTAGATAGTGCTGGTGACCCAATCCAGAATGCTAACGCTCTTGCCAGAGCTGACTATAACGCTAACAATGGTGCTACCTTAACAAGGTCTTGTAATACTAACATTTCTAACTGGGCGGGTGTCCAGAACGCTGTTAAGAGAATTTTTGTTCAGAGTAAAAAGACTTCTGTTGAAATTGCTCAGCACAATAACTATCCTATGTTTGTAGGATTAAGAGAAGGTTGGACTAAATCTGATGCTGACTATTTAGTATCTCCACTTGCGAGATATCAAGCTGTTGGAAGTCAAGCCAGACACTCAAATAGATGTCAATCTGTTATGAGTAATGCTACAAATGCGAATGGTGGTTCTTTCGGTAACATTACCAACTTTAATGATAAGCACTATGGTAGACCTTTCAGTTTCAAACTTGATACTGCCTTACTTAACAATCTTAAACCTCTTCACTTAGGTAATGATTATTTAGGTGGTCTTATTATCAACCTTGAACTTAATAATGATGCTGGATATTTCTATGAAAGATTTGCTGAGGATGGAGCTAATCACCCATCTGCTTCTGGTACTTTTTACATTATTAAGAATTTAAGATTACAGGGTAGATTTTTAGTCCCAACTCCTGCTGACTTATCTTCATACAGTGCTTCTATGATGCTTAATGATAGAGTTAACCTTGTTAATGATGTTGTTTCATCTGTCAACTCTTGTAAATATACTCCTAACTTATCTGCTGTCAGGTCAATTGTTAACCTTTTCTTAGAACAAGACCAAGAGAACAATGTTAAGAAGAACCAGAGTAACTTCCGTTATCCTTGTGGTTTAAGAGAATATTCACAGAATAAGAATAATATTAGACAGCCAGAAGATTTTGTTGTTCAGGTAACTCCTAATTTACTCACCAAGACTGTTGAAAATGGTATCGGCCCCACTGGCGGTGATAGTTACATTCAGAAGGTCGGTGGTGTCGGTGATGCGGAAGTTAGAAACCGTTTCCAGAGAGCTGTCCTCAACGGTGAATTATCTTCTAAATGTTCCGCTTCATTACAGTTATCTGATAGAGCATATGACGCAGATTATGATAGTACCACAGGAGATGCTAATACTGGTACTCACAATAATACACAGGCTGATTTACTCGGTATCGGTTTAGATTACACACATCACTTCGGTAATACCTCCAACTTTAACAACCAAGATTATGATTTAATCATTAGGTCTGGTGTTCAGTCTGGTGACAGTGATTTACCAACTCAGAGAGCTAATGCTCCTGAAATTATTGAAACTTATGTTAAGAATGTTGCTGGATTTAACTCACAGACATTAGTTAAAACTATAAATTAAAATGTTTGTTAAAGATATATGAAAAAGCAAGAAGTAGAATTAGGCGGAGAAAAATTTAAAATCAAAAAAGGAGCTCTTCACAGACAGTTGAAAGTTCCTCAAAGTTATAAGTTCAATAGAACTGAATTAAACAAGATAAATAAAACAGAATTAGGTAAGTCATTTGATTTCAACGGTAAATCTTTTAAAATGACTAATTTAATGAGAGATAGAGTTACTTTGGCTCTGAATTTGATGCGTCGTAAGTGAATTTAAATTTATTAGAAGTTTTAATCATCGCATCTACGTATTCATCACCGTTTTCCATATTTTTTATTAATTCTCTGATGAAGTATAAAGGTTTTGTTTTAGATTGCTCCATAACATTCCCCTTGCCTACTGGACAGAGTTTTGATTTCAATATAATATTAACATATCGCACACTCTTTTTTTTATCCATTGCTCTTTAAGTATATGAATTATATTTAATTTAACTTTAAATCGAATATAAATCATAATCAAAAATCCTTTAAAATGAGAGGAGAGTTTAGGATTAATGAAAATGAATTAACTGTTTCAAATGCCAGTATGAAAAAGTAAAAATGGTAGGTAAAAAACTTAGAAATATGGCGGTTTTTAGTCTTTTACCTACAAATAATATAAATATTTTTTTTTTTAAGTGATTTTATTAAATAACAGTTACTTCATCCACACAATTTTCCAGTAGTCCCTTAATCAATGAAAATGGAACTCGATATCTTTCGTGACGGTTTTTACCTCCACCTTGTTTTTGAACTTCTGTAATATGTTTCGCCACTCTCTTTCTACAATCTGCGTTTCCAAGATTGTTCTGGTGGACTTTCATTCCATTTTTTTTTATTATGAACCCACATTCACCGTCACACTTCTTCGGTTCAAATCCTTTTATGTTAGTCCAAAACCTTGTTCTCTTTTTGTAGGGTAATCCATACATACAATAATCAACGTCATAGTAATCAAGTTCTGTAATATAATCCTTCATCTTCCCAGTCTGTGGATTTTCAATCCAGAAGTATTTAGGTTTGAAGTAATCCAGTATCTCAAAGACTTTATCAACCATCGGTTTACCCTTTTCGTCAATATCTTTCATAATATCATCAAGGGTTACTTTCTCACCGTCAGGTCTTATCTTCTTACATACTCGATTTATCCAACAATCCCTTAGTTTACTCCACCAAAGACAGACTGGTGAGGCGGTAATCACCTCAAATTCTCCTTCACTTCCAAGTGATTTGTAATCCCAAGTCATAATGTTTGTCTGAATATGATGGTCAGACACGTAATCAGTTCCAAATGGACAATTTCCATCCATATCCATATCGACTGATGTAACGTGGTATCCCATTGTCTTCGCAACTTTACCCACTGAGTGTGTTCCACTGAATAGTTCAAGGAGTTTCATTTATATGTATGTTTGCTTTTTTTTTCCCACAATAAACCAACTTGAAAAATAAAAATTCAACTTTTGTTTTTCCATATATAAAATTTACACAAAATGGAGTTTCAATCCTCATACCACAACGCAACTCTGTGACAACCGTTACTCATACAATCCAAGACATCAGGATGTCCACAACGGTCACATTCTTCTGCTTCTCGTTCTTGTAGTCCTTTTCCAGTTTCACACCCAACACAAATGTAAGGTTTGCCTTCCAGTTCTTTTTTTTTATCACCATAACAATAGCCCTCGTAAGGACAATCTTCATTATCGCAATATCTTTCTTCTTCGTCTTCGTCACTTTCGTCACTTACGTCACTGTTTTTCGGTGTTTTGTTTTCCATTGTTTGTATGTTTGTTTGTTTCTCTTTTTCGCCCATTTATAATATTACAGAATGTAAAAAACAATTTTTTTTTTCTCATATCAAAATTTACACAAATGTATTCAAACTACTGAGCTAATAACATCGCTTCCTCGTTTTCAGAATTATCTGTTTCAGAGTATTCAGGAGGACTTTGTTCTTCAAAACGGTATCTTAACCCATTTTCATCTCGTCCAGAAACAATAATCATTCGTCTTGTTTTAATATGTTGTTGTGTTATCAACGTGACCAACTTTTGTTGATTATTAGTAATTGTAAATTGATTTCTTTCTATATCATTCAACCACTTCCCAAGTTTGTAAATTATCACCAGCTCGATTAGTGTCATTAGGATGTATATCATTATGTTTGTTTGTTTATTCTCTGTTTCGCCCCATTTATCTTTATCCATTTTGAAAAACCAATTTTTTTTTTCTCATATCAAAATTTACACAAAATGTATTCAAAGTACAAAGTGACGTAAGTGACGGAAGTGACGGTAATTAAAAAAGTTTTTTTGTGATTTTTATATTTTGTATTTTTTATTTTGTTTTAGACTGGATGGGCTCTCTGTTTGTGCTCGTGGACTATCCTACGTCGGTTGACACAATCCTCGATGATAAATTTAACATTCATCCTCGAAAATTCCCTTTCGATAGTAGACCAGCACTTGACTTTCTTGCCCTTGACTGTTTTCCCTGATTTTGAAATGGAACTAAGCGACCAATTCCAGTTCTTTCCGATGAAGAGGTGAGTTTTTGACGCTTCTTTCCATTCATAGAAGAAACCAGTTTCATCTTCTCCATCCTCAGTGTGAGTACAGATAGGAAATCCCTCTTCCCTACACTTGTCCCTGATTTCTTGAATGATTGCGTCCATTGCGTACTCTGCGTACATTTTGTATGTGTGTTTGTATGTAAGTTTGTGAGTGTCTGTCTGTATGTCTGTCTGTCTTGTTTCGCCTCCTTTAACTATTATAGAAATTCAAAAATCAATTTTTTTTTTATGACCACAAAATTCACACAAACTCCTATATATCTGGACTGAAAATCCAGAAAATCAGAGCTTAATATTTCAGATTGAAAAAATAATCTTTATTTCTATTAATAAGCTAC
>Ga0181414_1000111_pt1 | contig 23838 bp, 26 predicted proteins | sample 37SPOviralmetaG_FD_130139 | JGI IMG/M metagenome (GOLD analysis project Ga0181414, IMG submission 130139) | Marine viral communities from the oligotrophic San Pedro Time Series (SPOT) site, San Pedro Channel, CA, USA - 37 SPOT_SRF_2012-11-28 | ecosystem: Environmental > Aquatic > Marine > Strait... | reverse complement strand
GCGTCACTTGCCGCCGCTCTTCTTCGTTCTGCCCTTTTTGCTGCCGCTGGTGGTCGGGGTGGATTTGCCCGTTCTTGTGCTATTTGCCGTTCCATATCGGGGTCGGGTCTGCCGCCGAATCTTTGTAAAATTTTTAGTTGCCCTTCTATTTCAGCGTTTATATGCTGAATGTTCTGTCTTATTTCTACTTGTTTTCTTGGACTTCTTCCTAATGCGACCTCTCTACCTTGTTCTTTTGCCCGTGCTGACTTTAATTGTTCTAGTCTTGCTTGTGCTGCTTGTCGTTGGTCTATTGTAAGTTTGTGTGACTGATAGACTTGTCCTTCTCGGCGTTCTGCCCCAGAAGATTCGGGTTGTGGTTCTTCGCCTTGAGTCATTTTTGGTGCTACTGATTGTTGTTCTCGTTGTTGTTGTCCTACGTTACCCGTTTCTTGGACTACTGCGAGTGCTGCCCCGACTTCTTGAAGTCGTAGTGTTTCGTCCTCTGCTGGTTCGTCTTCTGCGTCGGGGTTAAGTCCGCCTTGTGGTAATGCGGGTGGTATATTTTGTAGTGCTTCGTCTATCGCTTGTTGAATAATCGCTTGTTGTGCCGCTGCTAATTCGTCGTCGTCAATTCCCGTGCCGCCAGTATTCTGTTCGCCGTGTATATTGGAAATATCTATCCGTGTGTTTGTCTGTGCTACGTTCGGGTCTGTGTGACTTGCGACCATATTTCCTATAACTGACCCGACTTGTTCGCTCTTTATATTAAGACTCTCATTTGCTATGAAGTTCGTTGGTTTAGGGACTGGTAATGTTATTCGTATTAAAATAGTTGAATTTTTCTCTAATGTTACGTCAGTCATATCGGGGTTAAGTATTTTAATGTTCAGTTCGTTAATGCTCTTTGGATTTGATAAGGTGTGTGTAAGTATATTTCTGTCCGCCATATAATCTTGGTTACTCAGCGAAGATTTTGGAATTAAATCTAATAATCCGTCTGTCTGTTGATTTTTAAGTATATCGTTGCCTTCTACTAAGTTACTGGTAATCAGTAAATATCCGTTCTCACTCAGCGTCGGTAACCTACTTGCTGCGAGTGGTTTGCCTTTGGTTAAGACTGGTATCATAACTGCCCCCGTGTAAAAAGACGCCTTGAATGGTGCGACGCAAAAATTCCCCCCACCAGCGGTATTATTGCTGTAAGTAAATTCGGGTATATTCTGTCCCATTAAGTTGAAGAATTGACTATCACTCACGGCGGGTAACGCCCCACGAATTAAGTTGTTAGGGTCGGGTGTTGGCGGGTCTGTTGCCCCAGCGGGTAACTTGGCGATTGCGACTGGATTGAATATAGTTGAAATTGTCGGTATAATGCTAATATCTACTGCTTGACTTGTTGTAAATCCTACAAGATTCACCGAGTTGCCGTATTGAAAAACCCTCTGTGTTCCACCGCCGCCGTTGTGCTTGTCTGCTTGTATATCGTTGTATTGAAATCCCATTCTCGCCCATATCGTCCCTTCCCACGCCGCTGCTGCTGCGTCGTAAGTTGTAAAAAAACTTCCAAATTGCCTATAACTCTCGCACCTAAGTTTCTGTTCTAGTGTTAAAGCATTATTTTGATAACCAAAGTTCCCCTTATTGTCCCCTTCCCTTTGTGCTGTTTCCAACGCCCAATTATAGACCATAATCCCACTTATAGACCCCATAACAGCGTTAATGCTGTCTAAGACATTATCACTCATAGCGGCGGCGTTACTAACTGGTGATTTCACATAGACACATTCTTGACCCGCGTTGTCCAGCGAAGTGCCGAATCTGTCGCTCGTCGGTATTTTGCGAGGTTGGTGTAAATAATTCATAGTGTATGCCGACATTTGTGTATCGTATGCTATGTTAAATCCAGTTGTTCCAAAAGCAATCCCATTCTTGAATATATCTAGTGTTTCGGGTGAAAACCCTATGTTTCTCGTGGAAGGTGTGCTAGGGTCATTAACGTATATGTTACGCTTTTCCCAACCTATAAAATATTTTTTAAGACCACTTGTTCCCACGCAGACTTCGGCGAAAGAGCAACCAGCAGTAACGTTTCCCGCCCCAAAACCCCCCGCTTGTGCGTTGCCTTTCAATATATCATTCGTATTCCCAGTAACAGCGACTACAGAGCAAATTCCGCCTTTTGGTTGTCCTACTCTAGTGTCTGTAAAATCTAATGCCCCTATTTGTGTGTCGCTGAGTCTTGTTAAAGCAGCGAGTTCCGCTGCGTCGCCAGCGAAAACCTTATTCCACCTACTCGCTGATTCTGCGATAAAATTTCTAGTTGTTTGTGAGTTCTGTAAATAACCATAAAATTGCTGATTTTCCTTTTGATAGTCGTAAAAATCTTGTGTTAAATCCGTAGGCAATTTTTTCAAGTTAATTTGATTGGTTATTAAAAGGGCGAGTTTGTTTATAGAATAGACACCAGCAGCGATTTTAATCTTCGCTTTCCCACACATAGGCACTAAGGTCTTTGTCCCGTCAGTCCAATTAACTTCCCCCGCCAAAGGCATTATAACTTCGCTGTATCCCGAATCATTTTGCTCTAAATTATCTGTTGGTTGAAATGTTTCACCTACGAATTCAGCACCAGCATTATGTCTGCTTGTTGTTTCTATATTCAAGTTATAAGCGACATTATCGGTATTAGCGAACATAGCACTAGCAGTAGGGGTAGGATAGTTTGTATCTACGCCATAATATTGGAAGCAAATAGTTTCTTCAATATCTTCACCAATCTCAATAGAAGCACCAGTTATCCCCTTTAAATTAATAATGCTGCTCTGTAGTCCTATTTCAGTCCCAGTAGGTAACTCTAATGTTTGAGGTAGTTTATATGTAAATCTATTGTTTTTGCTATTCACGTTAATAGAGTTTCTCACGTTAGCGTCTATGTAAAATGTATTAGACATTATATAAATCTAATGGATATAATAATATCACCCGTTTAAATGAAAAGAAAATGTCTGCCGTTTTTTGCCCCGAAAAAGACAAAGTCCATATGAAAAGTGAGTTTTCTCTTAGAGTTTATGTTTTTGAGGGCAAAATTTGACGGACTTTATTTGGGTTTCCCTAAAGCACTTCTTCTAAAATTTGCTGGTAAAAAGGACATTTTTCCCGCTGCTTCTGCTCGGCGTTTCTCTATTAATTTCTGTGCTTCTTCGCTGTGTGTTCCAGCACCGCCAATCGTAGCAATCTCTACTTTTCGTATTCCTTGCTTCAGCGTTTCGTATAATGGTAATTGTGTGTTTAGGTGGCAGTCCTTCGCTTTTCTCACTTTGCCCCCAGCAACCGCCGACACGTGTTCTATTTCCCCAGCAATAGACGTAGGGTTTAACTTAACTTCCCCTTCAATCACGAGGTTTGTAAAAAATCTATCACTAAAAATATCTGCTTTCTGTTTGGAAAATCGTTCCATTAAAAATCCCATTTTCTCTCGTGGGATATATATCATAAAATTCCCGACTATATAGTGTAACTTACCTTTCTGTTTCAGTATTTTCTTGTAACCAAACCAAGTTATTTCCTTCACTTGCCCGTATTCTCTATACCAGTCGTCAAAAGTGTAACCTTTCTTGAGGCATAAATCGCCTTCTGCTAGAAAAAATCCCTTTGCTGCTGGGTATTTCATAAAATATTTTTCCATTTTCGGCATAGTTATATCTTTAATGTGTCTAAATGGTGCTTGATTCGCTTTAATAGGTTTCTCTTGCTTACGGACTTGCTCGGGTGATTCAAATGCCGTCGGTGGTCTGCCTTTAATATTAAATTTGTCGCCAGTAATAGGCATAACGTAAAATCCAGCGTCTTCGGTGTTCTTCTTTGCTAAAAAGACTTCGGGCGGTGGGACTAACTGGTCAGTTAAATAGGTTACTAAATCAATAGGGTATTCCTTCGCTAAATCTCGGGGGACAACTAATCTCTGTCGTAATGGTATAGGTTTTTGTAGGGACATTCTTATAAGTTAATGGGGGATTTTAATTGCATAGTTTGTTTTTGTAATATTTTTTCGTGTGTTCTATATAACTATGTAGTTTGTGTTTCAGTTTATCGCCGTCCATTATATCTTCCTCACTCACGTTTGATAGAATGCGGTTTATCGTATCAAATTGAGCGACAGACTCGCATTTCCCTAGTATTTCGGTTTTTTTATCGTTATATTTTTTGTATTTTCGGTCGTATTCCATTTTACGGACTTTTTCCCTTGCTAATTCTTGCTGGGATAGTTTCTCTTTTTTCCCTTGCTTATTTCTTGCTTCTACTGCTGCTGCCTTTTCTATATCTTTCTGTTCTTTCTTTAATTTTTTCATAGCGACTTGTTCTGCTTCTTTCGCCTTAATAGCGTCACGCTTCGCCTTTGCCTTTGCTCTTCCATTTGCGAGTGCTTCTTTCTGTTTATCAGTCAATTGCCGTTTCTTTTTCGCTGGTTTCACGAATATCTCTTCTTCTACTACTGGTTTTATATCCATTTCTACTTCGCTGTCGCTACTCATTTCTATACAATATGAATATAAAAAAATTATTAATTAATTCCCCCCTATAAATTATATATGTATAGAGTATCACAAAAATGTCCCTTATAGTCGGTGTAAATCCCAGTAACACTCTTCAAAATTGCGAAACAACTGCGGCAGGTCACTTAAAAGTAGATTTGGCGTCCTCTGGCGGTGGTGCTATTTCAGCAAACGTGGACGTGACTGGTAACTCAATCGGTCTCGCCACACAAGCGACCCTCGCTGCGAATGGTGCTATTCAAAGCGATATAAAAACAGAAGTAACTTCTATGGACTCTAAAATAACAGCGTGTAACACGGGGGCGGTAGTCGTTGCTAGTTCCGCCTTACCTACTGGTGCTTCCACAGAAGCGACAGCACTTTTAGCAGAAGCACACCTCGGCACAATAGACACTTCTACTGCTACTGCTTCTACTACCTTAACTGGTATCTCAGCAAAACTTCCCGCCGCTCTCGGTCAAGACATTATGAATGATTCACTTTCAGTAGTTATTGCTAGTAATCAGTCAGCAGTCCCAGTATCAAGTGCGGGTGCTAATGTAACTGCTTCAAGCGAATCTGCGTCCCCAACTGCTGGGACAACAACAAACTCTACTGCTGCTGATATGAATGGATTTCAGCACGTAGCAATCTTCGGCACAACAAGTAACACAACTGACCAGTTCAAAGTTCAATTCTCTAATGATAATTCTGCTTTCTTCACTAATCAAACTGCTTATGTAGGTCTTACCTCGGGGGGTAATTTCGCTATAAATCTAGATAATGTCGCCGCTAGATATGTCCGTGTATCACAAGGCAACACTACTGGTTCGGGTCAAACTCTTACAATAATCACCTCTAAAAAGTAAAAATCTCTCTATTAGTTTTCACCGAAAACTCGGGTAAAGACTTATAGACAACTCTTATATCGTGTATTGTAATCGGCACTTCCAATAGTCTCGTGGTAAAGTTCATTAATCCATTAGATATATTAGACTTTGTTAAAATTCTTCCCGAAGCGGCAGTAAATAGTAAAGGATTGTTATGCTTTTTATAATTTGCTAAATATTGTCGTAAAACACTATTAGTTATAGGGTGTCTTATTTTATAGACAATTTGCGACACCAATTTTTTATGCTTCCTCTTATTAAAAATCAGCGAAAATGTATTGCCTTGTTGTAATAGATAGACTGGTTCGTATAGGCATTCGCTTAATGGTCTATTCCTATAAAATTTTATCTGTATTAGGTGGTGTAACTTTATGGGTATTTCGTAAATTAAAATCGCCAAAAACATAAAGTTTCTAAAGTTAGTAAAACTCACGTTATTTCTCATATAGTCGGGATAATGCTCTTTTATAATTTCTCTCAGTTCAGCAAAACTGCTAATTTTTAAATAATTGTGTGGATTGTTCTTCATATCCATTAAATCACTAATCTCTTCTTGGTATTTCTCAGTAACTAACTCTGTTGTTCGTCCTTTTAGGAATTCTATTAAAAATTCTAAGGTATTCAGCGTAGTTAATGGGGAATATCTCTTTAGCAATTTCGTCACTATATCTTCGGGATTCTCTGCTATTGCTGAATTAAAACTCTCTGTTTCAAATTCGTAAAAAGTATCATAGATTCTATTCATTCTTCGTAAATGGGTCAAACTTTCGTCAAACTTATAATCGCCATAGACCAACATTAATGTATATATTCTGCGTCTAAAAAAAAAGCAAAATATAGCAACATATTATAGCGAAAATGGTAGAAGGGGATTTTATAGAAATTGTCCAAGATAGACCAGTATTTCTTGTAGTTAATAAGAAAAACGGGAAAAAGGAAAAAATGGTATTGGTTGAATGCTGCGAATGTAAAAATCAGCGTTCTCAGCGTATAGATAAGTTTATTAACCGAAAAACCGACCTCTGTCTTAGGTGTAACGCTAAGGCACAAGCAAACGCCACACACTCACTATCTCACACACGTATCTATCAAAAATATATGAATATGCTTCAAAGGTGCTATAATCCAGATTGTAAATCGTTTAAAAGTTATGGGGGACGTGGTATCGGTATTGAATTAGAATGGTTGGGTGTAAATGGTTTCATTAATTTTTATAACTGGTCTATTCAAAATGGTTGGACAGAAGACAGCAAAAATCAAATAGACAGAGTAAATAATGAGGAAGACTATGGACCGAATAACTGCGAGTTTATTAGTCAATTAGAAAACTTACGAAAAGTTGAAAACCTATTTGGTATAAAAGGAATGAAAGTCAAAAAAGAAGCAACTGAGAATAAATCTCAGTATCACGATATTGTTAAAACTATTACTGCTAAAACTGACGACAAAGGACAAGTTCTAATCCCATTATGGGATTGGTTAGAATCACTTGGTTCTAAGAATAAGAAGAAATAATGTCTGCCGTATTTTGCCCTCAAAAAGGGAAAGTCTATATGAAAAGTCCAAAAATGATATGGGTTTATGTTTCTCGGGGCAAATAACGGCAGAGTTGTTCCGTCAAATTTTGCCCATAACTTTCAAAATAAATAGATAATATGTTGCGTTCAAAAACGCCGATAATCAATAAGCGGTTGTTGCTGCCCCAGTTGGTTGTGCTGTTAATGCTTTGACGTCCATTCCGCCCCCAGCAGTCTGCTGAGCAAATTCACCCGCTTTTCCTAGTGTTGGTGTTGGTGCTTTATGACCTATTCCCTCAAAAAGACCGACTAATCCAGTTATGACCCCAGCAATCTCTCCAACTGGTCCAAGGAAATCAAGAGCGTCACTTACACCCGAAAGTGCGTCGTCCATTCCACCGCTCATTTTGCTTGTTATTTGGTCTGTTGCCCCGTCTGTATCCATAGACGCTTTGCCGTCTGCGGCGATTCTGTTTCTTGTGTTACTAGCAACTTGTCCGTTTGCTCTTGTTTGGAATGCTCTTGCCCCTTGTTCTACGTCGCCTTCTGCTGGTTCTGCTGGTGCTGGTTCTGTAACTCCCGCTGCTCTTGCTGCTCCAGTATCATTCGCACCGCTTCCAGCGTGGTCGGGTGTTGATTGTAATGGTGTATGTGTTTGATTTTGTAAAAAGTCTGGTGTAGATTCTATCGGTTTCGCTTGTGGGACATTTCCCGCTCTGCTTGGACCAGTTTCCGCTTCGGGAAATGGACGTTCTTCTTCGCCACCTACTCTTTCTTGTGTTGCCGCTGCTCTATCATTAATTCCTTCTGCTGAAGCGGGGTTACTGCTTTCTGTTACTGGTGCTTCCTCGCCGCCGTGAGCAGCACTTTCGGGGTCAATTGCCGAAGTTGGGTCTTTCGCTTCCTCAGCAGAAGTAGCACCGACTCTCTGTCTTAGTGCTTGGAAATTAGATTCTATTGACCCTTCGCCTTCGCCCTCACCTCCAGCAGTAGAGCGTCCGCCACTTTCCTCATTAACTCTTGCGTCGTCTGCTGCGGCAGAGTTTTGCTGTGCGTTGGCGTTGTTTCTTCCCGCTGCGTCGGCGGTTCTCTTTGCTCTGCGGTCTAAGGTCTGTCTGTATATCTTTCTGCCTAAGTGAAATGCTGCTCCAGCACCACCGAGTTCAGCACCACCCGCCTCAATTGCGTCTTTGGCGTTTTGGAAATGCTCTTCTAAGGTTGTTGCCTTTCTCTCACTTACAGCATTATCAGTATCGTTCTGGTGTTGTTGTCTTGCTGCTATATCTCTAGAATAGTTGCCTAAATAATCTTGTAGCGACATTTGTGATATAATCTATGTATAAATTAATTTTTTTCATTTTTTAATTTTTTTAATTCCCGCTTTAATTCTAGTTTTTTGAGTAGTCTTTCTCTAGTATTCTCTAGTTTAATCAATTTTGGAATTGCTCTACCTTCTCCTTCTCGTGCGTAATGTTTGCGGGTGTTGCGTATGGGCATTATTAAGTCATTAACCACTCATTCTTTTAAATCTTTTTTTTCATTCTCTTTCTGCGACTCTGGTCGCTCTTCTGTTATAGTTTCCAGTTGCGGTTTCGCGTCGTCCTTGCTCCAAACTACTGCGTCAAAATTCCGCCTCATTTCCATAGAATCCACGTTCAAAAAGCAAAAATCATAGGGTTCAATCCTACACTGGCGGTATAATTCCATAAATTTTTTAGAGTTTCCACCGAAAAAGTCGTATGCCTCACTAATTTTTTTCAGTTCTGCGTCACTCAATTCCCCACAAATCACCAATCCCATCGCCATAGTGCGGGTTATTGGGGTTAAATATTTGAAGTATTGTAGGGTTAAAATGATAGAAAGCATTCCCTCTTTACCAGTCTTATGATTGGTCGTGTGTCTGTATCTTGTTATTAACGACGAAAATGCGTCTATTTTTCCACTTTTCGTTTGGACGAAATTGCTTGTAATAGCGTCGTCCAAAACCAGTAAATATCTATTATCGTTTTGGTCGTTCTCAACCATATCTATAATCTCGTCCAGTAACGTTTCGCTGTATTCGTCAAAAACGAAATCAAAATGCTCTTTAATATGTATCATAGCGGGGTCTTCTAGTGTAGGTGAAATTAATATTTTAACTTGAAAATCGTCGCCGTAAAAGCGGGGTGATAGGCAAAGCGAATTCAAAAGGGTGGATTTTCCCGCCTTGACTCTACCGAGCAAAACCATAAAAAATGGAATAGGTAAAAGGGGGTATTTTTTTACAACATTCAACTTACTTTCGTCTATTTTAACTGGATAGACTCTAAGGTCTTGGGACTCATTCTCTTTCATTCTATATAATGATTATTAAGATAATAAATAAAAAAATATGCTTTATAAATCACTTACTAAAACAGACATAGACCCGTTAGGCATAGTGCGGACATTCATAATTCTAGTTGTTCCTACGTAATAGTCGCATTTTAAGACACCCGCTTCTGCTTCTACTAGACTGAAATTATTTGCGGCAAACCAACTGGTATTGGCGGCAGCACTAGGGGTTCTTTCATAAATGACTCTAATGGGGTATTCGCCAATAAATCTTCCGCCACCTCTGCGGACGGGTTCGCCGTTCCGCAAATCCAACATAAGTGGTTTGTATTTTCCTATTAATCCTTGCTGTGGTGGGGCGAGTAAAGAAGCGATAGTGGCGGGGTCTTTCTTATAAAGGGGGGCAACAACTTGTAAATCTCTACCGAGTGTGTAGGTAACATTATTATATTGCTCAACTGGGTTACTGATTTTTCCACTTGTGTAAATATCTACGCCGTTAATATTCCACTGGATTTTCTCTAATGAAATGCCGTCACTACGCTGGTTAAGTAAAACCTTATCACTCATAGTATCTGGTAACTCTTTGAAAAACTGAATATAATGTGCTTCTTGGTTAATTAAGTTAATTCTATGCTCAACTTCTTGTGTAGTATTCGCTGTTCCAGCATTAATGGTCTTTTTAATATTATCAACGTTAAGGAAATCTAAGACATATCCGCCTTCCTTGGCGGTTTCCTCTAAGACAGAATTTTGGACTCTACTGGGTAAAATAAGGTAGTCGCAAATCAATTCAACGTTAGAAAATAAAACTGACCCGTCAGCGGCAGACAATCTTTCACCGCCACCATAGTTATTCTTTGTAACGTCGTTACAAAACTTAGCACTATCGCTTTCAAATTCAATAGTTAAATGGACTTTGTAATTGGTGAATAAAAAGAGTGGTAAATCTCTATCATTCAACATAGGTAAAAGCATTCCTAAAGGTATTCCTATAGTTTCATTATCAGCAGCGTTCTGCGACAACGCCATAGAATTAATAGCAGCACCAGCACCAGTATCCGCTCTTCCATAATTCATTCCACTCAAAGCGTCGTTTGGTGTAATGGACCCAGTAACGTCGCAATCGGCGGCACCAGCAGCGGTCAAAACGTCATATTTGAGTGCGTTGTGTAAATAATGACTGAGTTTCTTGTTCTGGACTGAGGGGGTTTGGTTGTATAAATGATTGGCGGTTGCCCACTTATTAACATTATCTATTTTCTGGATTGAAAAATCACCTACTTGAAGTTCTACTGAGCGAATTGCCCCAAGTCCGCCATTCCAGCAATTAACACGGCAATTGTTATTAGCAGCGGCGGTAGAGTGTAACTTGAATGTAAGCATAGTATTTCTATCAATATAAGAAGAAGTATCAAGTCTAAATTGATAGCGATAGTTACTGCTGACGATAGGGTCTAATCTTTCTGTTCTAATTTCCATAATAGATTCTTGGTCTTGGACTCTGTAGTCGGTAAGTCTTTGTAATTGATTCATATTGGTATAATATAAAGGTATATAAAAAAAAATTGAATATATTAACTAATAATGAAATGGTTTTGGCGATTCTATCCTTTCCATACTAATAATCGGCGTTGTGCTTGTAAGGGGGTATTTTGTTAATTATTGACCTATCATTCTTTTAAATTCCTCGCTGTTGTTGTTAATCCACTGCCCTTGTGCTTCATTATTAGACATCCACGCCACGAATGCCCGTTGTCCCCTCTTGAGTGCCGAAAATGCTGCTTGTGCTTCTGCTTTGGTTGGTTTTTTAGGTTTCGCTCTATTTCTTTCAAAGATAGCGTCTGCGAGTTGTTGTTTCTTTCCTCTTTCTGCTCTTTGGACTTTCCCCACGTGTAACTTCATTTGGCGATTGAATTTTCCCATAAATGCTTGTAAATCGTCGTCACCTATTCCTTTTAATTTCGCCCATTCTTTCTGTAAGTCTTGTGCCTTCTTCTGGTCTATCATAGATTGGTCGCCGAATGCCGATTCAAATCGTAAGTTTGCTTGGTCACCTACCACTCTGTAATCCTTTTCGGTTAATGAGGGTATTATCTTAACTCTATCTTTCATATCTTTAACCATTTTTTTTGATAGTGTGTCTAATTCGCTCTTAATAACGCTAAGGCGGTCTGTAGGCGTCGCAGACGCCGTCTTTGCCTTTTTAGGTGCTGGTTTCTTTGGTGCTTTACCACCAGCGGCGGCGAATGGGGGTGCTGCGATAGAAACTAAGTCACTACCGAGCGGTCCTCTTGCCTCGCTTCGTGCTGGTTTTGCTGGTTTCCCCGCGTCGTGTGCGTCGGCGATTTTATTCCACGCTTTTTCTGCTCTTTTCATTTTTGCTTTTCCCGCCTTGGTCTTCAAAGATTCAAAAATAGCGTTGTCTTCTGCTGTTGCTCTTCCCGCCTTGCTTCTATCAATTGCTTTGAGATATTTGTTAAATAAATTGTTCTGTAGTGCTGGTAAATCCTCGTGTTTCACGTCACCACTAGCGACTGGTTTTGAATCCTTTGTGTGTGTTTTACCAGTCATTAATGTTCCGTCGGGCATTTTGTGTGTGCCTTTTCTTGCTTTTCCCATAGTCTTATTGGCGGCGACTGCGGCGGCGGCGAGTGCGACGTTTTTCCCTTTCTGTTTTCTTGCCGCTTTTCCTATTCTTGCGAGTGCCGCTCTATCACCGCCTCTTGCGGCGTCAGCGGCGACTGCTCTTGCCGAAGCGGGTGGTCTGTATGCTGGTGCTGCCCCTCTGTCGTCTGTGTATTGTGGGGGACTTCCTATTGAATAACTTGGGGGTTGGTCGCCCCTTGTGTATGCGGGTGGTCGTGCTGGTGTGCTGTCGTTTGGTAACCTTGCTGCTCTTCCTCTTATTGCCCCGCTTGGTTCAAAGCACGTAGTATATGGTGTTCCGTCGTTTCTACGTAACGTTCTACAAATTTTAGGCATTAGTGATAAAATAGAAAAATAAAATAATTATTTGGTCTTTTTAATTTTTATTTTCTTTACCTTAGGTTCTGGACCACTTCCACCCTTGCTTTTGGGGATTCTTTTAATGCCGAATCCCTTTTTAACTACGGGTGCGTCATAGTAATCTTGGAATTTTCCCGCTGCTGCTGGGACTTCTTCGCTACTTGCGGGTTTGTATTTGTCGCTCTTCTTAGTAAATCCCGCTTGTAGGTATGGTTTATCGGGTGCTTTTAACTTAAATCCCGTTTTGCCGTCTGCCCCCGTTTGGTCGCTACCTCTGTATCCTTGACGAAATTCGCCTTCCATAATATAACTTTCGTGTGAAATAGTTCCGCCGAGTCGTTCTTTCTTATCTATAACGTAGTGTTGTCCTTCGGGTAGGTTGTTGCCGAATTTTGTGAAAAATCCGTCTATATGCTGGTCTTTCTTCTTATCCATTTCTGCCGCTAATGCGGGGACTATATCTTTGTGAAATCCTACCGCTGTGCTTCCTACTATAAAATGCTTCTGTCCTTTCCAGTAACTTAATCTACTTAATTTGCCTCTATCAAAATGTTCTTTATATTTGTTGTATGGACTGGTAATGTCTGCGTCGTCTTCAAAATAAATGAAATGGTCGCCAGTTGCTTTCGCTCTTGGTAGTAAATGGTGCTTGAAATTGTGATAGACGACTTCATTAGGTTTCATTCCTACCTTTGACTGGTCTGGTCCGTATATAACTTCTATATTGGGAAATCCAGCGGTGTGTAACTGCTTCTCTAATCTTCTCGCCATAGGTTCGTTTCCTTTGTAAGACAAGACATAAGTTCTCATTTTCATATAATATTATAGATAGAAAATAATTCCAAAAAAAATCCATATAAATGTCTGCCGTATTTTGCCCCCGAAAAGAGAAAGTCCATACGAAAATTGTAAAAATCCTATGGGTTTGTATTCTTCGGGGCAAAATTTGACGGACTTACATTTTATAATCTAGTCTTCATATAATTCAATTAACTTATCAAATATCTGCTCTGCTGATTTTTCCTCATTCGGCGTCCAAGTATAACTATCACCGCTCATAAATATAGTCGTAAATGATTTCAAAGGTTTATCTAATGCTAAGAATATTCCTTTTAAATGTCTAGTGTAATTGGGGTCTTTGGTTGCTTTTATCGCCCACCACGTAACTTCTACTCCTTCGCTCATAACTTCTTAATAATAATCCGCTCATTTTTTATTCAATTTTATATCTCTTTAAAACAATCGTTACATATTCCCGTCCCCCCTATGTGGGGCATATGGTCATTATAAATTTCGGTGGTCTTCTCTTCATATATCTTCTTACTTCCACATTCGTCTTGAATTTTTCTCTGGTCTGCTTTCCACACACCCGCTTTAAAAGAGTCACCGCAGTAAAAACAACTATACTGATTTTTGGTAGGCATATTGGTTGATATTATAAAATGTTGCTTTATTTTTAAATGCTTTATTATTCAATTTTATTTTTTCTTTTTATTTCTACCCCTACCTTTATCAAAAATATTTTCTATATTCTTGGTCTTAACTACTTTTTCCCTTTTAATCTTGGCGTTTAACTGGGTAATGGACGGGACTGCTTCTACAAGTGCTTGTAGTTCTTCCACGCTAGGTTTCTCTCGCTTCTGTTCCAAACTATTTTTTTTAGTCATATAAAATATAGAAAGAAATTAATGACTTCCACATTCTCCGTGAGTAATAGTGAATGAAATCTTAAATTTTAAAACGTTTGCCTTGGGTTCTAATCCGTTTCCGTCTAAGATTTGGAAGTTAATGGCGTTGAGTGAAAGTTCATTATTGCTAAGGTCGTGTATAACTGGTTGGTATGGTTCATAACTTCTTAATGCTACTGCTGGTCTGCCGAAAGCGGGGTCGTCGCCCGAAGAATCGTCGTTCTGTGCTGGTGGGACGTAGCATAAAATTCTATCTTCTACAGCGTCACCAGTTATAACTGGTGCTTTGCTGTGAAATGCCTTAATAGGTAAATCACTCTGTATAGCGAATGTATCAGTTCTGTAACTTGCCGTTGGTGTCCATTCAATAACTACAGCATTCACTTCTACCTTAGACCCCGCCTTTAAAAATAGGGGTTGCTTGAAAACTACACGTAAATCGTTCTCGTTGTGCTTACCATTCAAATAAAAATTAATACGTTCTTTCATAATAATCTATAGTATATTATTTTTATTCTAATTAATAAATTAGAACTTGTGATTATGGTTTAATTTTAATCCTATTCCCCACTTATTTTTCGTTATTTTAACTGCTGATTCCCCCCACTTATCTACCATATATTGGGCGTTGTTCTTCATATATTCTCTTCTTGCCTCTATTCCGCCCATTTGATAGGTGATTCCCCCGCTGTCTTCAAAATATTTGGTCTTTAATCCATAACCATTATAGCGGACAATTTTTTTATCTTTAAAATAATGTGCTAAGGAAAAATCAAAATCCTCATAATGTTCCATATCTGTTGTATAGGGTTCTTCGCCTTCTTCACTTATAAAACCGAAAAATGCCCCTATCACATAATTCAAATTGTAACTAATATTATCTCTTAGGAAGAATTCGTTGTGTAATGGCGAAATGCCGAATAGTGTTGCCCCTACATTTTCGCACTCTAAGAATCCACGCTCTATAAAATCGTCTAATTCTGTTGCTTCTGTGCCGTCCTTTTTCATTATGGTATCAATATCGTCGTCCATACAGAAAACGTATCTGCTATAATTTTCCATAGCGTAATAGTATCTCACGAAGTTTCTCTTTTCACAAATTCCACTAGTGTGTGTTACTATATAATTCAGTTCGGGATAGGCGTCGCCTAATTCCATATAATAAAGCGACAACTGAAATTCATTTTCTACAAAAATATCTAAATTATTAGTATCAATATCACACCTACTTAAATATGCTAATGTCTTTGCTTTTAATATCTCTGGTCGGTTATATGTCGGTATTGCTAGTCTGTAACCTAAGGTAACTAATTCGGGAAATTCGTGATTCATAGTATATATTCACACTAGAAATTATTTCTTGTATTTTTCCCAGATTGACTTATCCACTTTTCTCGCTGCTCTTCCTAAAATCACACTTGCTAGTCTTGCCCTCGCCCAACTTTCACTTGTTTGGTTCGGTCGTGACCCAGAAGAATAATAAGCACCTCGCCCCTTTGCGAGTATCTTATCTATTCCCGCTTTGCTTATTATTTCCTTACTAATGCGACTATCATTAGATATTTTGTATCCGTATTTTTTCTCAAAGGCGACAGCGTGACCACTTCTCTTACTTTTAAAACTATCTACTTTTGGTCTGTCCTTGCCTTCCTTAATAGATTTCACTTGCTTTTTTCTATCTGCTGGTGTTAATGATTTCGGTGCGTATTCGGGTTTAATTTTAGACATAAAGATATATCTATATAAGATATTAGTTACTATGCCTTCCAAAGTATTTTCCTACTCCAATAATTTGCTGAGTTCTTATTGCCTTTTGTTAAATTCCCGCTCTTGTCGCGAATCCCGCCGCTTCTCGCCAAATAATTCTTACGCCGTGCGGCGTCGCCGTGTTGCCGAAAATCTTTCATATTCGCGTCGCCAAAGTGTATCAAACGCCGACTACTGCCGCCGCTGGGGGTAATATAGACCATACCTTTTTTTCCACTTTTATCGCTTTTATATGGTCTGTGTAAAGGTTTATCTTTTTTAAAATTTGCTGGTGCTGACTTCATAACTAACGTTTATATAATAACGTAGTAAAATAAAAATAAAGGGGTAAATTAATTAATCCTTTTTAAAGGACTACTGCGAGTTCGGCACCAGCACCTACGTTAATAATTTTTCTGCTCCATACGAATGTGTTAATCTGCTGATTGTTGGTTCTTGTCCCGCTGAATTCTAATCTAATCTGTCCTTCGGCGTCTTTAAGGTCATAAAAGTAAGGGCGTTTTGCTAACTGGCGACCTATTAAAAAGGTGTTTGTGTAAATCTCTAAGTTCGCACCCTCACTATTACCTAAATCTTTTGCTTCGTAGTTAATAGAGTCTAATGATTTGGCGACTTCGTGCTGGGCAATAACCCGCTGATTGCTGACCCGTGGATTGTAGGCACGGACGGGTTGAAGTCTGTTCTTTAAGAAATATTGGACTGAGTTAAGGTTAAGTTCTGTTGGTGTGCTTCCATTAAAATAACTGCTGAATAATTCTTGCTTTGTGTTCGCTACGTCTGTGAGTGTGGATAAAATACATACGGCACGAGTGGCGACTGAATTAAGTTCTACTTGGTGCTGAGTAGCACTACTGAGTAGGGAAGAAGTGTGATAGTCAAAGGTGGTGAATTCATACTGAAGACCGCCGCCAATAGCATTCACCATATCTTGGGGGGGCATAACGCTTACAACTCTAAATTGTGGTCTTATACTCGCAGTTCTAGCGATAGTTGCTAATCTAATAGAGTTGTCTGTGGAAGCGGCAGCACCAGCACCCGAAAACTGGACTTCTACATTCGCAGCGTTCTGGGTCATACCAGTAATGGTAACAGCGGGGTGAAGATTGACTACACCAGCACCTAAATCGCCGTCGCAGTTAATAACGTTTCCTACGGCAAAACCACAAGAAGCGATAGTTGTGTTCTCTAAAGTAAATAATGCCCCGAAACCCCCCGTGTTCGCACAAGCAGCACCAGCACCTATGGCGGCGTCGGTGGTGATATCAGCAGCAGCACCCGCTTGGTTAAGGCAGTCTGTTCCTAAAATCTGTAAAGCAACTTCGGGGTCTTCTAAAGTGATTTCTATTCTCAAACCGCCGAATGCTAATACGGGGCATAATCTTTCGTCGTCATACCAGCGGAATATTCCCGCTTTGAGTGGGGTGGTGTAACGTCTAAAATTATAGACTTGGACGCCAGTCGCCTCAACTACGGGTGATAAAACAGCGTCTTCTACGTCCCCCGCTTTTCCCTCAACTGGGGCAGTAGCACCAGCAACAACCTCATTAGCATAGACCTTCTTACCGCAACCTGATAGTGATTGTAAATTAGTCTTGTCCTCATATAAATATTGATGGACGACACTTGACCACTGGTTATAATGGTTCAAAGTTTCTAAGTGAGTCCCGTCGCGAAGTGAATAAATATCTATACGAGCGAGTAGTGAATCTACACCAGCGGTGTTACTAAAACCTAATCTGTTATTCTGTCCCGAAGTGTTACAAACGTCTAAGCATAAGTAACTATCTCTGCCCTTTACTAAACCTAAATTTGGTGGTAACTCAAATATAACCTTCTGCCCCGCAGTTACACCGAATTGAGTCCCATTTGTAGGCACGAGTGAAAGCATTTTTGTGTTGTTTGGTTGTTCCATTTGTGTTAATACCTTATAGACAGAAAAAAAAATCGTAAAAGAAAAATAATTATATTCTTTTATATTAATAACTAAATGCCCCCTCTTTCTGGTCACATTATACAAGAAGGAACTTTGAATGGCGTTTTTCCCGCCGTAGGATTTGCGAGTGGGTTAATCGTTCAACAACAGAATTCTGTAGTTTCTGTAAATATTCGGTGTGATAAAAATACTACCTTCAAACTTCACACCAGTCCTAGTCAATCCTTAACTGAAAAATCCCTATTTTTCCAAAAGACGATTGCTGCTTCTACTACATTTCATAGACGCTTCGCGTGTCCAAACCAATTCTTACAAGTAGAATTAATTAACGACGACGCTGCTGCTGGGAATGTGATAATGCTCACTACAGCAACTCAAGGCACTCAATTTGACTGCTCTACATTTTTAAATAGTAATATAGGGATTGACGCTACAACAAACCTCGTTCGTGTCGGTAATGACTATAACACCGATATGGTTAGGGAAATTCACCCCGATTTTAAAAAGGTAAATATCCAAGGGATAACAGACCAGCAACACGCCACAGAATTCACGTGCGGAAATGGAAGCACAGACCTTTTTGCTAATGGTAATGCTGCTAATGCTCTATATATAAAGACTATTAATGCTGCTGACGTGTCGGGCGGGACTGGGGCAAGAGCGGTAAAAGTAACTTATATAGACTCTAATTATGACGAGCAAGTCGTAACAAAAACTCTTGGTGCTGGTGTCGGTTCTATTGCTGTAGGTGTAACTGGATTCGCTGTTCTTAGAGCAGAGGTCACAAGCACGGGGACTTCTTATAAAAATGTCGGTGTGATTCAACTAACAGACGTCGGTGGGACGCTTATCTTTGCTACAATAGACGCTGAGGCGAATGTATCACACACAGCGGGTTACTTAATTCCACGTAACAAACACTTAATAGTTACAGACGCCCAAATATCTGCTGTTGGATTTCAAGGCATTCTACGTATATATGAATATGATTTTTCCACGAGTCGCATTAGGGGTTCAATAGGGGATTTTCGGTTATCCAGTAACAATCTAGCACAGACATTTCGTCTTAATGGTAAAATAGGTGAAAAAAAAATGATAATGGTTAATGTGATTCCCGACGCTGGTGTCCCAGTAGCGAAAACGAATATATGTATAAATATAAATGCTGTTCTATGCCCTGTAGTTAATCCATTTTAGGTCTGCCGTATTTTGCCCTCAAAAATGTAAAGTCTAAGGGAAAAGTGAATTTCGTATATAACTCTCATTATTCGGGGCAAATAACGGCATAGATTTGAATCACCGATTCTAGTCATTCAAAGACAACTCTTATTATTTCACTTTTAGGTATTTCCTCGCCCTGTGATTCTACTCTTTTAATGCTTTTCACGACACTCTCAAACTTCGGCGGGGTTATGCTAGTATAATAACTGGTGATTTCTCTCTCAGTTAATCCAAATGCCTTAGTAATTTCTTTTAAATCTTTGTAATAACAAATGACCTCGTTATTCCCCGAGTAATAGGTTACTTCATAGTTCATTATCGTGTATATATATCTTTTCTATATTAATTATTTCTTTCTGCCGTAAAGGTTTGGACCTTCCAGTCTGTATCTTATAGACACTTGTTCTGTTAATTTCTAATTCGTCACATAGACTTTTTAGGTCTTTGAATTGTAACTCGCCCCCGTCTTTCAGTTCCACTCGCCAGTTAATTCGCTTGTTAATTGTTTCTGCCCCCATAGTCTTCATAATAATAAAATGTATATTAAAGACTAGTAATAATTTTTTAAATCAATTTTCTATATATCTATGTCTTCGTCACTTTGCTCTTCGTATTCAGTTAAAGTATAACCAAATAAAACGCTTCGCTTGTTCTTGTATCTGTCCTCGTATTTCTTTCTATAAGGGTTAATAGTGCTAATATATTCTCTAAAGAATGTTTCGTTGTTGCTTCTCTTCTCTTCCTTAGATAAAGTTCCGTAAATATCACTACGCTTAAATGCCGTGTAAATATCCTTCGGTGTTAGATAATCCTTGTCCCTATACATTTCCTCTTGTGTCGTGTATTTCGTCGTGGTAATTGCCTCTTTTAACCATACCTTAATTTCGTCACTACTCTCTAGGTATGCCTTCGTTCTTTCCGCCACCCGTTTCGGGTTCGGGATTTTTTCCCATACATTCTTCCCAGTTTCCGCTCTAAAATCGTTCATATATTCCAGCAAAATCTTAAAGAGTGGTATTTTGTATTTCTCACGAAAATCCTTCGTCTTGTAAAACGAGTTGCTAGGGTAAAACCCCATTTCAGCACCTATTTCTAAGTCATTCGCGTCACTTGTAAAGGTATTCACGAAGGGAATATCCATAAAGCGTTGTCCCCAACCTTCAGCACCATTACCAATATTTCCGCCGAGCAAAGGTTTCTGGTTTGCCTCAAGAATATAACTTGCCTTCAGTTCTATAATCATTTCATTAGAATAATTCATTCGCCCAGCAATCCCCTTACCGCCAGTCAGTTCCTTAACAAATGCCGTGTTAATTTTTTTGCTAGGGTCGGGTTCTCTAAAAACGACTAACCGCTTTTTATCCATATTCGCAAGTTCGGGACTTCCGCCGAGTTTCTTGCTGTTCAGTAGCAATTCGCTCGGTGCTGTATAATAATAATTCTGTCCTAACGTTGTTTCCACCAGTTCATTAATAACCCCCTTGCCGTTTCGCCCACCGCCGTTCGCAATAACGAATTTTTCGGGGTTAAATCCGCATAACCCAGTAGCAAGAATGTGTAAATAAGTATCTCTGTAGTCTTTGTCGGGGAATATTGTTTTTATAATTCGCTTCAGTTCGTCTATGTCTTCTTGTGGCGGTTCTGTATAATCATAACCAGTATCATTCAGTATATAGTCTTCTCTCTTCGTTTCTACGATTCGTCCCATAGATAAATCCCATACGCAATTTCTAAAGGCGAATAACTCACCACGACTATCAAATTCCATATCACTATCAGTTTCGCTAAGAAAATGTAAGCAAATTGTCGCTACTGAGTTAATTTTGCTACACGAGTGAATTTGACTAAGTAACTTGCTGATAATTTTTTGCCGTTCTACGAGTTGGTTGTGTTGCGTTTTATCCCATTCATTTTGCGGGTTCGCGACTTTGCCCATTTGTGTAGCAGTTTCCAGCATTAATTCATTTGCGAATTCATAAAGTTGCTGTGGAATCGCTATTTTCATTAATCCGTGTAGTGTGCCTTCTTCCTTCCACTTGCCGTTGTGGTAAGTGTGTAGTTTGCCGTTTTTTCTACCGAATATATGGTTAGGGTAATTTGTTTCCATATAAAATTTTGCTAATGTAACGTCTTCGCTTAATCTGTGATAATCGTCATAGTATTTTGCCCGAATGCGATTGTATTTCTCTATATCACCTTGCTTTGCGTAGTGGTAAAATGTGCCGATTGTATTGCCGTTGCGTGACCCGTCCCATAGTTTATTAAAAGCGTCTTCGTCGTATTTTCTGCTTCGCTGTGAAATATATTTTGCTATTGAATAATTATTAGTTTGCTCGTCATTAGACAAAGACCAAACAATTTTAGTCCAAGAATCATAATCGTCTAGGTCTTTTATATTAATAATATCGCCTAATTCCAGCAATTCATTTTGCCTCGCTGTTAATTTGCTAATATCCAGCGGGACTCGTGGTAAGTTGTTTTTCACCTTTTCGCCAGTATCTTTTTTTGCTGGTTTTCCGCCAGTATCATTCTTAATAATAATTGTTTGTAAGTCGTCTTCTTCCATTTCCAGTATTCCATTATCTACGATTTGTGTATCAGCGGGACACCAACCCCACGTTCCCGTGAGGACTTCTATCATAGACTTTTTCGGCGAAGCGAGTTTATAGATAGTTTGGTAAGAGTTTTGGTTTATTTCCATATCCGTTGTAAATAGAATGTGTAACCCCTTTTTCTTAGTGGTGCTTTTATAATAAGTAGAGTTAGTCTTCAGCATTTCTATGAAATCCCACCATTCAGCGGGTATATCTTGTATTTCGTCGTCGTGAATATCTACGTCTATGTGGTGGATTTTGCGTGTATCCATTCCTCTGTAGTCAAAGTTCTTACGTAACTTCTTCAGTTTCGCTAGTTGCTCAGTAAAGTTATTCGTGTCGTTAAATAACCCCGAATCATAAGTGTCTTTTATCCACTTATTATTTGCTCTTTTGCCGCCGTAGTGACTGGAAGGTTCTAACAACTTTTTGCCGTCTTTTATTTTAATATTAATGCCCATAGAGTTAATATCATATTTGTCGGTAAAATCGTCTAGTTTCATAATAATTGTTCGTTTGTGTAATAAGACAACATTTTATATTTTTAAATCAATTTTTTAATTGAGTTAAATTTCATTAAATAAAAAATAATTAAAATGACGAATATTTTAATAAAATGACTAGTAACTTTGCCTAATTAGAGTTCTCTATTTTCGCTAGTATATCTGCTTTCACTTGTGACGGGCGGGGCGTCGGTTCCATATCACTATCTTCTGTGTAGTAAAATTCTTCCACGTCTTTTCTATATTCGGGGTGTAGAGCATTTTCCATAATATGGTAGTAAATATCTTCTTCTTCTACGCTGCCGTCTGCGTTCATAATGCCGTCTATGTAGTCGCCGATTCTATATTCCATTCGCACGTAAAATTCGTAGATTTCATTCTCGTCATTATCGTCCCTTTCCGTCCAACCTTCGCCGCCTTGTTCGTATATCATATTAGCAAACCAACCAATATTCATATTAAAGGTAAAATCACCCCGTCCGTATCGTGTATCCTTATTCATAACCATATTCTCTTGTAGCGTATTGTTTAATAATATAAAAATAATTGTTAAATCAATTTTATAATCGCCTTAAATCCCTTAAATTAAATATTAGTTAAAGAAGTGTATATAAGGGGGATTTTAACTAGCAACCCATATCAATTTCCTTTTGCCGAAGAGCGGTATAATCTATGTTACACTTCCTAGGCATAGCGGTCGGTTTTCCGTTTTTCCGTTTCCGCCAATCCACGAAGAGTTTTCGGTATTCTTGATAGAGTTTGCTATAAATTTTATTTTGCGACAGATATTCGTCGTCACCCAGTTTTTTAATAGTCTTGTAAGTGTGACCCTTTGAGTTAATAAATATCCATAGTTTCTCATTATATTCTCGTGCGTCCTTCCAGTATGGCGGTTTCTTAGACACCTTTTTCTCGGGTTCGGGTTCGGGTTCGGGCGAAGGCGTCCGTATTTCTTCTATAACCATAGTCGGTTGCTCACGGGCAGTTAAAGGGGGAAAATCATTATGACTAAAAGTTGCGAGTAGATTGAGGTGAGTATTACTTATAGTTGCTTTTTTCTGTATTTTTTCCACTAAGGTCGTCGTGGCGGGGTGGTGAAAATAACACCAACCTTGCGAATGACCCCGACATTCCGCCCCGTTGCGGCAGTCTTTTCCAACTCTTCGTCCGTAAGGGTGGAAGAATCCACACCCGAATTTCTTACACTCTTTTCCGTCAGCACAATTTTGCTTTTTATAACTAGTCAATTCCATAGTAACTTACCAAATAAAAAAGGATTTTATATAATTCAATTTTTTAAAGTTTTTAATTCAAGGATTAGTTAAAAGGAATTTGTAAAGGAATTTGACTAGGCGTCTTCGTAGAAAGTCCAAGCGGGACGGGCGGCGGGTTTCGGGAAAGTCCGTGCGGGGCGAGGGGCGGGGATAGGCGTCGGGACAAGTCCAGCGAGGCGAAGTTTGCTGAGGCGGGGAAGCGGGGTAGGACGCCACTTTTCGGGGTGCTTGAGTTGTTTGCGGTAGCGAGCGAGACCGACGGGGTGAAAGCGGTTGTAGAATTTTGAGTAGGTAGTTCGGTAAAATTTGCTGTGATTGATTTCACCGCCGTCAGCGAAGTCTTCGTAGGCAAGACCGAGCGACCACACGTAAATCCAGAAGTTTTCACACGAGTTCATTTTGACGCCTCGGGCGTGTGCTTTGACCACGCGAGGACCACATTTGAAGTTGCGGATAGATTCGGCGACGCCGACGGGTTGTTCGTTTGTAAGGGACATTTTTGCTAGTTTGTTTGTTGCTTTGTTGCGAGATATGCCTAATCAATAAAGTTAAAATAAAATTCAATTTTATGAGAAATCCCGAAAGTCACTAGTCATTTTGCGAACATTTTGAGAT
>Ga0181414_1000110_pt1 | contig 23868 bp, 38 predicted proteins | sample 37SPOviralmetaG_FD_130139 | JGI IMG/M metagenome (GOLD analysis project Ga0181414, IMG submission 130139) | Marine viral communities from the oligotrophic San Pedro Time Series (SPOT) site, San Pedro Channel, CA, USA - 37 SPOT_SRF_2012-11-28 | ecosystem: Environmental > Aquatic > Marine > Strait... | reverse complement strand
TTGGCCCTGCATTGCCGCAGGGAACGCGACAACGCGCTGAGTGTGTTCAGATATGCACCAGCAATCCCCAATCCAATACATTCAATTGCTTATTAATATATACACGCGCAGCCACAGTGTAAACTTTTTTTGCATTGTGTGCTTTTTTCTCTTGACCATGCGGCAATGCTTGCCTATATGTGAATCATCAACAACGCAAACGGGAGCTTGCACAATGACTAATCAAGAAATTGCAGACCAGCTAAAAGAGTTGGCCGACCTAATCGACACATTAGAAAAGCGGCAGGGCGGGTTCGAACATGATGGCGTGTGGATAGAAGACCGCACGAAATCACCCTGCGGGCGCTTTGACTTGACGCCGGAGCAATCCGATGAAACATACGGCAAATAACAACAACGCAATTCGGGAGCATTGCAATGAAACAGTTAACCAAAACCGAACTGGCGGTACTCGCTGGAAAGTCCGTTTACCATAGCCTACGCGCTAAGAGTGTCGCCGACGGCATGGCAAAGACTGAACGCGCATTGAAGGCCAGCACAAACACAAAACTTGGCAAGCGCGTAACGCGCGGCAAGCTGAAGGGCTTTCCCATTCTCACATTGACGCTGGAAGAACGCGCTACTTGCCCGCGCTCATGCGCTCATTGGGCAGACTGTTATGGGAACAACATGATGAACGCGACGCGCTATAAAGCAGACGACGCGCTTATTCAGCAGATAGAACAAGACTTGACACACTATCAAGCCAAATATCCGCAAGGGTTCCTTGTTCGGTTACATGTATTGGGCGACTTTTATTCTGCTGCATACGTTGCGCAATGGGCAAAATGGCTTGGCATGTTTCCGGCGTTGCATGTTTATGGCTACACAGCAAATCAACCGGACGCTATTGACAGCCAGGAACGCGCTATTGGTGAGGCGTTGCTATCGCTCCGCCTAGCTTGCGGCATCCGTTTTGCTGTCCGTTTCAGCGGTTCTTTTACCGATAGCTTTGCAGCCATATCCAATGACGATAGCCGCGCACGGGATATGCTGGCATCTAAACGGGCCTTTGTATGTCCTACGCAGATTAGCAAAGAAACAGGACAGCACGCCAAAAAAGGCGAGGCGACTCTTGCGGAGTCATGCGGAGCTTGTGGGGCTTGCTGGCAATCAGCAAAGCCTGTTGTATTCATCACACACTAGGGAGCAAAACAATGATTAAACAACGCAATGAGCCAGTGATAGACGTTACTCTATCGTACACAGATATAGAGCTGATTCTCACCAGCCTAGAACATTATGTGCCGCAGTCCCAAGACAAAACCGAGGGGGTAACCTTGAATGACGCTGTAGCGCTTTGCCAAAGATTACACAGAATAGAGCTTTTATCGCTCATGAGGCGATACGAGCGGAGACTATTCAACCTAAAAGCGGAGCGAGAAATAGACCAAGACTGGTTCTTGAGCGATACCGCTTGGGAAGATTACTACAACGACAAACAAATAGAGGCATAGAAAAATGAAACCACACTTCACAATTACAGCGCAGGACGCGCAGCGCAATGCGGACCGATACCTAAGCATTAACGCATGGCTGGCGAATCGATACGCAACCACAGACAAGCACGGGCGCCGCTGGCTTGACCAGTACCGAGGCGGCAAGCCGACGCGATACAAGCGCTTGGAACGTGCGTTCTTCGATAAGTATTGCAAGCCACACATGCGGAGACAGTAACATGGACAAGCTCGAAATATTCAACAACGCGCTGTTTCTGCTAGTCATGGGCCTGCTAATTTGGGGGCTAATGGGCAGCGAGGCATGGCTATGGCAGTTATTCGCCTACTTTATCGGCCTGTAAGGCTCACTGACAGGCTTTAACCGCTTGGCGGGTGGTATTCCACCCGTCAGGCATCACCGGCCCTGCACGGGCCTTAAATGGAGGGACTAACAAATGGAAAAGGACTACATAGTCACCATTAAAGGGACGCTGGAACAAACATTCCACATAAAGACTGACAGCCTAGACGACGCAGAGAGGCAGGCCAATGAGCTGTTCACAATGTGCAAGCGCAGACCGCGCGATACTTACAAGCAGGAAACTGTATCAGCGGCTTGGTCAGACTGGACAGGCCATGACGGGTGATACTTTCAGAGAAAGGCGCGAGTTCTTGGGCTACAGCCAGCGGGCATTTGCAGAGAGGCTGGGCCTGTCAGAGCGCACCATTCGCTATTACGAGAGCGGAGAGGTGCCGATAAACCGCACAGTAGAGCTGCTGTTACAAGCAGTAGAATTAGATGAAAAATAAATCTAAAAAAAAACAGCTATGCACAGCTACTGTGCATAGCATCATTGCAGCGCTTTCTTTTTATCAAAAGATTTTTGTTTATCATTGCGATTGCAGAACTGCGGTGGATTGCTGCGGCGCATTGCTGTTCTGCTTATAGATTTTAATAACCTGTGGATAACTATGTCAAGACAGAAAATGGAGGAAGAGAAATGAATGTATTGTCGCTATTTGATGGAATGGCCTGTGGGCGTATTGCTCTGGACAGGTGCGGCATAACACCGCGCCGATACTTTGCCAGCGAGGTAGACAAGTTTGCCATCCAGATAGCCAGAAAAAACTGGCCCGATATCATACACATTGGCGGGGTTGAAGATGTGCTATGGCCTGAGACATTCGAGGGCGAGGGCATTGACCTGCTTATCGGCGGCAGCCCGTGCCAAGGGTTCAGTTTTGCTGGCAAGCAATTAGACTTTGATGACCCTCGAAGCAAACTGTTCTTTGAGTATGTGCGGTTGCTGAGAGAGGCGCAGCCGCGCTGGTTCCTGCTAGAAAACGTCCGCATGAAACAGCAGAGCCAGGATGTTATTAGCGAGATGCTGGGCGTCGAGCCTGTAGCTATTAATAGCAGTCTGGTATCGGCGCAGAACCGACACCGCCTGTACTGGACTAACATCCCCTTTGATATTCCAGCAGACCGAGGCGTGGTGATGCGAGAAATATTGGAGCAAACCCCTGACTCTTTTACAGTGATGTCGAATAATTTTGTTGAGCGAAACAGGGGTGCTGGATGCCTAGTGTCTGAGGAGAAAGACAAGGCAAGCAATTTATCCGCGATGGAATACGTTAAAAATGGGCGGCAAGGTGACTACATTAAATGCGACAGGCGAACAGGTGCGCCCAAATTAATGCAGACACAATTACCCTTAAAATTTGAACAAACACAACAAGACATACGGGACAACGAATGGGCCATGCTTGTGAATGAGGGGCGGTCCGATAAGGAGCAGACAACCGGACTTGTTCTTGCTGGACACGCCTCCGATATCAAAGGCCACAGCTACAATCGAAGGGTATACCACCCCGACGGCAAGGCACCTAGCTTGTGCGCAGCAAGTGGCGGCAATCTTGAACCCAAGACAGCTACATCAGACAGCACATGGCGGAAGCTAACGCCAATTGAATGTGAACGATTACAAACCGTGCCGGATAACTACACCGAAGGCGTCAGCAATACTCAGCGGTACAAGATGCTGGGGAATGGCTGGACTGTAGATGTTGTGGCGCAGATTTTAAGTACCCTCGCCGCTCTGACCACAGACGACTGACACAACCGGAGGCGCACCGTACTCATCTATAAGCTCTTCAGCTACGGTAGCCTCTTTCCATTGCGCGTATTCTAGGCAGGCGGCTGGACTCTCAAACCTAGTACCCTCTTTGTTGAGCCAGCAGCGCGACACAGGCGCACCGTGGATATCAAGAGCGATGCAGATAGCTATGACTGTTTCAAACATTGTCTAGCCCCTCAGCCACCAGCATACACCATGTCTCGAAATCAATCTCAGCCGTGTTGTCCTTGTCTTCGTAGTAAGGAGAAATGGACGATATCCTTACCACGCATCGGATGGGGCAGCGGTCATACTTATATATCAGAACAGGCTGATTCCCAGCGGCCTTGGCGGCAGAGAGGCACTGCTCCCACCAGCTAGGCTTCCAAGTGACGCCATTGGCGTAGCGTTTGCACTCCACAGTCCAACCAGGCACACCTATCAGGTCACCGTGGTCACTAGCTCTATATTGTTCGAGGTCTCTCTTGGCTTTCAGGCCAGTGATATCAAACAACATATTGGCGCAGGTGCGCTCAAATGCCGCACCTTTCTGTCTACTGTTCGTCATCCTCCACGTCTCCCTCGACATAGATAACACCACTGCCTTCACACATCCGGCACTCGCGCACCAGCCCGACTATCTCGCCGCCTCTGATATGGTCAATCACCTCAAACTCATACTCGCAGCGGCCCTCGCCGCCACATTCAGGGCATTCAACCTCGTCATCGAATGTAAATATTATGGTGGTCATATCTTCACCCTATATAAAAGTTGACACATGCGCAAGTCGGTGGTACTACAGCTCTGGGAACTACAGAACGGAGGGAACTATGGAATTTGAAGTACCCGCATACCGTGAGTCTTTCGGGGCCACGCACAACAGCGCATCTGGCGGCACCCAGCCGTTAGATGAGCATATCCTAAAGCTATATCTCCGCAAAGAATACAAGATGAACTTCCCGTTTGGCGCAAGGCCACGGGCAGGGCAGATTGTGCAGGAGATAGCTGACCATGCAGTAGGGCTGCACGAATACAGCCCCATCTATGGGCGAAAGCAGGGGCTTGGCCTGCCAGAAGCTATCCGGTATGGCATGACAGAGTTTATGTCGTACATGCCGCGCCAATGGGACGACGGCAAGGACGCTGAAGAGTACGAAGAAATTAAAGAACACATTGGAGAGATGGGCAAACACGCTGTTGATGGACTCAATGAATACTTTGGCGACGGAGAGCTGGAAGGCGAGTACCAGCGGTGGCATCAAGACGACAGGCTGGATGTGCCTGTCATGCTGTACCAAGACTATTGCGGTGACGGCAAACAAATTGACCTTAAATGCTCTTTCCCGATACGGAACCCACTAAAGAAGGATGGCACCCGTACTTGGCGTGTGCCTAAGCCGCGCTCAGAGCCTACTGAGCAGCAGTTAATGCAGCAGGCAGTGTATTGGAAGGCAACAGGTGACAAACCTGCCTTGCTGTACGTCACAGCGGCTGGCTTTAACATCGTTGACGAGACAAACTGCGAAGCGATGAAGACAGAGAACCTAGAGCGCAAGTACGAAGAGATAGTAATGCGCTGGACTATCATCCAGAACTTACTGAAAGCAGCCAATGGCTCATGGAGGACGCTGTTCGGCTTGGTCCAGCCGGACTTTGCGCAGATAGCGCAGCGGCACGGACCCGATATCATCAAGATTGCAAAGGAGGCTTGGAGGATATGATTAATCTAACAGAATTGAATCGGTATCACCTATTTATAGATGCGTGTTACTACCCAGACCAAAAGTTTCTGGGTGACTTTGAATCTTTTGAGGCCGCTGGTTCGTTCATCAAAAAACGGTACGAAGCTAAGGAAGCGTCCAGCAAAGAGGCTTATGCTATCGTGGCTATGGGCGATATGTCACCTAGTGCATTGTCTGCATCCCAAGGTGAAGACCCAGAGAACATCTGCGTGGAGTTTATTGGCAACTACACACAAGCTGAATATGAGTCTATGAAGGAAGAGCTTGAGAAAATCGAGGCTGATGCCAAGGCTGAGTATGGTAACGATGTGTGGCTTGGTACAATTTACTCGGAGGATGATGAAGTCGGTATAGACGTAGAAGATTACGGGCTTTGGGATAGCAAGTTGATGTGCTGGTTTTCGTGCGATGACTTCTCCCTTATCGGGGGCCGAGATAATAATGTAAAATGGAGCAAATCTGGTGGCTTTGGATTTGAAGCAGAAGACTATAAAGCCGCATAGGAGGGGGCAATGACAGAGACAGAACAGTATCACGCGCAGGCAATAGACGAGCTGACTGCCAAGATGGACAGGCTTGAGAACCAGGTCGAGTTCCTGACTAAACACATCCAGCTGATGAACGGCGTTCACAACAAAGAGTTCCGTTCTATGGACCAAGTCTTCGACAAGATATTTGCTATGGAGAATAAGCAATGAGTGAACTACAAAAAGCAATGGCGGCGGTGCAGAAGCTGCACGAGACCCACGGCATAACCCAGCGCGGCGGCAAGAAGTACACGCAAGTTGTACACAGAATGGAGGCCATGAGGTCTGTGTTCGGGCTGGACCTTGGCATCGAAACCAAAATACTGGTGGATGACGGGCAGAGGGTTGTCGTGCAGGCTCTTGTAACTATGACACAAGGCGGAGTCGTAGGCTCTGGAATGGCTGAAGAAATCAGAGGCCAAGGCAACGTCAACAAAACGTCTGCGCTAGAGAACTGCGAGACATCTGCGATTGGCCGTGCCTTAGCCAGCATTGGCCTTGCCGGAGGCGAATACGCAAGTGCAAACGAAATGGACGCTGTACCCCGTAAGCAGGAAGCGTTAAACTCATCGAATCAGGGCGGCGCGCCTGCTCCCACACAGTCCCCTCCGGCTGTGAAGGCTGCGCCCCCTGTGCCTGACCCCATCCAAACATTGGAGCAGTTGGATGCCGCAGACAAACAGGACCAGATTGACGGGGAGTTGTACAAGGACATCAAGTTTAAGCTGTCCCAATGCAAGATGAAATCTAAGGTCCACGAAACCTTCAACAGCTACAAGGTCGTTATGAAGCAGGTAAAGGAACGCAACCCAGAACGTGCGAACCTGATGATGGCCCTATTCCAAGAAGCAGAAGCCAAATTTAACTAGGAGATAGACATGGCTCGTAAATACAACAAAGTAACCACAATGCGCATCTTTCCCAATGACGATGGCGGTGCAAAGTACAGCAACAGCAAGTGGACTCCGTACAAGGATGGCTCACCCGCTGATGTACACTTCCGCCACAATGGGCTGTACTCTATCCGCGCTTTCGAGAACGACGATGGCTCGTTAGGTGTACAGATATCAGAGATTGTCGAGCATCACGGCACAGACAGCATCACCGACGGCATATCTCAGCCAGGTCTCAAGAAAGTCGGCGAGTCGATGCAGCAAAAGCATGTACCAGCCACGCCTAGCGCGATGAGCTTGGACGACGACATTCCGTTTTAATGGAACCAATCAGCAAAATGATACTGTTAGCGGCCCGTGATGACGGGCTGCTAATATCAATAGACGGGGCATGTCACTTCAAAGACATGACATCCAAACAATATTTCGAGTTAGCCCAACAATGCCAGAAGGCAGGGCTAGAGGTTTTACGGAGGGAAGAAAGTGTCACAAGCACAGCTACATATACTGAAGGCAGAGAGGGTTACTAATAACTGGGAGCGTATGCGTATGCGCTCACCTAAGTTTTGGAAAGAATACTGTCGCGAGTTAGAGATATTCGACATCATCAATGTTGTGACCAAGGTGACAGGCTACACCTTGGGGCAGTTGCGCAGCCACGCTCGTAACAAGGAAAAGGTAGACGCACGGCAGTTGTTTGTTCTGCTGTGCCTGGAGAACACCCCATACGGGTTTGTGCAGATGGGCATCACCTTGAACAGAGACCATAGCAGCGCAATGAACCTATCGAAGAGGGAGCGCAGTGATGCCTTTGAAAAAATCTGGGAAGAGGCAGCCAAGGAAATCGACAAAATCAAAGAAAAAGAGTTCGGGGCTGCGATACATGAGCTGTGATTACTGCGCCACCCGCGTCTGCATTGATACGGGTGGCTGGGTTATTTTAGCTAACAAGAAGACAGAGTGCATCGACTGCTACACAAAAGGCATACACCGTGTGTTCTAGCGCTTCTTAGACTTCATAATCTTTTTCTGCAAAGCAGGTGGCAGAGTCTTCTGCTTTGCAGTCAAGCCCTTGCCGTTAGCTGCCTTAGCTGCTTTCTTCTTTGCTGGACGGCCTCGCTTGGAGCCGTAAGTCCCTTTCCCCATCGGCATTATGCTTTTCCTTTCTTTCTTTTGTTACGTTTAGATATTGCTGCCGCCTTCGACTTTGCGTCAGCCTTGCTGCTTGCACCCCATGCCCTGAGAGACAGGAGTAACCTTGTCGGCTTACCATTCTTCCTCTCTGGTCCTTTCATGTTGCCCATACGCGCTAGAAAAGATGCCCGACGGGGGTTGTCCCCGCTTTTTACAGGGCGTTTCAGGTTCATCCCCTGCTTCTTAGCAGATGCACGGCCCTTGGCGTTTAGACCGCCCTTTGGGTTCTTGCCCTCTTTACGTTGCCATGCAGGAGTCTTAGCCATCAATCAAACCGTGTCTATATCCGTTAGCCTTGTCGTATGTAAGCGTCTCGTTGCGTGGTTCTGGAGCATAGCTACAGTGTATCCACCCTGTATTGCCACCAGTATAACACTCAAGAATAAGCTGGTCGAAGTCTAGGTTGTCTGCAATCCACTGGGCCACAACCATATTTGATACGCCAGCCACCTCGAAGTCTGCTGCCTCACCCTTAGCATGTTGTGAGTTCATCGAACTGCCGATAGCCACACACAGCTCAGGGCTGCGGTAGCCAGATGTAACAGTGACAGCGCCAAACTCGTCCCGCACAGGCTGGAGAATCTTGTCGCACAGGTCAATCATGTTATCTATATGGTCTTGGTTAGGCTCGTTAGGGATGCCCTTGCGCTCTGCGGTCTGACTTTTCGTAAGTTCACGAAGCGTGAAGTTTTGTGAAAGTTGCATGAATTTACTTCACCTTTCTGTATGCTCTTGTTTTCTTTGCAATCTTCTTGGGCTGCTTGCTCACCTGCTTACCCGCTTTCGTAGCCTTTCTCTTTGCCCTAGTGGTCGCCGCGTATTCTTTCGCAGAGAGAGCGTTAATAGCAGCCGATGGGAGATATCTCTCGCCCGTCGCCTTCGCGCCCTGAGTAGACGGTTTACCGCTTTTTGTCCGCCACTTTTGCTTGGTCCAAGCACGGAGACTCCTCTGTGACTTCTTCATAGGCATCAGTTTTTATATCCCCCACCCTTAGCTTTGTACTGCTTGGCAAGCATCTGCGCCTTACGCGCTGACCACTGCCCAGGCTTGCCTCCCTTGCCACCTGCCTTGATTTTGTTGAACAGGTTTTTCCGCATGGTAGGCTTGGTGTAATTACCAGCCTCGTTTACCCGTGACTTTGTTTTGCGCTTTACTGGCTTTCTCATCGCTTTAACTTGTTCAAGCCCCTCAATCCAAATGACGCACCTATACTAGCATACATCGCCCACTGGAACCATGACGGCGTACGGGCAAGGGCATCGAAGCCGCGCTCGACGTATGGCTGTAGAGGGGGAATAAAGCACATGGCGATAATGGCTATAAACAAAATTGTCCAGGCCTCGTCTTTCCAGCTATCCTTGCTGGCCTCGGCCATCACCTTCTCCCAGCCTGCCTCGTGTGTGGCAGCTACGCGCATGACCTCCGCCTCAGCTTCTGCCTTGGCTACCTTTACTTGGCTCTTCGCAGCCTTCTCTGCCGCCTTGCCCTTGAGCCAGCCACCAGCAAGCTCGGTTACAGCAGGTATCAACATCTGTATCACGGCAGATTCTCCTCTGTTACACGGATGCAGAAAGCATCTTGGTTAGCTGGGTAATCCGCATCCCAATCAAGCAATGTCTTCTCGTAGTAGCAGCCAGCCATCGTGTCGCTGATTGCGTGTATTTTGTAGTCAATCTCTCCTGAGCCTATGGCAAAAGCCATTACAAGCATCCACTGCATTACTTTTCATGCCCCAGCCAAACGGCAAAAGCGCCTGTCATAGCGCCCGTTACGACGCTAACCAGCGCTGCCTGTTGGCTTGTTGGCTCCGGTATAAGCATGAACCACTCCACTACCCGCCAAGCCGATATTGACATCATAATCATCATCAAGCGGGGTAGTATCTTCCACTTGAGAAAGCGCTCCATTGTTAACTCTGCCACGATTTATCCTCGCTTGCTCTTCAGTTGTCCTCTGATGTAAGGCCCACATCTTCACTTCAGCCTACCTTGCACAATCTGCACCGCCCTGTCCCAAGTGTCTTGTTCAAAAGACGGCGAATTGGCGTAACACAACGGACGCCTTTGGCTGTACTGGCGCACCTGTTCGGCGGCGTAATACGCAACCCTTCGGTCATCCAGAAAACAGTGTGCCACAATGTCTATCTCCTCTGTGTTTGGCAGTGTCTTTTTCTTTGAGCCGCTGCCGTTTTGAAAGTGGTAGTTGGGCCTCCTGCCATCTTTGTCCGACGATATCTTGCTAGTCTTTACACTTACGCGCAAGAAAAACGAACCATCAAAAGCCAGTACGTCTATCTTATCTTGGGGTGTGTGGACTACCTTCCAGTCACCCTCTAGCTGTAGGATTGATGAACAGACTATAAACTCCCCAGCCAGTCCGGTCTTTGTGGACAAGCTACTTCAAGCTCTTCAAGAACGTAACAAGATAAAACAGTAGCGCAGCGCCTGCTATTACTATCAAAGGCACCACAGTCCACATTATTAGTCTGTCACGCATCTTCGCCCTGTGTTCAAGCTCCTCTTTCTGCAATGCACGTTGCTTAGCTATCTCAGCCTGAAGCCGCTCCCATTGCCCAGGTTTTCCATAAAGGTTAAAGATTGAACGCATCTCTTTGCGCATATTGTCCAGCTCTTCTTTACGGAAGAACTCGTCGATGCCAGCCTGTTCAGCGCCAGTCATCTTGGAAAAGATGCTGTTCTTTTTTCTGGTAGCGCCGAAGTTCAGCTCGGCCTCTGCCTTAGCATACTTGGCAATAGGACCGCCAAGAGACGATAAGTCACGGCCTGCCTTGATAGCGCTGGATATAGCGCCACTAGCTGCACTGACTGCGCTAAACGCCGTGATAGGGTCAATCATCAGTACACCTTCATAGTCTTACTAACGGCTTCGGGGATGCAGTACGCAGTAATCTTCTTGCCTTGGGCGTGTAGCTTCTTTGCAAAGAAAGTACACTCCTCAATGTTTCTAAAGCGCATGACCTCTGGCACCCGCTTGGTATCTACAAAAACATACAGCGCAAAAGCAACAATCGTTTCCACATCAGTTGCTCATTACCAAATTAAGTAAAAGCACAATCGTCGTGCCAGCAGTCCCAATCATAATATGTTCAATCCGCTTAATCCGCAGAATGGTTTCTTTCCAGCGTTCAGCACATACAGCTTCGTGGGTATCTATCTGGGCCTGTACAGATGTGGCTGTAGGCTTTGCCATTACCAACCAGCCGGAACAGCTTGACGCATTGGCGGGTTGGCAAGAGCAGCCATCTGCTCATCAAGCATTGTCTGCATTTCAGCTTCGGTCTTTTCCAAAGCCTCTAGCGTCTTTGTCTTGCACCAGTCCTTTGTGATGTCATCGAAAGCAACATAGTCGCTGTCACCCTCGTCTGGTGTTTCTACAGCAGCAGTGCCGTAGGCTGTGACATTTAGTGCCTCGCCATCAGCATTTGTCTCGCTGTCAGATACAGCAGTTAGACGCCAGTGGATTGTCTTGATGCAATCAGAGTGTCCGTTCTGCGCCTCATTGCAAACATCAAGTGCTGGGAAGTCCCAAGTGTATGTGTTAGCCATTTTCTACTCCTACGGCTTGGTGGGCCAGACAACATCGTCCAGCGATTGATATGAGTTGGTGATATCTCTGAGAGCTTGACGATATGTGGTTTGCTCAGATGTCATATCTGGAGTGTCAGAGTTTGCCCACCAATCGGTTTCAGCAATGCGAGAATTACGTTCTTTTCGCAAGAAACTCAGGTTTGTTGCCGCAAGTAACTCTGCTGCTTTAGTATTTACAGCATCCCAATTAACGTCACTTACTTGATTGTTATCGGCATCATAAGGAACAAGGCTATCGCCATCTTCTTCGGCCCAACGAACAGATGGGTTTAGAGAAAACAGCGCATCATAATGAGCATTTGTAATCATTGCGCTATCTCCATTGCTATCATGGTTGACATATAATTGCCGTCATCTTGGTGTGAGGCAAAAGAATACGGACGATTAAAATACGCAGTACTGCCATCCCAAGCATCAGAATGATAAAGCTGATATAGCGTTGAATTTGTTGTGCTTGGGCTGTCTAAAAACATCAGGGTTTTAAGATGAGCTTCGTGCGGTGTTTCACTCCTTGCTGGGCCGGGAACAGAAGCCTGTGGAGAAGAACCTCCTGATGTACCGTTATAGCCAATCGAACTACCATTTTTGTATAAGTAAAATTGGTAGTTACCCATAGAATTGTGTCCAACTACGACATTAAAAATAACCAACACTTTGCTTGAGCTACTAGTTGGCGTAATTGTTACATTTATGTTTTGAACAGCAGATGGTGAACTTCCAGAAATATGTCCAAAACGGGTAGCACTGGTATTTTGAATAACTTGCCGCACAGAACCACCTAGATTCCATGTGCTTGGGCCAATAAAGTTAGCCATTACTTAGCCTCCATATCAGCTAGTCGCTGTTCTAGTTGTTCGATTTTCCTGTGAGCATCCTGCAACGCCGACACCAATATCGGAGTAATGCGTCCGTAATCCATAGACATCATCGCATCCTCGTCATCGCCAGTGCTTACTGCCTCTGGCATCACCTCTTGCATTTCCTGTGCAATGAAGCCCATAGAGCGTGGGCCGTCAGGGTCAGCCTTCCAAGCGTATGACACGGGGTTCATAGCCATCAGCTTGTCGGTTGCGACTAGAGGTTCTATGTCTTGCTTGAGGCGAATGTCTGAGGTTGTGTTGTACGTTGTGCCAGACGTTGTGACACTGACACTGCCGACTTGTGCGCTGCTACGATGAATTGATAATAATTCACCGTCAGTATTTCTGTTGAAATAACCAGCTTTATCATTAGCGTTACTCGCTATCAAATATCCAGCAGGGTTAAACTCAACGCCAATGTTAAAGTTTGCGTCTGGCACTTTACCGACAGCAAATCGGCCCGAACTATCCAATCTGGCCCGCTCACTTACATCACTCCCAGAACCCGCAGTATAAAAACGTATCTCTCCATTGTCACTGTCGTTCTGAATATTGATTTGTGCAAATCGTTCCGAACCAGAACGTCCAGTGCGGCGTCCTTCGATAATGCCATTTCTACCTGTGTTGGCAGTGTTGAAAACTAAGTTGGTGTGTTCATTAGCAGTGGTTTCAATAGCTAGTAGTTTTCCACCGCTTGATGATGTTGGTGACGCAGTGCCGATGCCCCAGTTTTGAGTGCCGATAACGCCAACCCCTGTGCCGTCTTTCCTGAACTCTATTATCTCACCGTCACTCGATTTACGGTTCAAATATAAAGCCGTAGCACCATCTTTGGTTATCAGAACATCGTCATTGGCACGGAGTTCGATACCGTTGTTTGCAATGCCTGATGCCGTCTTGCCAACCAGCACATTGCCGCTAGTGTCGATACGCATATGTTCAGATGGCGAACCAGCGGAAGCGGAGGTGTGAAAACTTAAAGGCTCAACGGCAAGCGTTCTAATTTTCATACCACCAGCGTCAGACATTTGAATGTCTGCGCCCGAGTTGGTTGCGCCATTTGCTTGAAAAAGAATTTGTGTGCCGTGGGATGAGTTGGAGTTATCTAGCAAAACAGTGCTGAAATCTCCACCAACCACTGTTAATGGCTTTGCGGGTGACGCAGTGCCGATGCCGACTCTATCATTACCCGCATCAACAAAAAGCATGTTGGCGTTGCCGTCAGACTCAACACGGAAGTCACTATCTATGCTACCATCATTTATTACCAATTCACTGGGAGTAATATGTAAACGATTGACAACGCTTCCGGCTGTCATTGTTTCTATTTTAAACTCTGCATCTTCTCCACCATCGGTAACATCATTTATTTTTGTTTGAAAAAGAGATGCGGTAAAACTTTGCCCAGCGTTATTTCTGCCAGTGGTTTTAATTCTTGAAAGAATATCGCTGTTTGCTGGACTGCTTGAGTTCCTATCCAACAAGAGCATTGGGCCAGTATTTTCGTCTGAATCTGTGGATATAAGGGTAAGCTGTGCGTCATTGTCGGCAGTGGTAAATGTTGCACTACCAGTTGTTGAAATGTTGCCAGTGCCAGTGATGTCGTTGCTATTTAGGTCCAGGTTGCCGCCAAGCTGGGGACTGGTGTCCTCTGACACATTCGCAATACCTGGAGCAATAGCTACCCACGCAGAGCCTGTGTAGTATTTAAGCTGGTCACTGGTTGTATTAAAATACAAATCACCAGCGGTTAAGGCATCGCCGTCATTGTCTACCGTTGGGTCACTAGATTTTGCGCCAAGGTAAGTGTCGTCAAAGTTGTCAGCAGCAAGCTCTGCCGCTGTTTTTGCAGCTTCTGCCGCTGTCTGGGCAGTCTCAGCTGCGGTCTGTGCTGTTGATGCTGATGTGGCGCTGGTCGCTGCATTGGTGGCGCTTGTAGCGGCCTCTGACGCCTTTGTGGTAGCCGTGCTGGCTTGCGTTGTGGCTGTCGTAGCAGAAGTAGCCGCGTTAGTGGCACTGGTTGCCGCTGCTGTCTGAGATGCCGCAGCAGCCGTAGCACTTGTAGCGGCAGCGGTAGCTGATGTTGCCGCACTTGTTGCGCTGGTTGCCGCATTGGAAGCCGATGTGGATGCCTCTGATGCTTTTGTTGTAGCTGTTGTGGCGCTTGATGCGGCAGATGTGGCGCTATTTGCAGCATTGGTTTCGCTTGTTCCGGCGTTTGTCGCGCTGGTAGCGGCATTTGTCTCGGACGTTGCCGCAGCAGTTTCACTTGCAGCAGCCGCCGTCGCGCTAGAAGCCGCCGCTGTAGCCGATGTTGCCGCCGCAGATGCGGAAGTCGTTGCTGACGCAGCATCTACAATCAAGTCATATTTGGAAGAGTTAGTATTTGTCGTTAGAGGCTGAGAGCCAGAGCTTGTGTGTGCAGAATTAACAATAAAGATGTTATTCGTACTGGTGTCCTTCACCAAGTCACGCTCTGCATAGGCAGTCGAAGCCGCCCAATTACCTTGGAATGTGCCAATCTCCTGCGTTACGCTAATCTCACCGCTACTGTCAAACGCCAAAACTTTATTCGCACGGTCAGTAGCACCAACAGTAAACTCTGTTGAAGTCATAGTGTTTGTGCGTGACAGCTTAATAGCGCGGTCTATCTCTTCTTGTTGCTGCTGCGCAATAAATGTCAGGTTGTCTAGCGCGTCTTCGTGTGAAGCTGCTGGGAACGGGTCGTTAGGAGTGTAGTCTGTTGTCTGTGTAAGCGGTGATGCACGGCGTATAACCACAGTGACGCCGGATGCAGGGGCTGTCCCAAAAGTTACGTTGCCGCCTGATGCGCTGCCTACGCCTGATACAGTGTAGTGGGTTGTCTTGGTTTGCACAGTTTCTGTGCCAGTCGCGTCAGTACGCAAGATAACTGTTAGGTCATCCTCGTCAAACACCTTGAAGCCGTAAGCAAATACGGTGGTGCTGCCGTTGCCAGAATAGCTATTCTTTGTGGTTGTGCTGCTTACGGTCATTTCTTACTCCTTAGAGTCCTTATACATTATTTTAGGGCTTGTTTCTACTGTACCTTCGTTGTCTCTGGTCGCATCTCTACCAGTTTGTTTAGCGCGTTCTTTATGCCGATAGCGTTTTGCCACGGAACCAAGGTGTTTAATGCACGTTGTTGACCTTGCGAAAACTGCAAGTCTGGGTTTAGCAAGGAACGTGATGCCGCTTGCGCAGTACCCAAGCCCTTAGATATTAGCTGCACACTTGGTATGCCGCTTATGAGGTTTGTGTCTAGCCCCGTTGAGCGGTACGCAAACACAGGGTCGTCAGTAAAAAACGCCCCGCCTGTGTCCACAAGGGACGGGAACAAAGAAGCCCAAGAGCTACGCTGGAATGATGCCTTCCCTAGAGCCTCAATAGACAACATTTTTTCTAAATATTCCTCTTTGTCGTCTCTAAACTGAGCGTTTACCTGCGTCTGAGCCATGTAGCCAAGGCTGGCAAACGCCACAGACCCCATCATAGCTTCAAAGGCACGGAAATCAGCAGCCTTTACGTTGTGCAAAAATTGTTTTGCCCAAGATACCAGCATAAATGACCTAAACTGAGTTATGACTTGCCCCATTGTAGAGGTCATATAAAGGTTCAAGTTTCCTACATCGTTCTGCTGGATACCCCGCCGTGTCATTCTGCTTATAGCGGCAAAGAAAACATGACGAGCTTCCGCATCATCCCATGCGTTTGCGTTAATGTCCCTTATTTTGTAGTTACGGAACACCAGTGACTTCTGTGTGACTGCGTGTTTGCGTATCTGGCTCTGAACCCGCTCTGCCATTTCTTCGCTCATGCCCAAGCCTGCCAGCCGCTTGCGAGACATTTTCCTAGCCTTAAATGCAAGGTCTGTCATCGTCTGTACAGCGCAACGTGCAGCTATACGCTCAAGCATTAGAGTAACGGGGGCCATTCCAGAAAGGTCTGCGGTAAGACGCTTTGCTGGCGCGGCCATAAATAACGCCTTGTCAATCCAATCGCCCCTACCCTCACTAAACACACCAATAGTATCAGCCCTGTTCATAGACTGATTTATGTTTCTGTCGGCGCTAATCCCTGTGGCCGCAATAACATCACGAATTACAGGGTCTTCTATCTTGCCATCACGCGCCCTTTTTAGCATTGACCTAACCGCTGGCACAGACTGCAATACACCCCGTACTCCACCAATGCTTAGTGCGTTGCCAAGTTCGCCTATCTGTGTAAAGCCAACCTGGTTCATCAAACGGACAAAGTTATAATCTTGAAGCAACCTTGTAGACCTCGCGTAAACCCCAGTTGGGTCAGCCGCAAGAGGCATACGCCTGTTAATTATCGCGTTGTAGATTGTTTGGGCTACAAGGTTTTCCTTCTCTGCGCGGGGCTTACCAGCGTTGCCAAGCATTGATTCAGCTTCAGCTAAGTTCTGGTTAAGCATTTTGTTGAATGTGGTTTCGTCTTTAATGCCTACACGCGCCAGTGCAATTCTACCGGACATGCCTCCAGCGTAAGATGTAAACACTTGTTCAGCGTCTCGCTCTTGCAAATCTTTTAGCCGCAACACCTCTTCTGTCTGTGTCTGTTTATTGAAAGCAGTAACTGTTTCGTTCATATCAAACCGCAGTCTGCGTTTAAGTCTTGCAGGGGTGCCGTCAGGACGCCGCTGAAACAAGTCTAATAAACGGTCAGCTTCTTCTGGCGTCATAAATTCTTCTTCAACCAAAATACTACGCATAGACTCTGTTTGGTCTGTGGTGAACAATCTCGCCGCACCAGAGTCCATGCCTGCTTCACTGCGTCTAATTTTATCAAGCATGTGTTTTGCAATCATGCTTGCAGCGTCTTCGTTTAACTCGTCCGTCGCGTTAATAAGGGAACGAGTTAGCAGGTTTTGCACAACGTCATCCCCGTAACGATGAGTAGCCTCACCAAACTTAAATGAGTCCCAAAGGTGGCTAAAATACGTCAAATCTTCGGGAATGTTCTCTGAGCCTCGGACGCCTGAGTCCTTCATCTTCCCAAGAAGGTCACGCTGTAGCTCTGATTGCCTTTGTGCGGCTCGACGCACTGCTGGGTGAAACGGCAATGTAGGGTTTTCGATAGCGTCAGCTACCAGCTCCATAAACTGCCTGCGAGGCAAGTTCATAGTTCTTTTGAAATAACCTGTGACGCCTGTGAACCCTTCTGACCTAGACCATTCTTTGTACGCTGGGTTAACTACATCGTAGTAATCATTTAGGACGGCCTTAAATTCGTTTGTCTTTATGAGGTCTGCACTAGGGGCAACGACTTGCGTCGGGTCTTTGCGGAACCCTACAGGGTCTTCCGGCAGCAGCCTGCCCAATAAGTTTCCTGTGGGTTGCTTCGAGCCTAACAAGAACCCCGCCATATCGAACCGCAGCTTTTCTATAGCTGGGTCTTGCCTTTCTCCGCTAATATCAAGCGCCTCGTCTAAATCCGCCCGCAGCTCTCCTACTTGTACTGGCTTGTCAAACGGGTTTTCAGCCGCACCTACTGAGCGTTCAATGGTTTCGCCAGAGCCATCGCCGACAATCTCTTTATTAACTGCTGTAACAACCTCATGCTGCTGTGCTGTGTCCGCATCCTTGGCAACCTTAGAAAGCGCTTTGTCAAACTCATCACCTTCTGCGCCCTTGCCAAAAGAAGACAACGCACCGCCAAAAACAAGGCCAGCACTAGCTGAATACAGGATGTCGTAAGGGTCTTTGACCGCGTTCTGACTTACGATGTACCCCTCAATCATCGCATTTGTTGCAGCCGCTGCCGTGCCACCTCTAAACGCGCGTTGCAGCCTTGATAGTTTATTGCCCCATATCAAAGGAGCCGCAACACCCTCTGTGGCAATACTAAGGCCGATAGCACCTGGGTCTGACAAAGCCACGCCAAACCTAACGCCGACACCCTTCCAGCCCAAAGAAGCCAGTTTCTTGTCGTTTTCAAAAGACTGCAAAGCCTCTTGCCGCAATGAGGACAGATGCGCTGAACTAACAGAATTTTCAACAAAACCGTGATACTCTTCTGGCAAACCAGCAGTTGCCTTTTGGTACTCCTCCATCGTGAGTGAAAAGTCTACGTCTGGCAGGAACTCTTCTCGCTCCCGCATTGCCCAAGACATCATCCAGTCTTCATCTATAGACGCCTCTACAGCTTCAAAAAATGTAGGCTGTGCAGCTTTTGCCGCGCGTTCTGCTGCACGACGCTCAAATGCAAATATAGGCTGTGATGGCCGCAAGAACGTCTCTGCCTGCACAGGCGGCTCCGGCTCTGTAACAACTTCGGCAGCGGCTTCAGGCTGTGGTAATGCAGCGACTTCCGGCGCTGCCCGTTCAAGCATTTCTGGCGCGGCGGTTTCTGTTTGTGCTGCAACCTGTGGGGCTTGGCGCTCTTCCAAAAGGTCTAATTGCACCTCTTCGGCAGCAGGTGCAGGCGGTTGCTGTCTTTCCTCTAGGATATCAACAGTAGTATCGTCAACGGTTTCTGTGGGTTGTTGCCGTTGCTCCAATATGCCTAAGTTTTCTTCTATCTGCGCGTCAACAACGTCTTGGTTCGCAATGCTTCTGGCTTCTATAATGCTAATAGGGTCTTCTTGCCCCGCATCAATTAGACGCTGTACCCGCTTGGCCCGTGCATCATCAGAAGGCGCTATTGCAGAAACAGTGCGCTGCTGTTTTGTCGGCGCAGATGCACTAGCAATTATTGTTTCTTTGTTTTCCGGCGTAATAGGAGTATCGCCAAAGACCTCGGCTCTAGCCTGTTCAAGCGTTGTATCTTTAGGAAGCTGCACAGATGACAAAGCATAGGCTTCTTCTAACACGGCAGGCGCTGTGTAAGACTTTGTTAGCGCAGAGTTAGGCCCGTTTTCAAACGCAATCGCCGCCTTAACAACTTCTGTTAAATCTGAGCCGTATACATTTGACTTGCCAACCGCTTGCTTTACAAAAGCAACGTATTGGTCTGTAGGATTGTCATCTTCCGGCGGCGCATACTCTGCAAATATCGCATCCAAGTCGCCTTTGTGGCGTTTAATCTTTGTGCGAAAGTCCATGAACATGGCACGGACGCCAAGCTCACGGCTCTCGAAAACAACGTACTCGCTGCCATCTGTGCCAGTGTATACCTCACCAGTTTCACCAGCATAGTTCTGACCTGGGCGGATGTTGCCAGGGTTATTGTAGCTCTGTGTCATTCAGAGCCTCCGAAACGGTCAAGCGGGATACGAGCGCCAAAGAAGCTGCCAGAAAACGGGTCTCTGATGTTTGGTGCTAATAGCTCCTTTTCCGCTTCAGATGGCGTCAGTCTTTCTGCAATAGCCGCAGGTATGCCCTTTAAGTCCTCTGAAGTAAGCCTAAAACTGCGGTGTGGCTTTAACAGACGCAGCTTTAATCCCTCTGCCTCGTATCGCCCCATGCCCTCGAATGGCCCTGTGCGCAACCGGAACTGTGTTTCTATTTTGTTGACCGTGTTGATTTCGTCTATCTTTGCGACCTTTATAAGTTTTTCGTCTGCCTTTTCGGTTTCTATAAGCCCCATCAGTTCTGCTTTGGTAAACTCAGGGATAGTGCCGTCTGTTAATTGCACAAGATGTCCACCGCCCCTAATCAATAACCAGCGGTCAGTAGTGCCTGGCACATTACCTATCGAAAGCTCGTCACTTTCGTATTGTTCTGAAATTTCTGGATAGCGAGTTAACACTGTGCTAACAGCCGCGTTTGCCATTTCTTCAATATTTGTCGGTAAATCTCTAGTCTTAGGTATCATTACGTTACGCACACGCACATGCGCATCGCCCCAATCTTTCGCAGCTAACTCAACAGCCTTTTCTGCGCCAACGCCTAACGCAATGTATTCCTTCGTTAATTTTCTTACGCCTGATATGATTGACGATTGGTCTTGTACAGTAAACTCCTCGTCTCTGCCAAGGCCAGGGATATACTCATACCAAGAATATTCTGCTGATTGCGAGTCGGCGATAGACTCTACTTGGGCCTGAACAAGTTTATAAGACGCATCTACTTGTATGTCGTCGCGCTGTTGTTGGATAGTCTGTATCGCACCCGCTGAACCCCGATGCGGCTCAAGAGTAAGATAAGACTCGTATATCTTTTTCTCATCGTCTGTAACGTGGTTTGACACAACGCCCTGACCAGCAATCTTCATCTGCCTGTAAAGCTCTACACCTGCAAAAACCTCTGCTGCCTCTTCTGACTCTGGGTCAAAGTTAGGGTCTGTCATGCGGTTAGCTTGAGCATTTAATATGTTAGCAAACCTTTCGTACTTAGCGTCATTTTGCGACAGTAAACTAATTTGCTTAGGCACATCCGCCGCATATTGCGCCATGACATTGTCTACAACAGCCTTAACCTCTGGCTCCTTTAGAGTGTCGGCTATAAACTCAAAGTCACCTGCTAAAAATACATTAGCGCCAGTAACAATAGTAGCGTCTGTTTTAGCGGCTTTTCGCAAGTCCTTACGCGCTACGGCTATGCTTTTTAGTATCTTTGCTGCGGTTGCGCCATCTGTTCCTGGGCGCATTGAAAGCGGTGTCCTGCCTCCAAGCTGCGCGTTTAATATGGCTTCAGCAGCATCCAGCCTGCCAAGCAGCTCAGGCATCATATTGCCTGTGACTGCGTCTTCTGCGATTGCATTTGTTACGTCTGCTTGCAGCTTGGCAACGTGAGTTAGAGTTACATCATCTAACTGGTCGTCGCTTTTGCCTGTCAGCGCCCTATTCTCTGGCGTGTACATAGCGTTAACATCATTAACGGCACTTGCGACGCCAGCCTCGTAATCGTAGCTGTCTTGCAAAGTAAATATTTGATTGTTAGTGACTACATCCTCTAGGTCTTTCTGGTTCCTAGTTAAAGCTGTAAGGAGTGCGCCTTTGTCGCCTTCCTTGAAAACAGAAAAATCTACTGAAGAGCTTTCCCCATTTGAGTCAGTAAATGTGTAGACCCCATCGTTAAGGATAGCGTCCCTTACTTCGTCTGTTTCTGTTAAAGGTATCTCGGCCCTGTTTATTGTTGTTAACGCAAACTCACCATTAGCCTCGCGGATGCGTGATTTTGCTGCGTTGCTATCACCTTGCAGTTTTTCACGACTAGGCTGTGTAATCCTTGCGTCTTTGTTTAAAGATTCAAGTATAGCCTCCCTATCCGTGTCATTAGTCACAGCAGCTAACTGTCGCGCATAGTCTTGGTATACTAACTGAGATGTAACGCCGTTCTGCGTGTACTTTAACTTTAGTCCTGACCCAGAGGCGGCTACAAACTCTTCATTAATAATAGTTTCAAGACGCACTCGCTCTGGGTGCATCTCTGGATACAAAGCCGCTTGTTGTATAGCAGTTTCTATTGTGGATTCTGACGCTGTTTTTCTAGCAAACTGCCCTCTGTCAAACGCGCGGTTAGCACCAGTGCTGCGTTGCGCTCTAATGCTGTTGTTAATTGCATTGGTCACAAGGTCTAAGCGGCGCTTTGTATAGTTTTTGGACTGTAAGCCCTCTAATAAAGTTTCTCTGTGCGTGTCAAAGTTTGCGTTAAATGCTGTTGTGTCTGTGTCTTGGTTTTGCTCAAGAAACGCAGAGGTAGCCATCACAGCGGCATCTGCTTCTTCTGACACAATGCGTTTGTCCTCTGCCTGCTTTTCAGCCATTGCAAAATCAAAATCAATCTTTGCTTTTTGCGCCTCAAAACGCTGCTTGCCTTCTGCGTATGCTAGACCTGCCTTGCCTACCTGCTGTCCAAGCCCAATCAAAGCCTGTGACGGGGCTGTAAACGCAGCAACAGAAGCCCGTGGCCCTGTTTGCCCCACCGGAGACTTTACGAGCGAACCAGCGCCTTCTGCATAGAGAGGAATCTTAGGCATATCTACTCCGCAATTTTTCTATCATAATATTTTTGTTGTAATGCAAACGTATCTTGCTGCTGCTGATACTGTTGATACGAGGACGCGCCAGACAAGATGCTGCCGTATGCAGCAGTTCTGTAAGCTGCTGATTGCGCTCTCCCCTGCGCCCTAGACATTGCTGCTTCTGCTTCTTTTGCTGTAGCCTCTATGTCTGCGGCATATTGTATTTTGAGTGAATCGACCTCAGTGTTAAACTTTGCATCACGCAATGCTTCTAGGGGGCTTCCCGACATCTGTATACCAGACGCAGCAGTTGCTACGCGCTGCGTTGCCTGCAAACGGTCAGAGTTGCGTCGAAGAGCGGCTTCTTCTGCGGCCTTGCGTTGCAGTAGCAACACACGCTCGTTCTCGGCCATCTTTGCGTTAAAGTCGCCAACCTGCCGCGCAGTCTTAGCTGCCTGCATGTTGCCCTTAAAACCAAGGACCGAACTTGCTACTACTGCTGCGGTTGCTATGGTCATTACGATACTCTCGCCATTCTATAATAATCTGTGCCATCCGGCCCGTACTTGCGCATCAAGCCTTCGTTCTCAAAGCCCAGCCAACGGGCAAACCGTACAGAGCGTGGGTCAGTAGCATTGATGCTTGCCTGCATACGCTGGATATTTGCTTCGTCCATAATAACACCAAAGAACTCATCCGCATATCTAGCAACAGTTTTAGGCATTGAATAAGCATGTTTAGACATAACCATCCATCCTTCGCCTACGCCTTGCCACATAACATGCACCCCGCCCATCATCACAATCTTGCCATCTTTCCTAGCGGTAAAGCCGACTATGTTTTCATAACCCTCAAAGCTGGCTTTTTCTGCCGGAGACATCTCGTACTCTAACTCAATCTCCTCAATGTCACCCTTCTGGAAATAACCTACATCAAGCATCGAATGTATTTGACCTCCGCATAATCGCTAACACTGTCATAGGCAGGGGCTGTGACTGCCTAATAACCACACGCGCGTCATTGTCATACCCAGACGGAAAGAATATTTCTTTATCCCCAGTAAACAACGGAATCGCCGTATCCATGTCCATACTACTATCACGGAATGGTAGGCGGTCTAAGTTGTTTGTGTCTGGTCCAATCTCAGCGCCCACAGACTTGAAGAACCGCGCAGTCACGCCGTGAATACGCTTAATCTTGCCTTGCGCAATCCCATCGTCTGCGCCAGCTTCCATGCGCAATGTCTCTACAATAGACGAGTAGCTATAGCCAACATGAACCTTCGAGGAACTTCTATCTAGCGTAATGCTGCCGCCACTAACAGTCTTGTCGGCGTGGGCTGCGCCATCAGCCAGAATAGCAACAGTCTCCCCCTCAAGATGGTTCAGACCAGTGATTGTTGTTGTTGCGCTGCCGCTGTATGTAAGGCCGCTATCCACATAGAAAGCATCACCCACATCATCCCCGAAATCTATAGTTGTCAGATGCTCAATATGCCGCACTGTGCTGCCGTCTATAGTTCTCTTTACAGACAAATACACTTGGTCTTCTGCGCCGCT
>Ga0181414_1000105_pt1 | contig 24088 bp, 35 predicted proteins | sample 37SPOviralmetaG_FD_130139 | JGI IMG/M metagenome (GOLD analysis project Ga0181414, IMG submission 130139) | Marine viral communities from the oligotrophic San Pedro Time Series (SPOT) site, San Pedro Channel, CA, USA - 37 SPOT_SRF_2012-11-28 | ecosystem: Environmental > Aquatic > Marine > Strait... | reverse complement strand
TTCAGTGTCTGAACAAACTCATTAAAGATATCCATATCATATTCTGCTCTACACTGATAGATACCACACTGATACGGATATACTACGTCTGCCTCTCCCTGCATTATCAACTGATAGGGATTATGATATGATTCTTTGGGTAGAATACAATCAGCATCATAGTTTGCCACAACCTTGGTATCTGAAGCAACTATCAGATCATTCAGAACTTTACTCTTACAGAACAAGTCTTCATCAGACTCCTCAAAGATATGTGTCAGATTTAATACCTTAGTCCCAATATACTTTTTAATCTCAGGTATAGCTCTAAACTTAAAGGTAGAATGCTTTGATACTTCTTTGACGATTACTTTTGCATTTGTGTGATACAAAAGATAAGAAACCGAAGATATGATGTTCCTCAGTCTATCCTCTGTTTCTATTCGTGTTGGAACAAGAAATGTTAGATCCATAACCACTCCTTCGGAATCAAATCATCCATCTTATAGTGGTCATATTGTGGTCCAAACCATTTTTTTGGCGCAACTATTGTCTTATCTGGATTATCAATCAACCATGCGCCCCACCAAGAGAATGAACTGTTGGCAATAATAGCATCCGTGCATAGGGACATCAAACACAGGTCCGTCCAAGGCACTCTCTGACCATCATACATCTCGTCTGTGGTCTCTGAGAGGATAAATCTGTCTGGTTGGAAAAATTCCTGCTCCTGACACCACTCAATCACATCAGAAAATACTACTACGGGAACATTCTCCGGGAACTTTGAGAGTGCTCTCTTATAGTAATCCCATGTCTGAACTGGATGTGCTGCTTCCAGATTCACATATGCCCAAGGAAGTTTTGGATCACCACGACGAATGTGTAAGAAAATCTTCTGCTCAGAATCAATACTATCAATCATGTCTTTACATGGTTCATAGATTTCATCTTGGAACTGAAAGTCCTCACGTATTTCTTTCTCTACGTTCTTAAAGTACTTTTCAGTCTGAAAGTATCCATCAAGATTCACATCATCAGGGCACAAGTCAAATAGTTCTTGATTGAAATGAAACTCTTTCCATACAGCCCATCGATTATTATCTGGAATACCATGATGATCCTCAGTGGCACCAGTCATCTTGAAGGTATCAAACATACAATAGTTGTTCTCACATCCGAACTCATCAACACCCGATGTGCCTGGTGGTGGAATCACCCAATCAAATCCACGATTCGCAGCAATACCTCTAAGTGCTGCATACTGAAACATCTGGTTGCCAAGACGACCAGACTTACCAAGTTTGTTAAATGATAACATCAGTAACCATACTCCTTTTTCATTTCATTAAATACTTTTCTTATCCCCACATCAATAGTGGTCTTGGGAACCCACCAATTTAAAATATAATTGTCTGCCTCATTTCTTTTGTCCATCTGAACACTGTCTTTAGCCAGTCCAGAGTTGATCTTTACATCATGCATATCAATTAATCCAAAACAACCCTGAATGATGTTAGCAATCTCTCTGACAGTATTGGAATGGAATGATGTAATGTGAAGTGGATCTTCTGGTTTGAAGTCAGTATAATTTTCCATAACTGTCTCTAGTGCTTCGCAGCAGTCCTCAGCATAGAGAAACTGACGTTCTTCTGTTCCATCAGTCAACATTTCAAACTGACCCTCCTCAAATCCTTTACGGATGAAGTCAGTAATCACATGAGCTTTCTCCATATCTTTTTCAATACCATAGACATTCCAGAACTTAACAGTCAGTCCTTTGAGTGCAGTAGTATGCAGTTCACCAACACGTTTCATTACACCATAAGGAGAATATGACATGTTACTCATCTGAGATGAAGCAAATACAAACCGCTTGTGATACTTCTCAAGTAAGGCAAAGGTATTTGCCATCATGCGGGTATTATTACTAATGAACTCAAACGTATGCTGATACTTCTTCAGATACCGCGAACCACCAACATCAAACGAAAGAAAGAATACAAAGTCTGCATTCTTAATAATACTCTCAATATAAGTGTTTGGTGTTATTCGAAGATCATTCTGAGGTCCATCAACAATATCAACACCAATAACATCGTGCCCCTTGCCTAGAAGATATTCCTCTAAATATGCACCAATCTGACCGGCAGATCCTAAAATAGCAACTCTCATACCCACAATACTCTCCCATCCTTAAAGAAGTCGGCACAATTTATTCCTCGATCATCAATGTAATAATCTGCTGTTGGTTTACCAAGATGAAGTTCATGATATTTACATCCCCACAAACTTAATTGTATCTCAGTAAACTCGTAAAATTCTTTTTTAGCCAGGTCTGCATTATTTTTATGCCTACCCATTCCTCTGGCAGTTAAGTATATGATGATGTGCCCTTCATCATATAGTTTATTTATTTTATCAATCCTATCATTGATTGGCAATGCCTGATCGTATCTGGTTTCGTCAGTTGGTCCAGGAATGCAGATAGTTCCATCAATATCAACAACATATTTCATTCTACTATCACCTCATATAATCCAATACATCCACCTTCTGGGACGTGCCAATTACAAATGCAGCAATATATTTTTCCATTCTCTTCATATATTGAAAGTGGATCCTCTACAGCACTTTTACCAGTAATAAGGTCTGGACCCATAACAGAGGTCTTTAGATCAGAAGTAAGGGTATATAAGTATGGTTTATGATTCCAGGCATCTGTAGTTCTATGTCCCAATCCAACATATAAATCAAGTTTTTCGCTATAAATTAACGGACTACCACCTCTGCTCGATGAAATGGGCAGTCCTCTCTTCACATTTTCAAATGGTGTCACCCAGGTACACTCTCCTGTTTCCACATCACAATGTAGAATATTAATTTCAGGATCGATAGTTAAGATAATGTACAACTCATCATCTTTTACAAGTGCCATCCAGTTTTTTCCAAGGACTCTAAGAGGTGATGGAGGAACTCCATCGATAAAAAGATTGATTGCTCTTTCCTCTAGAATATCAACCAACTTATATCTCAGTATCTCTTGATGATTTGGATCCCAAGTTAAAGAATAAGGTTTACTATTATACACAAAGGTTCTAGGATCCTCACCCTGTGTTATCGGTTTTCTGTATATGAGATTAAAATCTTCATCATAATGAATAATGTCCAGAACATCATCTAAACTGGCATTACCAGTTCTGCATGTGCCAACGTAACCTTTACCACCAGGATATTTTACCATACTGGCATACATTCCAATATCATAATATCCATCAGATTGTCTGGTCCAATGATGGAAGTCTTTTATATGCTTTAGAGTTGCTGTAGTCATATTATTGTAGATAATTTTCCCAGATAAAATCTTCTAGAACTTCCATCTTCTTTGCTCTCTCTAAGTTATCATGGATTGCATCCATACTATCATAGTATAAATCTTCAGAAACATCAAATTCATCACTCAAAGTGATTATACCGTCCGTATTAAAATAATTCCCAATATCAGAAGCACCAAGGTAAACAGGAATGGTGCCTGTAGCAAAACAATCTAATATTTTCTCAGTAAAATATGTCTCATACTCTCCATTCTCAATCGCTACAGAGAACATATAATCACACAGACCTTCCTCTTTTAATTCAATTTCATTAAATCCTCGACCATATAAATCAACCTGATCTCCAATCCTTTCAACCCATTCAAGACGCTTTGCATGACCAGCACACATATTCTTATTGGATGCAATCATGGAAATCATCTTAGATTTGTCATAAATCTTAGGTTCTTTAATCCAAAATCCTTGTGCAGGAACCCATTTATACTTATCACCCAAGGCAAGTAATCTCTGGTCGTGAGTAAAGATTGTATGATATGTTTCCTCGACTAATTTTTGATTTTCAATTATACTTTCTACCAGTGAAGGTCTAATATATTTGGACTCTAGAAGCCACAAATATTTTGGACCCTTACGATTATCTCGTATTCCATCATTGATTGTATTATCAATATAGAAAGTTCCGTCTGCTAGAGGATCGTCAACCGACCACTCAAGATACTTTGACTCTTTACCATGAACTGAATATCCTTTATTACCATTGGTAAGGTGGGTGAAAGTATTTCCAACCAAGTTATATTTTACTCTACTCATAATATAACTGGACCTTTGTAAAAGTCTTCGTGTATGTATAAGGTATTAAGACCATCCGTTACTGCTTCAATATATTCATTCGGCAATGCATAAGTCACTGGGTCTTTACCAGTATGATAAGTCTCAATAAACATAAGTCTTGGTCGATGCTTATCAAAGTCAATACCATTAATAATACTAACCTCAGCAGATTCCGCATCGATCAACATGAAATCAATGTCATAAGGACATCCATTCTCTTCTAAGATATCAGAGGTTCTATCGCAAAGAACACGTCTTCCTTGATAATTATATGGATCAATCTCTTCTGTAATCGTGAAATCGCTAGTATCTACTAATGTCTCATGATGCTCCAAGATACAAACCTTTTTACTATCAGATGCACCTTTACGAATAAACTTAATTTTATTAAAGTGCTCTTCTGATAGTGTCTTTTTGAAGACTGGTTCCAATTCATTATCAATAAACTCACGAAGAGGATCAATATAAATTCCAGTCCAACCCTGTTGGATCAATTCTACAGTGTGATTGTCTCCTTGGATAATCTTACCACTATCCCAATCTACATCCCAATCAAGAATCCTATCGCTGTTATTAGGATTAACATATCCTTTCTCTCCAGATCCAGTGGAACTATGAAATCCCATCTTTGTCCAGTCAAGCACCTCACCAACACCAATTTCTACAAGAAATCCATCAGTCTTATTTTTAAAGAACTGCTCGTAGATATTGACAATCCATGGAGATTGTCCATTTCTCATTCTATCTGAAAATTTTAACATATCAATTCATCCAAGCAGAGAAATCTTTCATGAATCCATTATAAGACTCTGTTGTTTTGGGATGGGAAACCATCTCATTAATCACAGGAAGTCCTGTGGTTACAATATCAGCACCATAATCCCATGCATCGCATACGTCCTGCTGTGTGCGAATACTACCAGCAATGATCTGAGTATCCAAACCATTCTCAAGGATGTAACGTCTAGTTCTCTTCAAAGCTCGCTCTACATCACCACCGTGTTGCTTGAGGCGGCAATAGAACAGAGAGACATACTTAGCACCAGCAGAGGCACAATGGATAAGTTGCTGCTCGCTGTAGCAAATGGTAGCGTTGATCTTCACACCATTCTTAGAGCAAGTCTTAATTGCCCTCAGTTCATCAAATCCAACAGGGATTTTGACATACAAATCAGGACATACAGTAGAAAACTTTTCATAGATCTCACATGCTTGCTTCACAATCGCATCATATTCTTCAGCAAAAACTTCTACACTTAGAGAAAGATTCTCTGCTCCACAATACTCAGAGAGTTTCATGATCAAGTCATCAAAACTTCCTTGTGGTTCCTTAGCAATAATAGATGGGTTGGTAGTTACACCCTGAATCACACCCATATCATGTGCTACCTTAATCTCATCAAGGTTAGCAGTATCAGCAAACAGATAATTCATTCGTCCTCAGTAAATACGTAAGTTTTGCCGTCTTCGACGATGTTAGAGTCAGTATCATCATCTTTATTTGACCATTCTATCACAACTGTATCTTCAATTGCAATACGCATATGCATCAATCCAGGCGGTATGTGAAATACATCACCTGCTTCGAGAATAATTGATTTGTTTTTTGCTCTTCCAATCCTCATTCCCACCTTTAATTTACCAGATTGGATATAATAAAACTCGTCCTTATTCACATGATACTCCATGCTACTCTGAGTGCCACCTTTCATGAATACTTCTTTGAGTGTGAAGTCTTCAGTTGCAAACACAGTAGTGATGTATCCCCAATACTTGTCTCTCTTCTCCTCACACTTTAAGACTGGTGGTAAATCTTGTCTCCCATAACTATTGTCCGTAGTATTTGTTGATTCCATTTTTTCTTTCAAAGTGTTTTTCATACAAAATTTCAGATAGATCCGACATTTCTAGTGATGGGTTTATCTTTATAGTATAATAAGCCATCTCTGCTATTTCTTCAAGCACAATAGCACACTCAAGAGTCCTCTTTGCTGAATTAGAGAACACCATCACACCATGACCAGGTAAAAGTATTGCTGGAATATTAAGTGGATTAATTTTATACTTTTGGAAGTAGTCAACAACAGACTGTCCTAGATTTTTTTCATATTCATCTAGTTCATTTCTGTGTAGTTGTCTAGCAACAGGAATATCAGAGAGAAAATAATCAGCATGAGTTGTTCCTAAAATAGGAATTGATTTTAATGCCTGTGCCCAAGAAGTAGCAAACTTAGAATGACTGTGTATAATTGATTTTATCTGAGGAAATGCTTTATAAATCTCCAAGTGGATGGCAGTATCTACGGATGGTTTCATTCCCGAGATCTGATTACCAGTATAAAGTTCTATGATACAAAGATCACTAAACTTTATTTCGTCGAAATTGACCCCAGAAGGTTTTATCACAACGTGCTTTCCATCTTTAGAAAGCACACTAGCATTACCCCAAGTTAATTTAACTAGATTATTTTCTTTTAATGCCTTGTTGAGTTTGAGACAATCCTCAATCTCATTCAATATTGTTGGAAACATAATCAAATGCTCTTTTATTAGCAAAGTGTGGATCACCTGTTGCTAGCAAAGCAGCATAGAAGCAATCACCTGCACCAATCGTATTTATTGGTTTGTCTACAGCATCTGTAAAATATTTGACACCATTAACCATACATCCCCTAGATCCTAATGTAACACAAATGTTAGTTATTCTATCCGTAAATTGGGATTCGTACTCATTACAAACAATATAATCCATATCAAAGTACATACCATAATTATGCTCCTTACTAGAAACTTGAGAAGCAGCATAAGTTATCTTTGCATTGTTCGCCACATGAGAAACAAATGACTCTTTTATGAATCCACACCGATAATCTGAGAACGCTATCACATCATACTCATTCAGATCAAAATTCTCTAGAACTGATACTGATGACTCATCATTAACATCATTTATCTGTAAATGTTTATATCTAGAATCACCATGACTCACCCAATATCTTGTCTTCTTGTTATTTTTTCCCTGAAAATAATTCAGTACCTTGACTCCATATTGTTCCTCAAAAATTTTTCCCATCTCATAACTCATAGACGTGGCAAAAGTTACATTTCTACCAAATTTAGAGAGATATTTTGCTACATTAGCAGCTCCACCATAATCAGTCATCCGAGTTACTAATGAAGTTTTAATAGTAGGAGACTCTAGAGAAAGACCACAAGCCTCCAATTCAATAGTTTCGTCAAGGATGGTGTCACCAACAACCAAATACTTCAAATTTTCTCGCATGTCTCCATATCCCGAATTTTATGCATGACATTAGTAGTTGAGTATTCGCCAACAAGAGGATAAACTTTCACTTGAATACTACCAGGTATTCCATCACGTTCTCTTACTTCATTTGCGGTCCATTCGGACCCCTTTACAATAACTTCTGGACTTAATGTCTCATATAAATCTTGAAGTTCTTCAGTTGAATCAAAGATAACAACTTCATCAACATACTTTATGGATTCAAGAATTCTTCTACGATCTTCTTCACTATTAATTGGTCTATTATTGCCCTTTAATTCTCTTACTCTACGATCAGAATCAATAGCAACAACAACGTTTGTTCCTTGTATTTTAGAGAACTTCAGCAGTTCAAGATGCCCTTTATGTAAGATATCAAAAACACCATTTGTAAGTACAATTCCACTATTATTATCAATCTTAGTGGTGCGTTTGATATGGCGACCCTCACCCCATGCCTCTTCCAACCACATCCTTGACATCTCTCTCATTTCAATTTGAGATGACAACCAGGAACCAAGGCATAGCACGTTAGAATCATTGTGTTCCCTAGACTTAACAGCAGTCAGTTCATTATGTGCAAGAACTGCACGAACTCCAGGATAGCGATTAGCAACAATACTCATACCGACACCAGTTCCGCAGAGGAGAATGCCTCTATCTGCCTCCTTATTACTTACTATGGTAGAAAGTTGTGCAGCATAGTCTACATAATCAACACTTACGTCTGGTGTGAATGGTCCAATATCAATAACACGATAACCTTCACCCTTCAAAAAACTTTTTAATTGTTGCTTGTCTGTAACTCCATTATGATCAGAAGAAATAATAATAGTTTTCATTTTACTTTAGGCGTAATAATAAGATACCCTTGATCTCTCAAGTCAGTTTTAAAATCATGAGTTTTTTCAAACTTTTCATACAAGAAATTAGCACTGGTTTGTAGATTTAATTCCTCTTGAAGCCAATCATACTTCCATACAATACCTTGCTGTAGACACTCAACTTTAGCATCCTTTTGATAAAGAATCAAATCATCGATGATGATCATATCTTTTGATACATCACGATGTTTTAAGATAATATCAACCTCTTCTTCTAAAGGGAAAGCATCCTGCATATGCTCTCTAATAGATTCTTCATAACTACACTTATGAAAATCTGCTCCAGGAAAATGAGCATCTAAAAAAAATAAAACAGGAGATTCTTGTGGTAGTTCTGGAACACATTCATCCAAAATATCAGTAGATTTACCAACCAAAAATTCAATATCACATGTGGATCTATCTTTAAGTTTATTGTAAGAAAACTCCACCATATCTTCATCGATATCAACGGTATAACATCTCTTAAATGGATACTTAATCGCATGTTCTAACGCTTCTGCTTGACCAGTTCCTGTCTCAAAGTAATATTCTAGACCATAATCCTTAATATATCCATCCAATCTGTGTCGCCGTAAGCATCCCATGATTATCTCCTAATTAATAAGTTTCCAATTCGAATTGCAATTATCTTTCATATACGAAAAGTCATCTGGAAGATGTTTTTCTGGATTCCAATCGCTGGTATATTTAGAGTAAACATATACATTATTCAAACCCAATTTGTCCAAAACATACCATACACCCGTCTCCATAGTATGAATCTCTTGAGCATGTTCAAAGACTTTACACCAATCAAATAAAGAAAATCCCTCAATTGCATCCATGTATACGTTCAAGTAATCATTATCAGGTTTGATATTCTCTCGATACTCACATCGAGGTGGAGTTCCACAACTTTTATTAATTAGATTAAACGGTTTACTTAGATCAAGTCCAAGATGTTTAACTAAAGCATCCTCTCTATCATCAAACCTCCTAAACGCCAAATAATCTTTCCAATCCAGATAATCTAAATTGCAAAAATTATACTTTATATGACCATGTGCTCTAGGATTGCCATGACATTTACATGGTGATAGGGTATAATCTGCAGTCTGGAGAGGGATGAAAAGAAATTGCTCTGACTGTAAGCAACTATGACTATTACATTGATAAACTTCTTTAAAAGGAAAGTCTTCATTCTCTCTGGGAAAGTGAAGATCATCATCTCCCATATATTCCTCAAGATAAGAATATACTGTATCAACTGGCCAGATGACCTCTTTATACTCTGTATTCTCTTGAAATACTTTTGCAATCTTTTGACAAAAAAGAATATCTCCAAATCCTGCTGGTTGTTTAATAATGCAGTATTTTTTCATTCTTTTACAAATACAGCGTCACCCCAATTGCGTTCTAAACAATAATCAGTATGAACATGCTTAAATCCATATGGTTTTAAGTATTCATATACCTCATCGAAGTTTGGATTTTTGTGGTAGTGAGGGTTAAAGAAAGTAACCTCACAGTTAATAACATTAATTTTCCTCAGAACTTCAGTTGCTCCATTAAATACCATCAACTCAGCACCTTGAGTATCAATATTCATCATATCAAATGAATTATCAATTTCATTTCTTTCTAAGAAAGTATCAACCGATAAAGAATTTAACTTAATAGTTCCACGATAGCAATCAGATCCCCACCAAGAATTTCTTGCTTTAAGAATAGAGGACATTCCTTTGTTACCGACAAGATGTCCAGCATCCCAACCATAGTACAGATTGAAGTCAAGTTCAACATCATCTTGATCTGAGATTAACTGATTGTATGGGCGACTTTGAACCTCATTAATATTCATAATCTCAATATTTTCCAGAAGTTCTCCATATACCTCAGGGTTTGCTTCCACCCATACGACTTCCTCAACACCCATATCTCTGTATTGGGGTAGTTCTCCACCACGATCTGCACCTACATGCAGAACTCTAGTTACCTTATTAGCAATTATATTGTGATCAAACGACATGGTTAATCTGTTCCTCAATCCAATTGTATGTTTTACGAATACCATTCTCAAGCGATTGGGAATAGTTCCATCCAAGTTTTTCGCGGATCAAATCATTATTAGAATTACGACCACGAACTCCCGTAGGAGCATCTAATTTATAAATCTTCTTGACATCTTTGCCAGAGACCTTGGCAGCAGTGTCTACCAGTTGGTTAATGGTAACCATTTCTTCTGATCCGATATTCACAGGACCAAGAAAATCTCCATCCATCAATCGTCGAGTTGCTTCAATGCATTCGTCAATGAACAGGAAGGAACGAGTCTGTAAGCCATCTCCCCACACCTCGATTGCTCCACCCTCCTCCGGGAGGTAAGCGACTTTACGGCAGATTGCAGCTGGTGCCTTCTCTCTTCCACCGTCCCAAGTTCCTTCCGGTCCAAAAATATTGTGATACCTAGCAATACGAACAGGAGTGCCATAGTTGCGGTTATATGCAAGGTAGAGTCGCTCTGAGAATAGTTTTTCCCATCCATACTCAGAGTCTGGGTTTGCGGGGTATGCGGATTCTTCACGGCAATCAGGATTATCAGGGTCAAGTTGGTTGTGCTCCGGATACATGCAGGCAGAACCAGAGTAGAAAATCTTAGTTGTATTCGTTAATGTATAATCATTGAACTCTTTCTGTGCTTCAAGGACATTCAGATTGATGCTAACAGAATTATGCATAATATCAGCATCATTTTCACCAGTAAAAACAAACCCAGCTCCGCCCATATCAGCAGCAAATTGGTAGATTTCATCAAAAGTTTGATGATACTGCTGAGGAACAGAAGCGTAGAAGTTTCCAAGATATCCCTTGAATCTAATTACTCTATCTACAAAACTACGATCGCGTAGATCTCCATAGATAAATTCATTTGCCTCTGTGTCTGAGAACTCAGGACGTTTAAGATCTACACCACGTACCCAATACCCCTCAGACCGCAAACGTTTTACCATATGACTTCCAATAAAGCCACCTGCACCAAGTACAAGTGCAGTTTTCGTATAGTCAGACATGTATCAAAAAGTTTCTTCCTGTATATCATACAAAAAAAGACGGTTGTTGTCAACCGCCTCAAAGGTCTTTCATGCACGCCACTTACTCTTTGTCCTGAAGCAAGAAACAGAGCGGGAGTATAAACCCCATCCGCACCACTTGCTCTTAGGAGAAGCAAGAAACCTCAGACTTTTTTCTTGACACTTTGATACCAAGTATAAAGTTCTTCCATCTTAGCAGCTAAGTCGGACTCCACTCCACCTGCACCCCCACGATCAGGATGTGCTTGAGCTTCCAACTTCTTCAATCGTGCTTCAACTTCGACATCATATTTTGACATCGCTGCACCACTTGCAGATTTTGCTGCGCTTCCTTTTGCTGCCATTTTTCTAATAAATTAACATCTCAAAATATTTAGTTTTTAGAGGGTCTATGACTCCACCACCTAGTTTTACGAACTAGGAAACGCAGGGGTCAATTAACCATCCCGACCAGGGCTAGTTTAACGACTTACCGAGTCTTTGACATAACAAGGAACACCTTCAGGGTCTAACCATTTAGTGTATTCAAAATCATCAATGGCAGTCAGAAGTTGCATCTGATTGTCAAGGAGATACATGTCTCTGAAACGCTTTGTCCAACTATCTGCTTTTTGAATGCGATAGTCGGGGAACCCATTTTCAAGGGTTCCACACTCAACATAACGATATGGAAAACGCTCTAGGAGTACCTTCACGCTACCTCCACAGTTTCAAGATCAGCAACCAAACAATCAATTAAAATCTCGTAGTCATCCAGTGGATCACCAGAGAAAATTACATCATTGTTCTCATAAAACTTGCGAACCTTTTTGTAAAGTTTCGGATTCTTTACATCCAGGTAGAAATCACCATTTGCTGCCCCACGGAGGGTTTGAATGTCTTTCTTGAACTTTTCTGCGATTGTCATTGTCTTGCGTATTGACCTTAGTATTATAAGGGAATGACGGAGAACCGTCAATAGGACCGCTGGGAGTTGAACCCAGTTCACACCGTTATAAGCAGTGGGCCTTAACCGATAGGCGACGGTCCCTCAGGATCCTTCTTCGTGATCTGTGTATAAGCGTATGAGTTCATCATCCGCTGGGATCATCACTGCTTTATTTCCATCTTCATTTATTACGCCAAGTGTTTCTCCATTCTCAACTCGGTCCATAAGTTCTTCCCAGTTCTCCTGCCAGTGTTCCACGGTGTAAAAAGGAATGTCATCCATAGGTGTAATATGTATAAGAGTCGGGGCGACACGATTCGAACATGCGACCTCTGCTTCCCAAAAGCAGCGTTCTACCAAGCTGAACTACGCCCCGTCAAATTCCTGATCCGATAAATTGACCGTTGTCATCTTCATCGTCGTCGTCCTCATCGTCAACCAGTTCATCCAGTTTCAATTTCTGAATTCTTTGATTAAGTTCAGTATACTCATCATCTGGCATTTTGTCAAAGTTTACAACCAGAAGCGGTTCACCAGAAGTAACTTCGTTCATCTCAGGATGTTTTATCGTGGGTTTCTTTGAATACCCATTTCTACCACTACTAATCATCCAACCCTGTGCCATGATTGAAAAAGCAAAAGCAACCATGGCAACCCAAAGAAATAAAAATAGATATTGTGGAATGTCATTCATGATAGCACCTTAAGAACTTCCTCCTTTACATTATCTATAATCTCCTGCATTACGTCAACATCAATACCCATAAACGGAGGGATCATACCAATCACACGGAAAAATCCCTCCGCAAATAATGCAAGGAATAAAATACCAAGACACATACTGATGATTGATGCGTTACGATTATGCTGTCGTATCGCATCCTCAATCATCTCTTCACATTCCTCTTTCGTTACGTAATGTGCTGGTTTAATCTCATTCATTCTGTGAGACATTTCTAAGATTTTCCATTGGATCCGGAAGTCCTTTTACTATAGCACATGCTCTCTTATAATAGAAGTTGTCTGTTGTGCCGTTCTCCTCAAATTTCTCTTTAATGATCTTCCAGTTTTGTAAGTCGTCAGGATGCATAGTAGAAAGAAAATGTCTACATCTCTATTTAATGTAGCAACCTGTTACCATGGCGTCAAGTATGTGTGAATTTACTAACTTATCTTTCTTCAAAGTCAATTTTACGAACTTTGCGTTTACGCCTCTCCTCTTGATAAAGAAGTTCACTCCTTGAGAAGTGACTATCTATCTTCTTCTCTACATTAGAAGAAATCATGACAACTCTATCAAGATCAACAGCGCCAACCTTGTTATCAACTACCCTCATCTGATTTGGGCAACCACAGAATTGTACTTTACTAGTGGATGTTAGTTCTTTTCCACATTCTTTGCATCTTACGGTAATCATTTTTCATAGACCTATTTTAAGGATGGGTGAAGAGGGATTCGAACCCCCGACCAATTGCGTGTAAAGCAACTGCGCTACCACTGCGCCATTCACCCGACTCCCCCGGCAGGATTCGAACCTGCGACCAGACGATTAACAGTCGTCGGCTCTACCGCTGAGCTACAGAGGATTGAGAAGGACCGTAGTCCTAGATTATTTCTACTATGTCTTGTGGTTTGATAACAGAATTAAATGTATATGCCTCGGGGTTAAGTCCCCAAAGATTTTGGAGTGCTTGTTTATCAAGAGATGTAAATCCATAATAGAAAAAAGCAGGACCTTGATAAACATTATATGACATAATGGTATCTGCTACTGTGAAATCAGGATGATCTCCTTGCCCCCTTGGGTGTCCAAGTCCAAGAGTATGTCCGAGTTCATGACGAAGAATATACTTCTCAAGGAGACTAACGTGATCGTCATTGTCTCTAAAGAAAATTTTCATTCTCTTTGTGGTAGCAGATGCTCTACCAACAACTGCATCATCAACAAGAAATGTTGAGTCCTGATGACCTAAATCACCAAACTCAAGACGAGTGCTATCAGTAATTTCTGGCACTGAAATAAATCGGATGTCATCGTCACGCTTTCTTGTCCTCTTAAAAGTAATTCCAGTTACTTCATCAATCTCTTCGAGCATAGCACGAATTTCTTTTCTCTCCGCTCGCGATATTGTTTTCTTTTTCCAAGAGTAATTAATTACCTTATCATATCCAGACAAGTAATCCATATATCGGAACCAATCATTTGATATGATATCATCAATTGTTTTTTGCATTACTCTCTCTCTTCAATTTAAAGTAAAGTTTGTAGTACCTTTTTTTCATTTCATCTAAAATAGAAGCATCTTCTAAAAAGTTGAGTCTCCTGCATTGAGCAGAACTACCCTCCAATTCACTTAATAGCAGTAAGATATCTACTGGTTTCATTTGTTCTCCTTAGGAGAAAGCGAAATACGGGACTCGAACCCGTGACACCAACTTGGAAGGATGGGATGTTACCACTACACCAATTTCGCAAGACGACTCAGATAGGATTCGAACCTATGACCGACTGCTTAGAAGGCAGTTGCTCTATCCAACTGAGCTACTGAGTCAAATGAGGATCAACCTCTCTCTAGTCCGTCATTGTATTCAACGTAATCATCATACTCGTCTTGCTTGATTTCGTCAACTGATACAACTTCCAAATCTTCTTGCGGATCAAACCATTCGTCAAACTCTGCCATTAATGCCATCTGGTCATAGATACGATCAACTCCTTTCTCATTATAATCTTTAACTTTATCGATTGCCCAATGTCGGATATGGTCAACCAGTTCTGAAGTCTCCATCGTAGTAGTCCTTTCTGAAGTATCTGCTAAGGATGTTGCTATTGTAGTATGCGGGTCCTCCTGTGTCAAGAGATTCAGTGAGGACTCCGTTGATAAAGAGTTGTCTTGTTTCTTCGAAGTTTGTTTTGCCAGGTGTTTTATGTAGTGACAAGATAGTTCTACTAAAATTTTGTCTACCCAATCGTTCAATGTCTTCCTTAAGTTCCGGGCAAGACCCATAATACTTTCTCCAATCAGATTCTTGTTTTACTTTGCGCTTTTTTCCTTTTGGAGTTCTGAAGGACCAAAAATACTTTCGCCCAATGTATTGTCGTTTGTTTGAGAGATTGGTAATGTTATAAACAAAACCGTGGTTATCCCCAATAAGACTCCCATCAAAAGGGACGCCATTATAGATCCATGGGTTTTCATAATCAGTACCTGTACTCATCAAGTATGTCCAATACCTTATCAAGGTATTTATCAATCATGTGGGACACACCACCACTTATCTGTTCATCATGAAGTTCTTTCTTCAACTTCAATACCCGGACATGCATTTCGTCCTTGGTCAATTGATTTCTGGGCATAGGGGGAGATTACAACCTCCCCTATTTAAGCATATATCAGAGTTGGAATCCACTAAATGTGTCTTTCTTAACATCTTGTTTGATTCCACCGACTACATAGGATTCAACCTCAGTCTCCTGTGGTGCCACCTGAAGACCCTTAGAGGAGATCCAGTGCTGCGTCCAAGGCAGTGGATTGTTCTTAGCAGCAATATCATACTGTGGGGTCAACCCGATGGACTTCAGACGACGATTCGCAATCCACTCAACATACTGCTGAAGAAGTTTGTCATTCAGACCAATCATAGATCCATCACGGAACAGATAGTCTGCCCAACGCTTTTCTTCATTGACTGCGTTGTCAAACATCTTGTAGGTCCACTCCTCCTCTTCCTTCATGATCTGCTGCATTTCAGGATCATCTCCTCCTCTCCACTTGTTGAGGATGTTTTGAGTGATTGCAAGATGCTGATTCTCATCTCTGGCGATAAGTGAGATAATCTTTGCGGATCCCTCCATAAGTTTAAGTTCGCCAAACGCAAAGCTGCAAGCGAAACTAACATAGAAACGGATACCCTCTAAGACATTGACATTTGCGACAGCACGATAAAGTTTGCGCTTCAATTCGCGTCGTTCCCATTGACCAGCATAGTGACCCTCGCTTGCGAGTTCCCACATCGTTCCACCATCATACTGATGGGCACCTGCGATGAAGTCATCATATGCTGATGTGACGCTGCTAGCACGCTCTAAGATACGGTCATCAGTCACGATCTTGTCAAAGACCTCTGATGGGTCGCTATAGACGTTCTTGATGATGTAAGTGTATGAGCGACTATGGATCATCTCCATGAATCCCCAGACCTCCATACATGCTTCCAGTTCTGGTAAGGAACAGTATGGAATGAACGCCATACCAGGACCACGACCCTGGATAGAATCAAGCATGATCTGATATTTCAGATTCGATGTGTAAATGTGCTTTTGTTCTGGACGTAGTGTTTGATAGTCGCCACGATCCTTCTGCAAAGAAACCTCCTCAGGTCTCCAGAAGTATCCTAGTTGTTGTGTGGTGAGTTTATCAAAGACTGGATATTTGTATGAATCGTATCTCTGTATTCCCAGAGGTTTACCGAAAAACATCGGTTGCTTTTTCGTATTTACTTGTTCTGTGTTAAAGACTGTCATGCCTTTAACTTTTGTCACTGGATTATCCTCTACGGAAGACACTTTAAACTGCACAGGATTCACACTCTCCCTCCTCGGCTTGTTCTAATTGGGTTAACAGGTTCTGTAGCTCTGGTTTTTCTTCTCCTACCTCATCAGTTTTTAGATCGTTAGTGTTCTGATAATATGAGGTTTTCCAACCGTACTTATATGTAGTTAAAAAGTCTTGTGCCATGATGGACACTGGGACTTCATTGTCAGGATAGTTCTCTGGATTATAAGACCAGTTACCAGAAATGGCTTGGTCAAAGAACTTCTGCATCACAGCAATAACATTAATATAACCACGATTAGACTCCATCTCCCAAAGAAGCGTATAGTTGTTCTTAAGAGATCCATATTGAGGGACAATCTGTTTAAGAGGTCCCTTCTTTGATTTTTTAACGGACAGGTAGTCTCTAGGTGGTTCGATTCCATTTGTTGCGTTTGACACAACGGAACTGCTCTCTGAAGGCATTTGTGCCGACAATGTTGAGTGCCGTAATCCGAATTCATTGATAGATGCTCTAAGAGCGTCCCAGTCATGTTGCAACTCCTGTGTGGTGATTTCATCCACATCCTTCTTATATGTATCTAAGGGAAGAATTCCATCGGCATATTTTGTTCGGCCAAATTCAGAACACCATCCTTTCTCTTTCGCTAACTGATTGGACGACTTCAGTAGGAAATATTGGAATGATTCGGCAAGAGTATGGACAGCATCCCATGCTTCCTGTGAGTCATATTTACATCCCAGTTTCGCAAGATAATGTGCAAGTCCAATAAAACCTACTCCAAGCGATCTCCGTGCCTTTGTAGCACGTTCTGCTGCTACCACAGGATACTCCTGATAGTCAATCAGTTCCTCTAATCCACGGACAGAGAGATCACAGAGTTCTTCAAGTTCTTTATCTCCACCATTGATCTTACCCACATTGATTGCGGACAAGATGCATAGAGCAATCTCACCAAACTCGTCATCAATATGTCCAATCGGGTCTGTAGGGAGAGTAATCTCCTGACACAAATTAGACATATTCACTTTATCCTTGAAGGAGGAGTGGGAGTTACAGTGATCGATGTTCATAATATAAAGACGACCAGTCTCTGCTCTCTCTTTCAGAATATTCAGGATCAGTTTTTGTGCTCCGATAGTCTTTCTTGGAACAGACTCATCTCGTTCATAAGACTGATATAGATCGTCAAAACGGTCAGTACCAAAAGCATCATACAGACCTGGTACGTCATGCGGTGAGAATAAGCTAATCTCTCCATCCTGGATGAAACGCTCATAGAAAAGTTTTGAAACCTGGATCGAATAGTCAAGTTTTCTTACCCTATTGTCTTCTGTCCCTTTGTTATTCTTCAGGACAATGATGTCTTCTATTTCTTGGTGCCAGATCGGAAAGTGGACCGTAGCTGATCCGCCTCGGATGCCATTTTGAGTGCAGCATCTGACAGTCGATTCAAATTTTTTGAGAAACGGAACAACGCCAGTGTGCTGAACTTCTCCGCCTCTGATCTTACTGTTGATGCCACGGATTCGACCTGCGTTGATGCCGATTCCCGCCCTTTGTGCAACGTATCTGCCAATAGCCATATCAGAGCTAAAGATAGAATCGAGGGTGTCATCAACATCAACAAGAACACAGCTAGCAAATTGTCGAAGTGGAGTTCGCACTCCCGCCATGATAGGTGTGGGAATGTTGAGTTTGTGTTTGCTGATTGCGTCGTAGTATCTTCTGACATAGGAAAGTCTGGTTTCTTTGGGATACTCTGCGAAGATGGTCAAAGCGATCATGATATACATGAATTGTGGAGTTTCATAGACTCCACCAGCACTTCTATCCTGTACTAAGTATTTATCCACAACTTGTCGTAAACCAGCATATGTGAACAGAAAATCACGATCATGATCTATCATGGAGTTTGCTTTATCAATCTCTTCTTTAGAATACTTATGAAAGATATCCTTATCATATACATCTATATTTGTACAATCCATGATATGTACCTCTAAATGAGGCATTTCTCTCATCTTTCCATATAGTTGCTTGCGAACAGCAAAGAGAAGAAGTCGTGCCGCCACATACTGGTAGTTGGGGTGTTCTAGGTCAATCAGATCGCTGGATGCCTTGATTAGAATTTCTTGGATTTCTGCTGTTGTAATACCATCATAAAACTGGATCCCGGATTTCATCTCTACTTGACTTGCAGATACTCCAGCAAGACCTCTGGTTGCCTCCTCAACCATGAGGTGCATCTTATCAAGGTCAAGAGGTTCAATTCGACCATCTCTTTTTTCTACCTTTGTTCCGTTGGTCATATTTTCTTCCAGGTGTTAAATTTAAGTTGTGCTTCTAATCCAGAATATATGTTGGATTCTACCACAGACTGTATATCCAGTCCATAGATTACCATATCATTTATATCTTTTTCCTCTATACCAGAGGGCCAGATAACTACGGAGTCGCCTCTATCGATTGTATTACCGATTCGATTGACAATTTCTCTGTTGCGTGGTTCGTTATCATAGATCCAAATAGGATTGTTAACGCCCCACTTACTAACATCAGCGTCAGCACCACACATTGCAACTGAATTGCGTATGAATGTGCTGTCGAATGGGCCTTCTGTGACATATACAGGTTCATCCAGTTTAATGTTATCCAATCCAAATATTTTCGGGGCATTGTCATCAAACATCACGGTTATATATTTAACAGATTTAGGATTTCTGAAATCCATACTTCTACCTTGAATACCAATCAAATCTTTCTGATAATACAGAGGTATTATAATCCTTGGTTCGTCATGTTCTGTGTTATCAAAGACTTCTTTTCTTGAGTTCACCCACTTCTTAAATACCTCAGTGTAATAGAATTTAGCAGGGTCTAGTCGTCTACCCATTAAGTATCCACAAGCCTCAGGACTTGTCATTGCATTAGGCAAATCTAACTTCTTTTTGAACTTTGGTGGTTAAAAATCAAACTTTGGTTCTTCAACGACTGTTGCTCTGCCAGTTTTTCCATCCTTGAATCTTTCAAAGACATACTGTTTGTGCATCACCGGATCAACATGCTTTAAGAGGTTACTAAAAGTCAATGATACCCCACAGTTATGGCACTTATAGTTTACATCTGCTTTCTTTGCGTAGAGATATCCTCTTGCTTTTGACTTATTCTTCTTGGAATCCCCACAAATAGGGCAACGAAAGTTATATAAATCTGGTTTTACTCTCTTAAATCTATCAAGTTTTGGTGAAAGAAGATTAATAAACTTAGAATCGATATGATTCATTCATGGCAGCATTCACTGGTTGTATTATAGCACTCTCTGCAGACGAAAGCAATGGTCTCAGAGTCTTGATTGCTTGTGGATTAGTTGCGACTAGTATTGCTCCCAGTGCTCCAATACCAATCCAAAGTTTCCGTTCCAATAATGATAATCGTTGACTAACACTGTCATGATCGCTGTCCATTTTATCACGTAGTTTGTCGATTTTATCAAACAATATTTCGTCGATCTCTTCTTGCTTAGATATTCTTTGTTCATGGACTGCCAACATCCGAGACACATTATTATTTACCTCTGCAATCTTTTCGATAGCAGAATCCAATCTCGTAACGAGTGTCTCAAAGTTTTCAAGTCTAGTTTCTAGTACAGCGACCTTAACTTCTTCTTCCATTTGGTGACCAGAGTTTTCTTACACCCTTCTGATAAATGTATCTTTTCTTTTGCTTGACCGGAGGATCATCTCCTGCCTCAGCAGTACCCGCGATCTTACCAGCACCAAGATTCATGGTTGGTTGTTCATGTAAGTTATGAACAATGTCAATAATTTTTTGGAGTGGTTTATCCATCTTCGTAAATTTTTTGTAATGATACTAGACAATCCATATCAACAGGAATGTCATGCATAAAGGATTTTGGATATTCAGGAAATCTACCAAGAAACATAATAAACGTTTTCATTGACGACCACAATTCACGTTCGATTTTAAAGAACAGCATAGGAGTTGTGGCCTCCCCAAAAATGTTATAAAGAATGATGAAATGATTTAAAAGAAGATGAGTCTTTAGTTGACCCGTATTCTTATACCGTTTCAATAATCTCTTGATATATTTAAAATGATTTAGATCTTTATCAAAATCATCCTTGGTGACTGCTTGAGGGTTCTCATAATTTTTAATGGCAAATAAGAGAAAATTATCCTCGTTCAATTCGGTAAAATGCATTTATTTCATCAATTAACTAGCAGTAAATGTTTTAGTTGAACCACTTCCACCTGCACCCTCTACATCTCCAGCAATGAATTGCTTATCAGATGCAGTAGATGTGCCGGTATCAACAATTGTTCCAGAAATTGTCTGTGCCTGAATAGCGTGTGCCTTACCAGATGCAGCAGCAGTAAAGGTAAACTTAACACGGTTTGTTACAGTTTGTGCTGCAGCGGTTGCGGTGATGTTTGCAGAATCGGTGGTGTTTCTAACAACTAAGGTTGCGCCATTGGTGACATCAACCTGCTCGTTGTAGATAACAACAACAGATCCAGTTGCTCCACCAGCATATCCTGTCTCCTCAAAGTAGACAGCAGTGATATCAGCATTACCAAGAGTGTCAGTACCGCGACCACCTTCACCTACGAGACCATCAACGGCAACGATGACTTCATCCCAGTACTCAGTTTTTGCTGCATTCTTATAGTGACGTAAAGTCCAACCAGATGTGGTTGCAAAAATGTTCGATGGATCAACTCCACTACCTCTCACTGCCCACTTTGGCTTAGATTCATCTGCGTCAGTTATACCCCAGAGTGCCATGTTCTCTTCCGATAATTTTATTTGCTTTAGATATTTATAAAAAAGTGAGACCCAACGGAAGGGTCTCACTCACTTCATTCTGCCTCTTCTTCTCGTGCTTTAATTGCTTTAGCAACAGCTTCAAGAAGTTGATCATCCATATCTGTCTTTGTTAACTTGACTGCTTTTCCAAGAATAGCAAGACAAATATCAATCAGTTTCTCTCCGAGTTCCTCATTATCTGGAATTTTGGAGACAGCATCCATAATAATTTTTGATGCCAATGGTAATAAGAATGCAAACATGATGATTATGCGGTTACACTCTATATATCGTCAATCTTTATTAGAAACATATTTACCTGAAGTTTTATCATATCTCTTGACCTCACCAGGACGTAGACGGTTCTTTGCTGCCTCAACATCCTTAGTAAATTGTTTATAGTTCTTCCCAAGTTTCATGCGGGCATCTGATTTGGCAAATTGCTTTTTCTCAGCATCATACCTATCATACCTAGTTTCTTCATTCATTTTCTTTTTCTTTCCCTGACAATGTGCTCTCTGACTAAACCCCTTTGGATTGTTACAGTCAATCGACTTCTTATACTTATCAGACCATCCTTCATTCATCTTCTTGGTCTTCTTTTTCATCGCATTGATAAACTTACGATAGACTGCTGCCTCTGAAGACTTACCCATTTCTCTTGCTCTTTGCTCCATAGCAACTGCTGCTTGGATTTTATGAGCGTGGGATCTAGATGAATTACGTATCTTGGATACAGATGCCTTTGCAGTAGCAACATCCTTGAATCCAAGTCCATGGATTGTTCCTTTTGGATTCTCATCAGTATAAAGATCAGAATGCTTCTTAGAATTAGCAGGTTGTCCCTTCTTTCTGGGAATACGTGGATTTTATTCCTCATTCTGAGGACCACGCTCTGCCTCCAACTTAGCAGCAATTGCCATCTGACGACGCTTTGCTTTTGATCTACCTTTAAACTGGGGAGCATCAGACTTATAAAAGTCTTTGATGACATCCCCCATACTATCTTTCTTCAGATCAAGTGGCATCAGTCTGCTCTGGTAGCACCACCAGGTCCTTTACGTGGGGAAGCATATGCATCTGCCATCCTTTCAGAGTCAGATCTTGTGTCTTTTTTTGCTTTCTTAGCAGCATTTCTCATTTGAGCAGCACGTTGCTTCTCACGATCTCCAGGTTGATATGGTTTTCTCTTTGCTGCTGCCTCACGAGAGATTCTCATTTGATCAGCAATAGACATCTCTTCACCCACTGCTTTAGCGGGCTCCTCAGACTTTTTTACCTTGGTCAACCCCTGCTGTCTCTTGGTGGCAATCAACTTATCAATCATTGCCTTCTTCTTCTGAAGTTGTATTTCTTGAGGAGACATTGATGCTTCCTCTTTCATACGACGCTTGGCCGCATTACCCATTCCTCTATCACCTTCACCAGTTCTCTTATCATCGCGACCACCACGACTCTTAATTTTTGGATCACTGACAGAAACATCACGACGAGTACCAATGTTAAAGGCAGTAGCACGATCACTTCCACTCTTAGCACTGTATTCTTTCTTCTTCATGGCATCCTTACGAGGACCTGCCATCATTGCTTCATCAACTTCAACCTCAGTGACTTCCAAGACCTGACCACCAATCTCTTCAACTGCTTCAGACAGTTTTGGATTGATTATCACTTTGTTTTTGACTGCTTTTTCTTTGATGGGTTTTGATTCGATATCATCCATTACCTCAGCAATATCAGTTCTCCAGTTAGAATAACCCTCCCCAATCTTTGTTGTCAACTTCTTCTTACCATCAGCAGAAGGTACAAACTCACCATAGTTGCCCATAGACTTGTCATTCTTATCGACATCACCACTTACATTATGATCGATTCTCTTGACTGCTTTCTTGACAGCACCTTTTAAATCCTTGGAAGGATTTTCAACTTCTTCAGTCTGCTTCTTCTTACCCAGTGCCTTTGCGATTGCAGCACGGCGCTTCATCAGATAAGAATCAGAACTATCCTTCTTACCATCATTATTCACATCACCATCTTCCTTACCTACAGGATCAAGTGCTTCTTTCATCTTCTCTTTACGGAGAGCAACTGAGCTCTTTTTCTTAGGCATATTAGGATAATAAGTCTTACCAACTTCTGCTTTGTCTACAACTTCACCAGTCTTAGCATCACGATGCATCCCTTCATTAACTTCTACTTCTTCTTTCTCAACCTGAGGTGCCATCACCTTCATATGAGAATCATATTTGACTTTAGTTTTCTTTGCTGGTTTTGCATCCTTGATTGAAGGAGCACCACTCATATCTGCTTCATCAACATATTTCTTCTTTGGATACTCGGGATGATCATCCATTTTCTTACCATGCTTCTTCTCAAGTGCTG
>Ga0181414_1000102_pt1 | contig 24190 bp, 31 predicted proteins | sample 37SPOviralmetaG_FD_130139 | JGI IMG/M metagenome (GOLD analysis project Ga0181414, IMG submission 130139) | Marine viral communities from the oligotrophic San Pedro Time Series (SPOT) site, San Pedro Channel, CA, USA - 37 SPOT_SRF_2012-11-28 | ecosystem: Environmental > Aquatic > Marine > Strait... | reverse complement strand
TCAAAAAAAAATATAATTAACTTGAAACACAAAGAACTAAAAATTTCGATGAAGCGTGATTTTAACGCATTAAATGACTATGCTATTTTTGCTGATTCATACTTGCTAATAAATTTTCACCGAACTTAAGGTCTGTATTTATTTGTTTATCAATACGATAAACAATTCCAGAATTATCGCCAACTTGTGCTAATCCTCCTTCAGGGTCTAATATTTGACTTTTGATACTTGTGATTGTTTTTTTCCTCGTACAAGTGAATATTGCTCCACCTCCATCATATTGGATAAAATCATTTGCTCCGTTGTATTTACCGACCATAGCCATCGTTTGTAATGGATTCGATGTTTGAAAAAAGTTTGCTTGGTCTAAGATGTCACTATTCAATAAGAAATATCCTCTCAATATTCTACGAGGTAATTGATTCGCTGAAATTCTAGTGCTGTTTGTGAGTATAGTTGCTGCTGGTGAAACTATTGAACCTGACCCTCGATTCAAACTAGATGGTTTTGTCGGAGTCGTATGAAAATCTATTCGTGTGCTTAATTGTTGTGAAAATAAATTTGCTCCATAAACATTATTAATATATGATTGACTATCAACCGATTGAATATCAGCATTTGTTGTCATACCAACGACATTAGTTGTGTTATCACTAAATTGAATTTGTTTATTTTTCTTATTCGCCCCTGAAGCATTAAATTGTCCGTATTTAAATCCACATAATCCCCAAAACCCCTGATCGAATGATTTTTCACTAAACCCGAGGTCTTCAATACATATTCCCCCATGTGAATCATAAATTCTTCCAATATCTAAATTTTCATTTACTGCTACAAATGATTTTTGTGATGTTTTATCTGTACTTTCTTTAATATCAATAACTGAATAACCAAACATATGTGGCGACCAGGTTGTATAATGTAATTGTTTATCAATTTTATAACAATTTTGACCTGCTTGTCCTGATTGGGGCGGGCCGAACACGGCTGTCCCAGGGGCAGGGTCTCCTGCGTTATAAAAATTACCGACTCTTTCTGCTGTGTGTAATTGTTCGAACTCAAATCTACCTTCAACAGAATTGAATTTATAAATTGGGTCATTTGCTCCTATATATGCTTGACGAATTGTTTGTGCTCCTAAGAAGGCTTGCTGACCGAAATACTGAACCGGAAAAAATCCTGAACTTGGAATTATCGCTGCGTTTCCAAAAGCATTAAAATGATAATCATAACCAATAGGAGTGTTTAGTGCTAAACAACCATTATTTTTTGAAAAATATGAAGAAGGTATACCACCAATTTTATTTGTTGAAAATCCTATTTTAAATGAATTATCAAGTTCGATGTTTGGAATTTTTATGCCGAATCCATAAACTTGATTCTCGAATGAATTTCCATCACTATCATCTGATGTTAGATGTGCTGAATTTTTATTATAAGCGACAAATAAAGGACAAGTACTTTCATCAGCAACTGAACCATTTACAGCAGATACATTATACATATCGTTTCCAAGAGGGTCGTGTCGATAAATACTAGGAGAAAATTTATCAACTCTTGTAAGATCCATATGTAGAAATCTTGCTTCTTCAGCGAATGATGCGGCTAATGATGAACTGGTTGGATTCACACTCCCTGAATAATTACTCTGACTTCCAACCGCTTGTGTGAATGGTGATTTCAATAAATCAGGATATAGTTCTTGTGCTTCAAAGAATTCTTTGATTTTTAATAAATTTTCTTCATTCCAATCTAAATCTGTTTCGATAACTGCTGATGAAGCATTTGCCTCGAGAATCTTAGTTATTAATCTCGCCCCTACACCAGTTTTGTTATCGTATGAGGGAAAATTTCTACCTGCTTCAACAATCTCAGGTCGTTTGAAACCAACATAAGCATATGAATTTAAATATTGAGTCGCCATATTCTGAACATTCGCATTACTCTGGTCTGGAGGACCGGGAGCTTCATATGGATTTCCATTAGCAAAATCAGCATTAAAATAAGTTTCATTAAATAATCCTGAAAAATTAATGTAATTTGCCGCTGGAAATGCTCTATTTGTTTCTGAATTTACATAGACACTCTGAGCCTTACCAACTCCTCCAGGGTCGATAAATACTGGTTCTTCTGTTTGTGAAAGTTGATTAGTGATATCAGCAGCAACCGAATCAGGAGAATTGAAACCAACAGGGACTGATAATTTTATTTTCTTTTTTACTTTGATATATTCGTGAAGTGCTGGGTCAGAAACACTCCTTGAAGCAGACCAAGAGGATGATAATGTTGAATTTGTAAGATATCTTGAAGCATTAGCATCCGATACATAATTACTATTCCAAACGATAAATTTTTGTTTAAATAATGTGAATCTTGAATTATCATTTTTAATTTTGAAAAAATCACAATTTTTACCTGAGGCTGATATACCAGCATAACTATACCAATCACCATCATATCTATGTGAAGCATTTTGAACGAAAGTATTCGCCCCTACTGGGTATCCATCAGGGACTTCCCAAAATTTCTGAGAGTTCGACAGATTGTAATAAATTGAACCTCCGTGAGCCGCTAATGATGCTGATGATGAAGCATTACCAAAATTTCGAGGTAATCCAATATAATTTTCACCATTCGTATTTTTATAATATGAAATGATTAAATTAGCTTCATTATCATTTTCTTGTATTGTTTCAGTAATATTTTCATTTTCTTCCAAGGCGAAACCTTCAGGAGAATTTTGTATTGCTCTTGATGCTAAACCTTCAATTAAAAATTCATCAGTACCGATAAATGATGTGTTTGTTTGTTGAGTATATGAAACATTTTTTTGTCCTAAATTTTTGCCTGAAAATTCAATCACACTTCCACCTGCTCCCCTAGATGATATATGTGCTGATTGAATTGATATTTGATCTCCAATATCTAATGTAATCCCTGAACTAACTTGATTTGTGAATATTGCTGCGTTTGTTTCTGCTAAATTACTCGCTGAAAATTCAACACTTTGTCGACGATTACAATCTAATAAAATTGTTTGTGAATATGGAAAAGGTTGACCGCTCATAATATATATAATATGAATGGATTAAAAAATTTATTTGATTAAATGAAATTTTAAGCGAGTGCTGTATTTACAAATCCCCCACTTAAAGTAGTGAGTTTAGCGAGTTCTAACCAAGTTCGCTGAGTGTATTTGCTACTATTATTAAGACCTTCATATTTGAAATAATACTCAAGTCCACGACTATTTACACGCTCATTTCTATTGAGACGATAAGATAACCAATTGAATCTACCAATAATTCCAGGTTCATCCCCAGCATCACCACTATTTTGAATGTGTCCCTCATATGTATCGTTTGTCATAGCTACACCTTCAGCACAGAATTCTTCTCGAGTGACAAATGGAACCATACCCTCTGCCTGTGCGGTATTATGGAACTGACGAGCAGGATTTGTCACATCAATTGGATATAAAAATTTATCGTTGTATCGAAGGTTCACAGTGAGCGACCCATTCTTATTTGCTGCTGCTGGTGCTTGACCGAATGAATAATGCCTCTCAGGAGAAATACTATGATATTGATTAAGAACACTTACATTCGATGCCGAATCTGACTGGATACCTGTGACAACTTTAGTGACTATACGACCAGCACCTCCAAGATTTCTAATCTGTGTGGTGCCGCTAGTGGAGGTAGCGGATACCGATAACTTGGAGTGGCGATAATCAAAGTGATTAAATGAAATCACATTATTTGCTTGTCTGTAAGAATCCATAAGTTCTTGAGGATAATAAATATAATCAGCAATCATTTTACATTCAGTTTGAACGATAGTAGCAGCAACAGAAGTCCCACCATTTGGAATACATACACGATTAACTGCTACAGGTTCAAAAGTTAGTTCAATCGAGACCTGTTCGTTCATCATATAAAGGGGAAGTTGAGTTTGTTTCAACATAGGGAATAAATCACTAAGGGCAATTTGGAAAACAGGAGCATTATTTACATCCGCCCAATCTTGAACGACAAGATTTGAAGTTCCACCAGGAGTTGCTGAATCATAATCACGCCCATTTTCTAAACCATATACCGGTGCTCTTGTATTGTTATCAGCACCTCCAGTTGTAGCAGTATCATTTGAATATCTAAATTCGTGAGAGATACATTTTCCACTCTGAACATGCTCCCTTTCTAACTGATGTTCGTTAGAAACAAACATATCCTTGTAAGCACTTAAATAATTGTATCCATCAATTTCTTGTAATGTTTTCGTTCCAACCTTCAAAGCACAACGAGAAATTAAACTTTGAATACCAACATTTACAGGATAATATCGAGATTCATCACTATTTACAGATGCTGATAATGTAATTTTTGAATGGCTATGAAGGATACCTTTATTTAAAAGAACAAATCGACAAAAAGTATCACTAACAACGACTGGGTCTAAAATCGAAGTTTCTACATCAGTCGCCGTAGTAGTATCCATAGGGGATACTCTGAGTAGGTTTGGTACATTCGGAGCCACCGGTTCACGCTCAACCATAGTCTCTGGAATATCTTGTTCGTCAGCAGCACTTGGGTCACCCATTTGAGAATTCATATTGTTATAATATGACTAATTAAAAAAAATAAAAATAAAAAAAAACATTTTAAAATTATAACGAAGTATGCTATGCTTAACTTAACTCATTACCTGAAGACCCTGAGCTCCGTATACGAGAGTATTTTTAGCGTGGACGAAAACAAAGAATGACTGAGGAGAATCAGTATCAAGTTCAAGAGACATATTAATTCCAAAGTTCACATTTGAAAAATCAACACCCTGATCTGAAATATTATCCATAGAAACACCGATACCAAAACCACATCCACCATCAGCGAAATCTTTATCAAAACGAACTTCATCCGATAATCGAGCATTTTGAGGATTGATGGAAGTTCTAGCGATACCTCCAAATTTCTCAATAGCATTCATATAATGTTCGATAATCTGTGGTGATATAGTTTTATTTGAACCATTTTCTCTCTGTAATGGATTAATATTGAAATCAATAGGGAATTTAGTTCCATTTCTTGTGAAAAATAATTCAGTAATATCTGCCGATTTTCCAGTAGCATTAGTTGGATACAGAGTAGCCAGACCATCATATAGCACATTATTAATATGAGAAGAAGGAACAATATTCGCAAATACACCAAGAACTCTACTTAATCCTAATTGGAAATTTATAATACCATTACCTGAATTAATTGTTTGATAATAAGAAGAAATCGAATTATATTCATAAGTCCCCGATGGACGAGACTTTAATTGCTGGATAATATCTGGTGCTGGTTCCATTAATTCAGCGACTAGTGATACATCTTTAAATTGATAAAATGAATCAGAATATGAACCACTATCAGTATCTCCACTTGTATGGAAAACCTGCGTATCAGGTGCTAAATGAAGTTCTATGATTACACCACCGATAGCTTCAGGCATAAGAGGGATTGGATCACCACCATTAAAAAGACCACAAGGGAGAGTCATACAAAAATGATTTTGTGTGGAAGAACTGGATGGAATATTTACTACAGATTGCTGCTGACAATCATAATTAGGCATAATTAATGCTGATTCATATAAATGTCCCATATTATCCTGTTTAGATGTAGTGACTGGTAGATACGATGCTAAGAATCGATTGTAGTGCCGGATACTTTCAATTGTTTGACCTGTTCTCTGAGATTTGATAGTGAGTGTATCAATACACGAATATACACCTAATTTTTCACTCATAGCAAGATTAGATACATCAGAAGAACTTGAAGAACCTGAACTTAATAATGCTCTGAATTTACCGGTGAATCGAATAGACTGACCTAAAAGTAATCTATCCTGTTCACCGATAATAAATTGAATTACAGGATTACCATCCCTAAAAGATATTTCTCCATTCGCTGTGACATTACTCGGCACGATTTCTGTATTAATATTCGTAGTAGACATATTTTATAATATGACTATTATAAAAAAAATAATTAATAATTTAAAATTTTGATAATTCTATCTTTCAACGAAGTGCGTGATTTTAACGCATTACCGATAAACCACCATTTTTAATTTCTAATCTACGAAGATGAGAAACATAATTATTCCATAGTTTCGGTTTTGTCTGGTCGTCCCCAGTATATTCAACTTGAAGGTTGAAATCTTTTCCACGAGCATCATATACAGCATTCTGACCTAAAGTGAGGGCTCGACCGATAAAAAAGTTAGAACGGAAACTCATAAAAGAAAGGGGTTCAATATCCGCCATAGCGAGTGCTTTTTCTGCCTCGATACACCACTGCTGAGAAATACTATTCTTGGCTGCGATTTTAGATGTATCAACTTTTCTAGAAGGATTAATCTTACCATCATAAATAAACTGATAATCTTGGAGATTATCACAAATTCCAACTAAACCACTTCTACTCGACCTATTCTGGAAATCTTTGCTGTCAGTATATTCGAGATATGTGGATGAAGCAGACATTTGCTGTCGAGAAGAATAACTAGTAGCATCCGTAGGCACACACAGAATAGAAGTCGCCCTACTTTCAATTAATGGGAGTCGAATATTAGCGACATTATCACTTGCTAATTGAGAGAATCTATAATTAGTGAAAGAACGATAATCATAATTAATAGTACCTCCTTCCTTCATCATATTCATCATCGATGCTTCATAACCCTGAGGGACTTCAATTTGTTTCACTATTAGTTCAACATCAGATATTGTGTAGGATGGGTCATATGAAGAAACTACCCTATCAGCATTTCCATCAACATTTGATGAAACGACATGGTAGGGGAGAGTGCTATAAGAAGCACCTAAACTTTCACCAGTTGAATTTGTAATCGCAGTAATGGTTAGTTTTGTTTTTGCTGTGCCGACTGTCGCACCTGTGACCTGCTCGATTTGTGTGATTCGTCCAGCCGAAGCGTTGATTGAAGCAGAAAAATTAGATTTTCCAGGCACCAGGGTGACATATTCTCCAACAACAAAAGGACAAGTCTGAGTTGAAGTTTGGTTATTATCTCTTGTTAGGAAAAGTGATGTAGTAGTTCCACCATTTACAAGAGAACCACTTGAAGCAGTCTGAGAATCAGAACCATTTGTAGAATGGAAAACGGGGGATAGCGATAAATGGCGATTCATATTCGTACTATCTAACTGACGGAAAACACGCCGAGCATCCTGTAATAGGATTTCAATAAATAAACCATCCGTGAGTAATGCTGGAAATACTGCTTCATTTCTGAAGAGTCCAGTATTTAGATGAAGTTGACCTGTGGCGACATGGAAATCATAGTCCGTATCACTTGTGGCGAAACTCGTACTTAGAGTACTATTTACATCTTCAACTTTTGTGAAATATGGATTCGAAAAACAATTACCCTGTTGAGATTTTAGTGAACCAAGAGTTGAACGACACGCTGGGTCATAATTTGTAGAACCATCTGTAAGAGCCCTTTTATTTCTAATATTTTCATTTGTTTCATAATCAAAACGAAGAGCAGTTAGAATATCATAACCTTCTATCTCCTCTAGTAATGCGGTTTTGCGACCAGAAAAAATGCGAATCGATCTGATTAATGAGTGTAATCCAGTCTGTGCGTCGAGTTGAATACGCTGAGCTCCGTTTGCGTTGTTGACAACGGGGATGGCTAACGAAACATTCATCTTTAATTTTGATTGCGATAAATCAATAAATTTACTGGTTGGAGGGATATATAAATCTATTTTACCTCCTGGGCGATATTCTAAACCATTTTCAGAAGGAACGCTCACTTCTGTTTGACCGACTTGGATTTTATCAGCAGATTTGAAAAACTGGGACATTATTTATAATATGAACCATTAAAAAAATTTCAATTAATTAAAATTAAAAGTGGTTTAAGAACCTGTTATCGATTGTTTTGCGGATATTGGAGCAGAAGCAACTAAACCCATCGCTGAAAAAGCAGGTGAAACTTTAGTCGCTGCTAGAGCGGGAGGTTTTGGGTCAGCAGCATCATTTTTCTTCGCATCAATATCATTTTTAATTGAATCATAAGCATCAAAGATACCGCCAATTGCTCCTAACGCACCACCGACAAGTTCGAGGGGCGGGAAGACTGTCCCCACAACATCAGCGACGGCTCCCACAGATTGTAATGTATCGCCAAACGCAGCAGTTTTATCTTCACCAGCAAAGAAACTTGAACCAGAAATCATATTTGAAATTCCTTCACCAATATCAACAAATCCACCTACATCACCGAGTGCTTTGCCTCCTACTTCAGATGCTACTGAAAGTCCTGCTTCAGATACCAAACCACCTGCGACCTTCTTGAGACCTGCTTTAAGTATACCAGTTCCAAGACCTGAACTTTCAATCTCCTCTCCTGCTGCCGCCGCCGCATTCTTCCCTGCTTCATCCGCTCCATCTTCGATTGCGTTTTCTGTCGTAACTATTCCATCTTTATCGACACTTGTAGGTTTCATCGCCTCCTGGGCAGCCTGAGCCTTATTCGCAGGCATTTCACCCAATCGATTGATTGTTTTTGATATCGCCCCTTTTCTTTCAGTAATAGAGTCTCCAGCATATTTTAATAATCCTGCTCCTATTCCACCAGCCTCAGCCGCAGCCTGATCGATTTTCGCTCCTTCTTTCACCATTCCAATTGTTGAACCAATTACACCTTTCCCATCAGAGATACCATAAAAAGCACCATCTTCATCTTCTTTAGTTTGGTCTGTTGACCTTTTACCAGGAGCCGCTTTCAAGTCCGCCTTATATTTGGTAGTGAGAACTTGATTATGATTTCGGATAGCATCATTATAATTTTCAGTTTTTGCCGAGTATTGATTACCTGTCGATATTGCTGATTCGTACCCGTAGAGATTAGACATTTATATTAATGATAATTATTTTATTTTTATTTTCTGATATTAAAATAAATGGATTTAGTTATTGCTTGTGCGATTAATAATGACGACAAAATGATTCACAAAGTTATCGCTTCTGTACCTAAATATGATTACAATAATAAATTTATTTTGTATGATGGATATGTGGGTGAGGGACGAGGTGGACTTTTTTACGACCAATATGAAGCTCACAAATCATACATCGCTAAAAAATATCCAGATTTTATCGTAATCGAATTTGATAAAAATGTTTATTTCAGAACTATGCTGAGAAAAGTATGTGAACTATCAAATGCTGAAAGATTATTAGTTTTTCAAGATGATGTCACTTTACCAAAAATAGATTTGAAACAAATTGAAATTCAAATGAATCATATTAAAGACCTAAAAATATTAACATTTCCTCATAAATATATCCCACCTGAAGGAACTCACTGGTATCGACCATTTGATGATACATACCCTTTGCCTTTCATAAAGTCTCACGGATTATCTGAAAGAGTTTTTATTTGTGATAGATTAAATATGATAAATATATTAGATACATTACCTAATCGTGGAAACAGAGGAAAAAGATTCGTTGAAGCACTTTATTATTACAAAATGAATACTAAATCTTGGAAAAATTATGATGATGATGAAAAAGAAGAATATTGGAAGACATGGGGATGTTATTATCACCACGATATTTATCACAAACATTTAGTCGCTAAAAGACCATCTAGTGCTAGATGGAGCAAATCAGGTGAACGCGGAGGTTTAAATCACTAAAATATTTTATTTAAATAATCATAAATGAGTGATTTGGAATATTTACATATGAAAAATGAAATTTTAGAAAAAGAATTACACGAACAACTTGAATTAGTAGTTTTCCTCAGAGAAATCATCGGGCAATTTGTTATCAACTTTTCCAGAAAAAAGTAATTGTTCGCCATTCGCTATTTGTTCTTCGAAATTTCTGAACGCTCTGGCTGGATTGGATTGAAGATCTAAATAAAGAAAATCATATCTTTGTTCTGTTGCTTTGTGATATATTTTTCTGAATTTTTCATCACCACCAAACATACCTGAGTATTCAGATGATATTTTATCTAATTCAGATAAATTTTGAAGATTACCACAAATAAATGAATTAGTATTATTTCTTATTGTCGGCCCGACTGCTTTGAAACTTTGAACTGATATCGCTAATAATCCGACACCATAATGACGACTTCTTGTGACTAGATGATTCAAATAACTATTTCTTTTTACTGAACCTAAAATATCATCAAAAATCATCGATATGAATGGTCTGTCTTCATCATCAAAAGATTTTTGTTGTTCGATTATTCCAGCGAGTACATTATCATCATAACCTGTATAGCAATCACAGGCTTTTCTCAAAAATCTACTAGTGATATCTTGGTCGATTGTATTACTCATAATTGTTGTATTATCAAAAGCACCTTTGAAAAATTCATCTCTCAACATAAGATTACTTAAGATTGTCGATTTTCCACTTTTAGTCGGCATTACGAGTGTCATAATAGTCGGTAGTTCAGGCAAATTTGGATGACATATTTTTCTCGGTTTTTCTTTTGGAGGGTCTTTCACAGGGAATATCTTAGGAGCATTACTTTCCATTATTTATATAATAAATAGATTTTAAAAAAATTTAACTGAATAAACTACGCCAGGGGTCGGATACTCTTTGATTGGGTTGTATAGCCCTCTCAAGTGTTGCTCGCATTTTATCTTCTTCTCTTTGTTTTGCTTCTCTCTGCTTTTTTTCTTTTTTTTCTTGTTTTCTCAAAGTATCATATTGAGTAATCGCTGATAATACAGCATTATCTAAATCTGCTTTTGTGAATCCATTCTGCTGAACTACTTTTTGAGGAGGTGGATTATTTATTAATTCTTGTTCTTTTTTTTCTTCTTTAATTTTTTTTTCTAATATTTTCTTTTCTGCTTTTGCTATGACTGCTTCTTCTTTTTCTTTGATTTTTCTTTCTTTTTCTGCTTTTCTTTTTTCAACAGCAATTTTTCGAATACGAGCAAGATGTTCTTTTTGTTTATCACTCATCGGTGCTTTACGAGTATATTTTCTCTTACCTTTTTTAGTTGGTTCAAATTCATTAGTTTGAACTTCTTCGTCTAGTATTGGTTTCATCATAGGTGGGTCAGAGAATACTTCATCCTCGCCTGGTATTTGCCTTTCTTCAACATTAACAATATCATCTTTAAATTCAACTTTTTTTTCTTGTAGTTCATTAATGATATCCATATTTCCATCACCTGTTTCAGGTAATATATTTTCTTTTACTTCTTCTGGTTCAGGTTCTTTTACAGGCATTTCGATCACAGGTAATACACTACTCATTATTTATAATATGAATAATAAAAAAAAGATAGAATAAAAGATAGAAAATTAATCGTCTATAATTTCTGTTTGCGGATTACAAAAACAACTTCAGAACTTCCACTCAAATCTTTAGCGAATGTTTCATCCTTTCTGACAAAGTGAACATCAAGGTCAGTTATTCTTAATTCATCTAAATTATTTAGAGCGATAAATGTTTTATCAGGGTTTTGAAAAAATAATGCTCCAGTTTCTGTCCCACTATTATCAAATCGTGGGACTTGATATAATATTTTTGAAGGATTACCTGTTCCGAAATTGTATGTTTCATGTGAAAGTGTAGGGACTCTGATAAATGTGGATTGTTGTGATAACATACTTGGACGATTACTCGATGCGAATGATGCTCCAGAAAATGCTGCCTCAACCATACCTGAAGTAGGATTAATAGCGAAGGGTGAAAATCCTAAAACTTCCATCGAGTTCGGTTGCCAGTCTTGAATTTGTCGAGGCATATATCTGTCACTCGGTCCCATAATAAATATATTTTCATAACCACTAACATTTGAGCCTGAACCAATTGTTTTTCTTGTTCTTACAGAGGCTGCTGAGGATAGAGCATCAGGAGTATATATCTGAAATGGAGATCGATAATCAACATCATTACCCCATCTCATAGCATTTCTCCATGGAGGAGTAGGAGTGACTCCAGCATCTAATTGGTCGTATTGGTCTAATCCTGAACCATTACCCAAAGTAGTCACACAAGTTGCTCTTGTAATCCAACTATTCTCCGGTTGATTATTATATATTGTATCACCCTTTCGACATCCATATGAGGTGATATCTACAGCATCATTATTCGCCCATAAATTTGCTGTTGGATACATCTTCCAGCAAGTCTGACCTATTGGTTTTGGGATTTGATTTTTAGTTGAAGCATTCTGTAGGATAGTTGTGACGACTACTTTTCCTGATGCTGATATTGTCATTTTTTCACCATCACAAGCAAAAGTGATATCAGTAATCGATGCTGATGGAATAGGTGTCCCTGTAGCGAACGATGAATTCGAACCATTATTAGCGGCTGAACTTGTATTATTTTTCTGATAATATACAATCTCATCCATAATGGTGCGAATTGGTTGACCGACTCTTCTAGAACGAGCAGTTCCAGTATCAGCAACTAAATGATATAATTTTAATTCACCATTAAATGATTCAGCACAATAATCCATCACTATGTTCCCAGTCACACCGACATTACCTAAATCAGTTCCAACTCCAAAAAGAGGTTCATAATCTTGAGATTCTATTATTCCATCATCAATTTCAACACCAATAGGTCGACAAAGACCTAAAGTCCAGTCATCACCAGTCATATTATCAAAAGTAATTGACCCATTATTTAATGATATCGGGCCACCTTGGTCGTTTATGGGTAGGAGTTGTCCGAAAGCCTGTCCGCCATCTGCCGATAAAGTTGTCCCATCCCACTCTAAAACGCCATCAGAAACAAAAGTGACTTCTTGTGTTCTAGTCGCTGCTGGAGGAATAGTAGAAGCAGGTGAGTTTGTGCCTACTTGAGGTATTTTAAATTGAAATCCTGTGAATTCACCAAGTGTCCCGGTGACAATTGAAACTTCAATATTGATTGAATCGATTTCAGGGTGAGTAGAATAAGTCTCCTGTAATATCTGTTTAAAATTTTCAGAAAAATCTAATGGTGAAGTTCCAGAATCGATAATATTTTCACTTGGAATAAAATACGATAATGAATCATCTAAACCATTTACCGATAATCTTTCACCGAACCAAAAATTAGTGACTATTCCTCCTTCATAATCTAATTGAGGGACTCGATTAATCTTTACACTTTCAACTGCTATTTCAGATAAAGGTTCAACTATGAGTGGATTTTTCAAATTATTACGAAATTGATATGGAACTTGAATTCCAATTTGATTAGTTTCTTTTGCTCCCTTGCTGGACGATGCGATTAATAACGACATTATTTATAATATGAACCATCAAAAAAAATAAATCCATTAAATATAAAATGGCGAAGAAATCTAAATCAAAAAAAACAAAAGTGAAACTCCCCAAAAGTAATGTCCCTGATACATCAAGGGCAAAAAGAGCATGTCCTATGCCTATGACTAAAAATTACATAGATATTGAAGCAGGTGTGAAGAAAGATAAAGAAGTGAAAGAAAAGGATGTTTTTAATTTTTCATATAAATAATATAGACTTCATAAGTAATGATAATATTTCTATCTCGACTATCACAAAATGATATGTGCGTTATTTTAACGCATTCACTAAAAAAACTCTTTTTCAAATTTCAAACTTAAATATAATCGAATCATAATTTTAACATTTGCGTTATTTTAACGCATTTAAAAATAACTTTATAATATATATAAAATGGGAAAACTTCAAGAACAATATTCTGTAATTAGAATTATCAAAATTAGAATGAATGATGACAGAGATTTCAAGTTCACAAAAGACCAAATAAGAGATTATGAAAGAAAGGTTCAAAGGACTGATTCAGGGATGTTTCACCTTAAACTTCTACAAAAACAACACGATAGAAATCGAAGATTATCAGATCGATTTGTGAAATTAACATCAGATTATAAATTTAAGTGTGAAAAATATGATGAATCAGTAGACAAATATGAAAAAGCAAAAGCACGAATTATTGAAGAGTATGGGATAAAATCAAGCGAATATGAAACTTTTATGGGAATCGAATAAATTTGATTCTTTAAAATATTTTGAAATACTATTTATTGATGGAAGAGTATTATGTTGTCGGTGGATGTCACTATCGACGAGATTACAAATGGATAGCATACCCCTTATCATCTTCTCCACACGGCGGAATTTGGAATAAATTACCTAAATTTTATCACGATTATGCTGAGGAAAAGAGAAAAAGGTGGACTGAAGAAACAAAAAAAGACCAAGATAAAAGAGCAAATGATTTCTTTAGAAATTTCGAAAGATTCTTTAATGGATTTTATGGTTTTGATTCAGGGGAAGAACCCGAAAAAGCCGAACCAGATTATCCTTTCTGTGTATTTGGATTGAAAAAATCATCTAGCAAAGATGATTTGAAAAAAGCATATCGTAAGTCTATCTTGGAGTCACACCCTGATAAAGGTGGAACTGCCGAAGCATTCAGAAAAGTACAAGAAGCTTGGGAATGTATCAAATCAAAATTTTGGAACTAAATTTAAAGATAAACACAATAAATATATTTAGACACTATGAAAATTTATGAAGGTAATCAAGGGACTATTAATTTTTTTATTGAAAATAAAATAATCGCTTCATTACCTCTAAATGAAATAAATACTTATGAAAATTATACTAAAAATTCAAATAAAATAATCGTTGAAGGATTACAGGAAGGATATAATCTTTCAAAAATAAAAACTAAATTATGGAAAGCAATTCATATGATGAAACATAATGATTTATCATTAGATGACAGCCAATTTGTAGGATTGGCGATGTTATCATTAATAAAATTAAAACAGATAGATGCTGATGGAGAAGGTGAAGGAATATTAATTACTGGTCGATACAAGAAGAAGAAGAAGAAGAAGAAGATTTCAAAGTCTTTTGCTGTTCGTTGATAAATTTTAATTCGTTTTCAATTTGCTTGATTACACTAGGATGAATAGTTTTAGTTTTTGCTTTTTTTAATTTTGTATTTAGAAATGCTTTTCTTAATGCTAATTTTCCAAGAGGAGATTTATGATATTTAGTGATTGATAAATTCCTTTGTTTAATTTTGTCTTCAGGTGATAAATAACATCTTCTAATATTAATAGAATTAGGATACTCATCAGCATATCTTTGCTCTAATTCTCTTAATTTGTATGCTTCATCACGAGATTCTAATTCGATTTCTTCTAAAATTTCCATTTTAGGTTCACCATTATCAAATAATCCTTTGTAGTCTTTCCATCCATTACGATGATTTTGACGATGATGAGCCATTCTTACTGAAGCATATTTACTATGAGTACTTCCAATATAAACTTTATCACAATTTTCAGAACACAATTTATAAACTCTACCAATCATATTTGTTATATGTAATATATTATTTTCTTAAAAAAAACGCAAAAATTATTCAGACGAACGAGCAGCCCAAAACCAAGATTTATCTGCTTCCCTTAATTCTGCTTCTCTTTGTTCTTTTTCAATACTTTCTCTAGCATTCCATTTTGATTTTAATTCTCTAATTTCTAATTTTTGCTCTTTAATTATTCCAGTTAGGTCAGATATCTGTAAGTTTAGATCTTCAATCATTTCCCTGATAGCATCGATTGGTCGACTCGGAGCCTTTTTCTTTTTAGAGGACATACAATATATATTACTCTTAGTTATTTTTTTCTGACAAAAACTTATTAAATTTAGGTTTGTATCTTCGAATGATTGCTTTAACATAATTTTCGTTGAACTGAATATCGTAGCGAGGCTCTCCACCGACATTAAGCAAAGGATAGGTCTTAAGCCAGTTTCTATATTTTTCAGGGTACACTTCATACAACCAGTTATCACATCCCCAATTTTCGATTTCATTTGGATATATAAAATCGAATATTTTAAAATGAGTAATATGAACTAAAAATTGTGTGGGTATAGAATCGTTATTCGACCAACCTGATGAAAAACCAATATATTGATTTTTCTTTAATCTATTAATCATACATCCTAACCAACCTGAATCATTTGGTAATTTGATATCATCACCTAAAACTTTGAAATACTCATAATCTTGAATGATTGCTGATTGTGCTAATTTATTCCAAATTGTTGTCACTTTACCTTTTAAATGATACATAGGGAAAAATTCAATCTTAAAATTACTAAATACTGCTTGAAATTTTAATCTTTCTTCAGCAATAGAATAAATTTTATCATCATCATCATAACCGACAAATAATTTTATTTGATGATTAGGAGTATGATTTTCGAGAGATTTACATAGAATATTCCATAAATAAGTATCTTCTGCTGAAGACCATTCATCTCGCCCATTTGTTGTCGAAGGAACCAAGAAAGCAACTTTTGTCATAATATATTATTTAGATATTTTTTATTTTGGATTTAAACTGAATGTATTATAATTTTTATGTTGTGGGTCGGACAGGGACTGCGACCAAAGGTTCATCTCCTCCTCCTCCTCGTCTGTAGAGGGGGAGAGTGGAGAATGTGTCTCGTTGCGACTTATATAAGCAGACAAAGCAAAAACACCAAACGACAGGAATGAAGTAGCCGAAAGGTATCGTAAGGACACAGGGTTGCGGTTCAGATAGAGGTTCCAAATTGGCGACCATGTCATATGTAATATAATTTATTTTTTTTTATTTTATATATTAAATAAACGATGATACATAAGAGTTTCACAAAAAAAGATTTACTTGAATTTATTAATATTTATGAATTACCTATTGATGATCCTAAACAATATTCAAAAAATAATCTTGCTGAAGTATTCGTTGAAACCTTGAATGATTTTAAAATTGATTGGAATAATGAATATCCTGAATTTAATAATAATAATGATTTATTGAAATATTTATCAGAACAAAAATGTAATGAGGAGTTGAATTATCGTGAAAAAAGTGAAATGATACAAAAAGCAAAAAAAATAATTAATTATTGTCGTAATGGATATATGATATCAATTACTGAATTCTTATCAATCGACCAAATTTATCAAGAAGGGATAGTTATCGCTAATCATTGTGATATTCCAACTTGTCGTCGAGCCATCGATGAATTGAATAATGACCCTAAAATCAGAACAAAAATCGAAAAGAAAATATCACCAAAAGTGAAAAAAACATTACAACAAAAAAAAATTAATAAAGATGAACTGACTCCTAAACTAAAATTTCATACAGGTATTTATGAACTATCGTTTGATTGATTAATCTTTTCAAGCTCATCTTCGAGCTCTTTAAAAATTTGTCTTTTCATTTCTTGTTTGAGGTCTGAAACAGAGTTCACGGCTGGGTCGCAGGGGTCACATCCGCAGATAGTATTGATTTCTTCACAGGCATCCTGATAATGATTAAGTTGTTCTTTGAGTGCTTTGATTCGCTCAAGGTGATTGATGTATCCATCATCGGTGCCGAAAATCTCATCGAGTTGGTTGAAGAATTGGTCTGTTGTCATAGTAGTCATTTTGCTGATTGTTGATTGTAGTGAGATTGGATTGAAACCAGAAATCAAATTTATGATGAGAATTGCTGAAACCGAACAATTCTTTATCGTTTTCAATTCTTTTATGAATTAATAATAATAATAATAATGATTCAGCAAAGCATATCTACGATTCACCAAATATTTTTTCAGTTTGGCGACAAACAACTCGCTGAAATACCACGCTTTGCGAAACAAGTTCAAAAGACAAAAGAAATGTGTCATAAATTCAATTATGAATACAAAATGTGGAATCTTGAAGAGATTGAAAATCTCATCAAATCTGAATTTTCAGAGTATTATGAACTCTTTATGAATTTTAGGTATCCAGTTCAAAAAGTTGATTTTGCGAGATATTGTATTCTGTATACTTTCGGTGGAGTGTATTTGGATTGTGATGTTTCATTCAACAGACAAATCGATGAATTCTTTAATTATGAAATTTTCTTCGCTAAATGGGCTAATGATAAACGACAACTCCCATACATCGCAGTTATCGGTTCCTTACAACCTCAAGCAAATATTTTTTTGAAAATATTAACTGAATCTAAAAAATCATATTATGAAAAAATTAATATTAAAATCTATGATACTTGGAAATGTCGATTTGTTTTTCATACAACAGGTCACTATGTTGTGAATAGAGTAATACGACAACTCAAACTCGACAAAGAAAAAATATTAATAGATTGTTTATATATTCATCATCGAATATCTAAAAATAAATGGGAATACATAGGAAACAAAGAATCTCCTTTTTTTGATATTAATGATTCGGATTGGATGGACTAACGAGAATATCCTTTTATCTTTTTTTTCTTGACTTTTTCAGCGAGGTCTTTATCTGCTTTACCCCATGTTCCTGGTTGTTTCATAACGAATGAATAAACACGCGATATCCCCCAAGCCTCAGCGGACATTTTACCTCTAAGACTTTTACCTCCTGGTTTTTTTGATGGATTAGAAACAGACCGAACACTTTGAGGATTTGTTTTCCTTGCTCCTACTCCGCGATCGAAAACATCATCTAAAATACTCATAGGTATCCCAGTTAGTTTTGAGATATCTTTTTTTGAATTTGGTTCATTTAGAGGTTGTTTATATTTCTTATTAAATTTTTGTTTATTAGTAGACATTTATAATGTGTAATAAATTAATAATGAGTAGCAAAAAACCAAATAAGGTAGTCATTAGAAAATCTAGTCAGAGCGGTAAGAAGCTACAAGCGACTTTTTCTTATCCAGACACAACCAGAACGAAGACCATACATTTTGGAAGTGCTGGAATGGACGATTACACAAAAACAAAAGATAAAGCACAGAGAAAAAGATACCTAGACAGGCATCGTCGAAACGAGAACTGGGCGAAGGCTGATTCAGCCGGAGCGTTGAGTCGCTGGATATTATGGGGGGCATCTACTAGTCGTCGAGAAAATATTTCAAGTTTCAAAACGCGATTTAATCTTAAATAAATTTAACGGAGTATGCTTTGCTTATTTCAAATATAAAAATCCATCAAATGTTGTCCCTACATCAAATTCCTCTTCAGAATCTTCATCTGATATTTCATCATCTTCCTCATACAAATGTTTCAACTGGTCGATTAATACTGATAACTCATCTACAAGATCTTCTCTTTCTTGTAGAAGAAAACAAGCAATCATATCTTCAAAATTAAATTCATCCATTTTAAATAATCAAATATTTTTTTTATTTTCTTTAATTAAATATGCCGAAAAAGAAAAACAACAAAAAACAAAATCGTGTTTATTCTGTATCAGTTGATAAGGAGGAGTTCCCCAAAGTATCTGTATTGACTCCCTTATATAACAGAAACAAATGGTTGCCTATGATGATTATGAATATCAAAAGTTTCGATTATGATAAAAATAAATTAGAATGGTATATCCTTGATTCTAAGGATGGTGATGAAGATATCAGATTATTACCAAATGAAATATCTATCAAAAATCTTCAAGATATTATCCATCCCATAAAATTGAGATATGAATATATTCCTCGAAAAATGACAATCGCTGAAAAAAGGTCATACTTATCAAAAAATATGACTCATAATTGGTTTGCTAATATGGATAGCGATGATGTGTATATGGAGTCATATTTGAAATATTCGATTCAATTATGTAAGATAAATAAAGTGGGACTATGTGGTTCACCACAAATGATTTTCTGTTATCCTCATCTTGATTACAGGGTGACTGCTATTCAGTGCGAAGCCAAGCGACAAATACACGAAGCCACTATGGTCGGTACTAAAAAATATGTTCGCTCGATGAATTATTACACTCGAAACGATGAAAAAGGTGAAGGAGCATCTTTAGTTGATGGTAATGAAATAAATGTTATGAAAAGTGAATGTGCTTTATGTATGATATGTATTTGTCACAATACTAACACTTGTAATAAAGATGCTTTTGAAGAAACAAATATTCAAGAAGCAAAAATTCAAGGACCAAAATTTGAACTCCTTGAAGATATTATGAAAATCGAAATTAAAAAAGGTAGATGTAATAAATCACAATTTACTATTCCAAAAGAAAAATAATTAGCGAAGCACAGACTAATCGTATGTTTATTTACCGATATCTTTATGAGCTTTATTTACACTCATACCCTTACGCATTCTACTCATCATCTTCATGCGATGACTTTTCATTTCACTTGCCGACATACCATCTTCTTTATGCTTCGCCATATGCTTCGCTAAATCCTTCTTCTGTTTTTCACTCATCTTTCCACGAGGTACACCTGATGGCTTTTCTTTCTTTGCTGGTTTTGCTGGTGCTGGTGCTGGTTCTGGGGTTGGTTCTGTATAGTCACTCATTTTAATTATTAATAGAAAAAAATTTTAAAATAAATAAATAATAAATATGTCTCAAAGTGATGAAACTGGTAATTTTATTAATATTGATAAAATGAGTATCGATCAGGCAGCAGGAGCATTTGTGATGATTGCTGGAGCAATTGGTTCTTTATTACTTGTTATCTGGCAGAGCAAGTGTCATTGTAAGATGAATTTATGCTATATCTTTCAATGCGAAAGAAGACCTCCAAATGAAGATGAAATGAAAGGTTTGAAAAATCAAGCAAAAGAACAAAATGACAAATTGAAAAAAATAAATAAAAAAGAAAATAAAATTTTAAAGAAAGAAGATGAAATACTTGATGAAGTTGAACTAGGAAACATAAAAAATTTATCTAGGCAGAGCAGCAGTAATAGTATTAAGGTTTCCGAAATAGAACAGGAGTCGTTGATTCCAAGTCATTCATCGCAGCAAGAGCCTCCTCGGCATCAAGACACCACCTGACTCGATTACCGCTTTTAGTGATTAGATGCGTCGCCCTCCACGATTGCGAATAGCCATTATCCCAACCATTCAAATCCCAACCAGATTCGGCAGGGTCGCGTCCTTCACCCACTTCAAACTCATCCCATTCAGGATACTCGTTATACTTAATGTCGACCCAAAATTCTGAGTCCAGCAAGTGTGCTCGTTCTGGAATGTCTGGGTGTCTACACGACCTGGATATGAACCAACTAGCACTACCTGACTCTGGCCACTGAGGTCGATACTCCGCCCAGTCATAAGGGATATCTTTTTCTTCTCGTCCCGACTCCGACCAATCCTGAACCCATCGTGACTTCATAATACCTGTCATAGTCTTGAACTCTTTGACGACCCTATCATAATTCGCCGCTGCTTCTATAAACTCCTGCTTCTTACGGACTACTTCTGGTCGCAACTCGACCGCCAACTCTGAAGCCAGACGCACACTCTTGGCGACATTCCTACGATGGACGCGACGGCGGCGATTCTTCTGTGGGCGACCATACGGCATACTGACCGAAGGATGCTTTGCTGAGTGTTGTAAGTGTTGTGATTGGGTTGCGTCTATCCCCTTGATTGCTTTTGTTTGATATGGGAAGGGAAATATGACAAATCAAATTTCTCATCAAAAAAACTTTTTTTTCATCGACAATCTATTAATACAGATTCATCAGCAACAATCTATTAATACAGATTCATCAGCAACAATCTATTAATACAGATGAGTTCAAAACTTTATTTAAATATATATTCGTTATATTATGACAACTAAAGATCATATGACTAAAAGGCAGGGTTCAGGTAAAGTCTATACCGACCCTGAAGAATATATGAAAGCATTTGAGAGAGGTTATCAGGAGGAATTGAAAAGGAATTATGAAAAAATTAAAAAAAGAGGTCGACCACCCAAGAATCCATTACCTATACAATCAATCCAATATAAAGAAGGTGAATTTATTATTGATTTCGAATAAAATATTGTATTAATTAAATATGAAGATATTCGTTGTAAATCTTGATTCAGCAACTGACAGATGGAAACAATATGAAAATGATGATAGATTCACTAGATGGTCGGCTTGGACTGCCGATGACCTTTCAGTTAATGACCCAATATTTGATGACATGGTCTCTATGTGGAATATCGACCCTAAAGAACATAGAGCAAAATGTGCTTGTTATATTTCTCATACGAGATTATGGGAGTATATCGTCAAAAATAAAATTTATGATGTATTAATAATTGAAGATGATGCTGAACTTGTCGGTGAGTTGCCTGATTCGTCAGAACTTCCGCAAGATGGTTTCACATATTTGGGAGGTTTCACATCAAGTTTAAGAATGACAGAGGGTGCTGTGAAAGTAGATTTTCAAGGTCAAGGAGTTCACAAAATTCAACACGATAAATACAGGATGTTGATGATGTTGGCGATTTATATCCCAACACCTCTTATCGCTTTCAAAATGCTTCAAGCAGTAAAAGAAAGAGGTAGACCTCGAGCAATTGATACGATGATTAGAAATACTAACAGAATCCAGTATTTATATTATCCAGCACCTTTTATTGAGAAAGACTATCCATCACAAATCAGAAAGAAAAAGAAAAAACACAGCAACCAATTTTATGAGTGGGTTTAAATTTAATTTTTTTTATTTATATTATTATTAAATGTTGATCTCAATTTTAATTCCAACACTAATCGAAAGGCGACAAACTTTCAATCTGATGGTTGAAAAATTACATCGTCAAATTAGTGAGAATAATCTTCAAAAGAAAGTTGAAATACTCGTAATCTGTGATGACCGAACATTAAAATTATCAGAAAAAAGGAATATGCTTCAAAGTTTATCAAATGGAGAATATTTTTGTCATTTAGATGATGATGATAATTTCACCGATGATTTTTGTGTGAAACTTGTAGAACATATTGAAGATACAATTCCTACAGAATTTGGAAAAGCAAAACCTGATGTAATCGGTTACGACCAAAAATGCTTCGTTAAGGATGATATTTTCATCGTTAAACCAAGTATGAATCATAATTTCAGATTGGAGCAATCACCTGTGAATGCTGGAGGTTTGAACGAATACCCTGAATTCTACCGATTTCCTTGGCAGTATCATTTGTGGTCGTCGAAATACAAAAAAATTTATCGTACTGATTCTGATACAAATGCTAGAGAAGACCAAAATTGGTTGAAAAAAATAATGTTAGAATATCCTAGAGATATGAGCTATGTGAGAAATTACATCGGACACGAATATCATTTTGAAGACCCAAGCAAAACTACTTGTCAGTAGGTATTCTACCGATAAGATGACCGAACTTATCATCACACTTGATTCTGCTACAGGCTCTTTCAACTTTTTTTTCAGCGAGTTTATCAAATCGCTTCATATACGCCATAGTGACTTCCTGTGCCGCTTTCACTTCAAGTTTGAGATTTCGAATCTCTTCTTCAAGGTCGTCTATCTCCCTTTCTCGCTGCTTCTGGTCGTCGCGAATCTGCTGGTTGACATCATCAACATACTCCTCAATATCATCAAAATCATCTCTACACACACCTGATAGACCCTCAATCAGTTCGTGTTGTGTTCCAATCTCTGCTTCAAGGTCTTCATTTTTCTCCATTTGTTCGTCTAGTGCGTCTTCTGCCTTTCTCAAATCAAAGAGTTGATTTTCATTCACTTTTTCTAATTTGTCTCGTAGATGAAGTTGAGTTTCATATTGTCTTTTGAGAAGTTTAATCTCTTTTTCACGATTTATATTAATCTGACCTTGATTTCTCGCATCTGATTTATATGCTTTGAGTTCTTTATGTAAATGAGAATTCTCCTGACCTATTTTTGCTGTGGCGGCCTCCCATTCATCTGCGGTTTTGCTCGCTTTTTTTCTGAGGTTTTTGTTGTGACGAATCAGCCTCACAATCTGCTCTTGTTTGTTGCGATAGTCTCGCTGTTCGACTTTAGCGATGATATCGTTGAGACAATCGGGGACTTGAATGTCAGCACAGAAGTCAGTCATCGGACCGAACGCCATCGCTTTGCTGAGTATTACTGAGTATTGTGTATGTGATACTGAAATCAAAATCGAAATCAAATTTATGAATCTTTTTGTGATCGACCGAACAAATTTTGTTCTCAACAAAAAAAAATTAATCCTAATCTATTGTGTGTGTGATGCTCTATCTCAGGTGCCAGCAGAATTGAGAATTTTGGACTGCTTTGCGAACATATTTGAATCTTAAATTACGAGGTTTGAGTGGTCGTTTCTTCTTCTCTAGGGTTTCTACGACTATTTCGAATTC
>Ga0181414_1000100_pt1 | contig 24264 bp, 38 predicted proteins | sample 37SPOviralmetaG_FD_130139 | JGI IMG/M metagenome (GOLD analysis project Ga0181414, IMG submission 130139) | Marine viral communities from the oligotrophic San Pedro Time Series (SPOT) site, San Pedro Channel, CA, USA - 37 SPOT_SRF_2012-11-28 | ecosystem: Environmental > Aquatic > Marine > Strait... | reverse complement strand
CAATCAGAGTTAGAGGATAAACTTTGGGATTGGATAGAACACGACCACTCAGAAATCTTTTGGGATATAGAAATGCACGAGGGGGGTAGTATAAGAATTGAGCATGATACAATTCAGTTTAGTGGAGATAATGGGATTTTCACTTTGGAAGCAGTAGAAACTGAAACAATTTAATAATTAAATATAAATAACATGAAAGCAAAAATCGAAATTTTAAAAACAAAGATCAAAGACACAAAGTTTGATATTGATTTCTACAAAGAAAAACTTGATGCAGCAGAATATCTTTTTGATGTTTTGGTGCAAGAGTTAGAAAAGCAAGAGATCATGATTGAGGAGATTTCAAATGAATCCTAAAATTGAGAACTTAAAAGACATGGAGTACTTTGGCAACATGGAGTTGCTTGGTGCTCTTGTCTTGTCTGCTCTTAAAAAAAAGAAGACAGACAAATTGGAACAAATGTCAAGGGCAATTACAGAGATTGCTTTTTACGTTAGCAATTTGCAAACAGACAGAAAAATGTATAACCGATCAATGAGTGAGTTCAGGTTGGAAAAAAACAGAGCTATTTTGAGAGCAAGAAAAGCAGAAAAAGAGAATGAAGATTTAAAAATTATTGTAAAAAAATATGAGCAATTTGTAAGATAAACAAAAAAAAGCTTGTGTTATTAAAAAAGTTTAATATCTTTGTACTATAAATAATTCTAAAAGACAATAAAATGGTAATGACATCACAACAACAAAGTACAGTAACAAGATTAGAAAACAAAGGTTTTGAATATGTTCACGCTACAGGCGACTTGGTTTTAGTCGAAAAGGGGAGTCAAGCTTTCTACGTTAAAACAGATGGAACATATTTTGCAGAATAATTAAAAGACAATAAAAATGAATAAATACGAAAACATACAAGAGGCAATAGAAATGATTGAAGAGGCAAAAGCTTTAATCGAGGATACAATAAGAGGTACGAGCGATTGGGATCACTTTAAAGCATACGGAGCGTATGGCTTGGATCAGGCATTAGGGGGTGGCAATAGATATGACTCTTCACTTTATGAACTGTTAGAAAAGCAATAAAGATGGAGTACAGCGATTGGTTAAAATATAACGAAGAACCTGAGCATACTTGCCCAATGTGTGGGAGAGAAGTTCAGAAATTAGGGCAATTTTGTAGTGGTATTTGTTTTGAAGCAGACATGTTATGAGATCAAAATATCAATTCACTTACTTAGCTTTAATAGGAATTGCAATTTGCATATTATATATATTAATAACTAAATAACTTAAAATGAATCAAATAATAAAACAATTACCGAGTGGGGTTTATTCGGTTATAACAAATAACAAAGTTGAAATATACACAGAGAAAGAGTTTTCACAGCTTTATGCATTTTCGTATTGGTGGAAAAGAGTCAGCAAAAAATACTTCAATGGATAGGATCAAGCTTTTAGATGGAGAAGAGCATGAGGTCAAACCTCTGCTTAAAAAGATGGAGGATGATGTTTTCTACTATGGAGAGTTAAATCAATTAGCATTGAGCAGTAGTAGTTTGAAACTACTTGTTGATAGTCCAAAAAAATATCATTATATACAAAAATATGGTCAAGGCGAAAGTCAGGGGTTGAGGGATGGTGCTTTGTTGCATACATTGATCTTAGAACCTCAGAAATTCGACAAGCTAAATTTTGTTGATGTTGCAAGCAAAAACACAAAGAAGTACAAGGAGGCTGTTGAAGAGTTCGGACTCGTATATACTAAGACAGAGAGGGAAACAGCAGAAAAGCTTGCCGATGCTTTGTTGAAAAATGAGGCGGCTCATAAATTGATTAGCTACAGTGAGTTTGAGGTGCCTGCGATTGGAGAGGTAATGGGAATGCCTTTCAGGGGTAAGGCAGATATATTGGGAGAGAACAGAATCTGCGACATTAAGACTTGTAGCGATATAAAAGGTTTTTCTTATTCAGCAAAAAAATATGGTTATGACATACAAGTTTACTTATATTGCAATTTGTTCAATATACCTTTTGAGAATTTTAAATTTTTAGTCATTGACAAAGGATCGTTGGACATTGGAGTTTTTGAAATCTCTGAGAGTTTTTATTTACAGGGAGAGGACAAGGTGCAATATGGCATTCAGATTTATAAAGATTTCTTTAAAGACAAAGAACCACAATTGGATGATTATATAATTAAAGGAATACTATGAGAAAATACGAAATACTAAGAGATCAATTTACAGAGCAGTTCAATGGACTTGATTTTCTGAAACAAACAAGGAAAAGAGAGTACGTTGAAGCAAGGGCTGCTTTTTATTACTATCTCAGAACTTACGATCATTGTACTTACGCTAAAATACAAAAGGTTGTTTTTGAGTTAGGAGGATGGAAACCAAACCATGCATCGATTCTCCACAGCATCAATAGCTTTGATGTATATAGCTTTTACAATCAAGAGTTAGATAAAAAAATCAATCATGTTCTCTATATAAATGATAACCCTACAAACAAGCCTTTATTCATCAAGTCAGTCATTGAGAATTGCAGTACAAGTGTGGTTGATGAGGTGCACGATATTGTAGCAGAAAATTACAGAGAAGTCAGAGAGGCAGAATTGGCAGGTCATGTCGATAAAATAAAATAAAAAAAGCGTTATACTAATATGAACATTAAAAAAGTCAAAATAAATTCTATTACATCAAATGTCGACAATCCACGTTTGATCAAGGATTTTAAGTTCGGAAAGCTCGTTGATAGCATCAAGCAGTTTCCTGAGATGTTAAAGATACGACCCATTGTTGTGAACAAAGACAATGTAATTTTGGGAGGCAATATGCGATACAAAGCAAGTGTGCAGGCAGGATTGAAAGAGGTTTACATAATTCAAGCAGATGAACTGACAGAAGAGCAGGAGAGAGAGTTTGTGATAAAAGACAATGTCGGTTTCGGAGAATGGGATTGGGATATACTCGCAAATGATTGGGATGCAAATTTGTTGGAGGATTGGGGATTGGATTTACCAATTGATGATCAGATCGATAAAATGGAGGATGAGGATGAAATTGAGTTGCCTCAGTCCGTTCAATTAGAGCCACCGAAAGAATACATTTTGATAATGGCAGAACCCAACAGCGTTGATTGGGAGGAGTTGAAAGAGATGTTGCAGTTAAAGATGGTCAGACGAGGAGGATATAAAAAAGGGAGTGCCTTTGATGCAGTTAGTTTGGAGCGTGTTTTATGGTGGGATGATTTTAAAAAGAGATTAGATGTTAATAGCAGTACCAAGTAAAGGGAGAGCAGGGCTAACAAGTACAAATAAAATCCTGCCTAATATATGTACGTTTTTTATTCCTGAAAGTGAGTACCACCAATACAAGGGATTAGTGAAAAACATAGTTTGTGTGCCGAAAGAGGTCAGGGGAATTACACCGACAAGAAATTGGATTCTTAAAAATACAGATGAGCAATACGTTGTGATGTTAGATGATGATGCAAAACACGTTGGCTATAATTTTTTAGATGAGAGAAAAACAAAAAAAATTGAGGTCAGAGATGAGGGATTTTGGGCAGAGGAGTTTTTAAAATACTTTGATCTCACAGAGCAGATGGGTTTTAAAATATGGGGTACAAGAACAGAGAGCAGTCCACGAGGCAGTTACCCTTACAAACCTATACTCACAAGAACCTATGTAACAGCGTCACTAATGGGAATGATAAATGATGGAGAATACTATTTTGACGAAAATTTTGTAGTCAAAGAAGATTACGAAATCTGCTTACGACACATTAGAGATAAGGGAGGGATTTTGGGAATCCGTTATCTACATTGGGAGAATGATCATTGGGGAAAAGATGGAGGATGCAAAGACTATAGAACAATTGAAATCGAAAAAAAAGCAATAAAGGATTTAATAAAATTATACCCATCAATGATCTCACAAGTAAAGAGAAAAGCAAATGAGTTCACAATTAAACTTAACCTGTAAATGAACAAAACCGAACACCATAAAAAAGCAATACTTGAGGCATTGGAAAAATCTTTAGGAGTCGTAACAACAGCATGCAAAAAAGTTGGAATCGGCAGGACTACTTTTTATGAATGGATGAAAGAGGATGAGGAGTTCAGAAATCAGGTTGATGACATTCAAAATATAGCATTGGACTATGCAGAGAGTCAGTTACATAAACAAATTGGAGAGGGCAGTACTTCTGCTACAATATTCTATTTAAAGACAAAAGGAAAGTCAAGAGGATATATTGAAAGGCAAGAGATAACAGGAGCAGATGGAGACAATTTATTTCATGTCAAAGTAATTGATGAGGGAGATACAGACCAATAAAGTTTACAAGCATCTCCAAAGGGCAACAAAAAAAATAATAGTTGAACAGGGGGGTACAAGATCAGGCAAGACATACAACATCCTGCTTTGGTTAATTTTTTCTTATTCAGTAAACAACAAAAAGAAAACAATCACAATAGTTCGCAAGACATTTCCTGCAGTTCGTTCAACTGTGATGCGAGATTTCTTTGAGATTCTAAGGTCATACAATTTATACAGAGAAGAGTATCACAGAAAATCTACACACGAGTATTTTTTAAATGGCAATAGATTTGAATTTATTTCATTGGATCAACCGACTAAAATTAGAGGTCGCAAAAGGGAGTTGCTTTTTGTCAATGAGTGTAACGAATTATACTTTGAAGATTGGCAACAATTATTGTTTAGAACAACTGAGCAAATAATAATTGACTACAATCCATCAGACGAATACCATTGGATTTATGACAAGGTGCTAACAAGAGAGGATGTTGAGTTTTATCAAACAACATACAAAGACAATCCATTTTTAGAGCAATCGCTTGTCAATGAGATTGAAAGGCTAAAAGACATTGACGATAACTATTGGAGGGTTTATGGTTTGGGAGAGAGGGGAGCAAGTCGCTCACTTGTTTTTAAATTTCAAACAATAGACAGCATACCTGAATCTGCAAAATTAATTGGCAGAGGTTTGGATTTTGGTTTCTCAAATGACAGCACAGCTTTGGTTGAAACATTCATTGAGGGGGATGATATGTACTGCAGAGAGTTGTTATACAGAACAGGAATGACAAATCAGGATATCGGAAACGAGCTAAAGCGTTTGGGATTAGATCGGAGAGATGAGATTTGGTGCGACTCAGCAGAGCCGAAATCTATTGAGGAGATATTCAGAATGGGATTCAATGCAAAGAAAACAGCAAAGGGCAGTATCAATATCGGAATCGATATGATCAGGAGATACAGATTGCATGTTACGACTGACAGCGTTAATATGATTAAGGAGTTGAGAAATTACAAATACATAGAGGACAAGAATGGACAGCTAACAAATAAGCCGATTGATGCTTTCAACCATTCGCTTGATGCCCTGAGATATTCGATTGTAAATAAATTGGGCAAACCTAATTATGGTACTTACGCTATCAGATAAACAAATTATCTTCTTAAAATAAAAAAGTTATTAAAAAACTTTGATAACTCAATTATGTGTTTTATATTTGTATCATAATAATAAAACAAAATAAAATGAAAACATCAGAAGTAAATCAAAATCTAATCGGAAAAGAAGTTGAAATCATTGTTACAGGTTTAATGGTTAAAGGAATTGTAACAGGTATTTTTGAAGATAAGCATGCAAAGGGAATTGAAGTAGAACACGAACCTGTACATTGGGGAGATGATATTTTTACAAACACAACTTCAATGGCAAGAAAATGGGATGAATTTGGTAGCTTACGACACGCTAAACTAATATAAATAAAACAGGGGGAGCAATCCCCCTTTAAAATCTAAATCATGAAAGCAGAATTTAACATCATAGGATTTCACAAAGATATATACCTCAACGGAAAGTTTTATGGCTCAATCAAAATGGATGAGGCAGACAGAGAGACAATGGGATATACAGGCAGAAGAGTTGAGGTTTTGGATCAGGACTTCAAAAACAAAAACAAGAAGATCAAGGCAGGTACAGAAGTCGTTTCTGAATGTGTGCCTTTGTGTGGTAGGATAAAAGGTAACATGGAGCAAGTGATTCAAACTTTAGCAAATAGCAGAGTCGTATATAATTACTAAAAAAAAATACAAAAAAGCTTGTGTTATTAAAATTATTTGATATCTTTGTACTATAATTGATAACAAAATAGACATGAATACAAAAGTAAAAATCGGAGATCAGTTCAAATTACAGAGAGAAACTCCATTCGGAAAAAAAATCACAGAGATGGTCAAAGTTGTAGCAATCAGAAATGGAATGATGCTTTTTGACAATGGTCAGGAATTTCACTTAATTAACTTAAAATAAAAATAAAATGACACTTAAAAGATACAAACAGAATTTAAGAATACAAGGGAATCAGGTTTGGAGTTACTCAACACACGTTGCTACTATTGATGGAGATAATTTAAACCAACTCGGCTATTGGTCAATGACTACTCAAAAGCATATCAACTATGTTGCTAAAGAGTTATGCTTAAATCTAATCAAATGAGAAATATAAAGCTAACAGAAAATGATTGCACCTTTGTTCATTATGTTCTAAGGATGTATGCGAATAAAACAGATGGGCTTGATCAGGATGACAAGGCAGAGATTCGAGAGGTTGCAAATAAATTTAAAATATAAGTTTATAATTTACAAAAAAAATGAGGACACAATTAGACGATCTAAAAAAGGAATTAAAGTTTTTTGACAATATGATAGGAGTTTTTAATCATAATGGAATGACAAGAGAATCAAGCGAGGTCTACAGGGCTTACGAAAATAAAGCTATGGAGATTAGATCAACAATAAACAACATAAAATGACTGAAAGAGATATTTTAGAGGACATATATATTGACAATACAATCTCAATGTGGGGAGGTAAAAATGGAGAGGTTTGTTTTGAATTAGAGGATGGCAGATTGCTTACCTTTAATGCTTACAATTTGATGAGGGATTTGCCAAGTATTGTTCAGCTAACCTTTGATGAGGTTGCTTGTGAAAAAAAATTCATACAAAAAAAATATAAGGAGCTCGCTAAATTTATTAGCAAGTAAATTGTTTTTTATTATTATAATTGAAAGGGAGGTGCATTAATGTGCCTCTTTTTTTTATTACTTAGATTTACAAATAATTTTTAAAATAGCGTTATACATATATATGGAAATAAAAATCAATGTGCCTGATTCTTTGAGTGATATTACATTGGAGCAATATCAAAAATACGAAAGGATCATAAAAGCAAACGAAGATGTCGAAGAGTCGGAAAGATTTATAACTTGTAAATTAATTGAAATCTTTTGCAATGTTTCTTATGATGTTGCTAACAACATGAAGTTAGTCGATTTTGAAAGGATCGCCACAAAGATTTATGATATCATACAAAAAACACCTCCACTTGTAAGGACATTTAAAATGGGAGAGAGTGAGTTTGGGTTTGTGCCTAATTTAGAGGATTTGACTTTCGGAGAGTATATTGACATCGATAATCATTTGGGAGACATTCAGCAAGTTCACAAAGCTATGGCTGTGCTATATCGCCCTATCAAGCAGAAACTAAAAGACAAATACATTCTTTACGATTATCATGGAGAGGAGTTTCATGATGTTATGCTCAAAATGCCTTTGGATGCAGTAGTTTCATCAATAGTTTTTTTTTATCGTTTAGGGATAGATTGCTCGACCGCTATGATGACTTATTTGGACAAGGGCAAACAGAGGGAAATACAACAAGCGCTCAAAGCGGCTTCTCAAACAAATGGGGATGGTATCAATCACTCTTTGCACTCAGTAAGGGAGACATTACAAGAATTGAAAAGGTCACTAAATTAAATGTAAATTTTTGTTTTACAATGTTAGCATTCATAAAAGAAAAGGAATCAATCGAGGGCAAGGAAATTAAAAACAAATTTTAAATGGCAGTAAATCAAAATCAAGGATCAAAAAGTTTTTTACAACTAATCGAAATCCTGAGAGATAGTTGCTTGGATAATAAGCTAATCAATACAGTTTCACAGGGAGACATTAGTGAAGTTGATTTGGATAAGCAAAGCATCTTTCCTTTGGCTCACATTATTGTAAATAGTGCTCAGTTTAATAGTACAATAATTACCTACAATGTTACAATTCTTTTTATGGATATGGTTACAGAGGGCAAGGAGACAGGAGTTGATATTACAGAGGCAGAGATTTATGCAAATGACAATGAAAATTGGGTTTTTAATTCAATGTTAAATTCAGGGAATCACGTTACAGACATTTTTAATAGTGGCTCAAAGAATGATGGCAATACAAGGATAGTCAGAGAATCAGTACAGGCAGAGCCATTCAAAGACAGATTTGAAAATTTGTTGGCAGGATGGAGTTTTACCTTTAATGTAGAAACAAGAAATAACATTGATCGATGCAATACCTAAAAGAAACAAGACAAGTCATTGAAGCTTTTGGCAAGAATGTAATAGCTAAATCAAGAGGCAACCTAACAAGGAGAAAAAAGATTGATCAGGGTTTGCTTTATTCAGCATTAAACTATTCAATCATTGAGGACAAAAAAGGGTTTTCTGTTGTTTTTAATTTGGGGAAGTATGGAGCATTTGTTGATCAGGGAGTCAAAGGTGCAGACCCATCAATCATTGACAGATGGACTGCTAATGGAAAAAAAAGAACAGGAGTTCAAAAAGCACCTTTAAGCAGATTCAGTTTCAAAAGTAAATACCCACCAATGAAACCTCTTACAGAATGGGCTAAAAGAAAAAATTTTAGATTGAGAGATGAAAAGGGAAGATTCGCAAAAGGCAACTACAAAGCAATTGGATTCGTTTTAAGCAAGTTTATCTATGCTCAGGGGATCAAACCTACTTATTTTTTTTCAAACCCTTACAACAGAGCGTATGGTCGTTTGCCTGATGAAGTGACTCAGGGTTTTGTCAGAGATTTAGTTACTATGATCAAAGAAAAATATCAAAATAGAAAAACAGATAACCAATGAGTACAATCATAAATGCAAGAAGTCCGTACTTCGTTAAATATGAGGCAACACAAAGCAACCGAACTTTAGTTGGGGTGCAAGTAAATGTTTTTATTTACAGTGGAGTTTTCGGAACAGATAAACCTCCGACATCGGATTTCTATATTGAGAGAGAAATCGTATCTACAAATACACCTTACATTGTTATTGACATAGCAGAGTTTATTCGAGATGAATTGTTTACAAAATACTACACATCTGCTATTGATGCAGTTTGGGTTGAGTTAGATGCAGTTATAACAGAGTTTGACAATACAGTTTTCACAGAGCAAGACGATAGAATTTTTTTGGCTTTTGATGGATTCGGCTATTTTAATGAGGGATCAAACCCACGAAGATTTAATCAACCTCAAAATCCTGCACAACCTTTTACACCTCAAGTATTGCAAGACAATCATTGTATCTATTTTACAACAGGGAGAGATATACGAATCCCTTTATTTTCAGAGCCACAAGGCACAGCAAATTACATCGGAGGGGCAGGATATTGGAATGAGACAGAATACTATTGGACTGCAGCAGATGTTAATTGGGATGGAACAGCAGTTAGTCAAGTGATTACAGATAGTAGTGATTCAAATGATAAAATACAATACTTGATTTTAGGTGCAGGACAATTTGGAGATGGAGATACAATTACAATACAAAGCAATGTAGGATCAAGTCAAACCACAGTTCTTACTCTTAACCGATTACAATGTGGAAAGTTTGAAAAAATAAGAGTGGTATTTTACAATAAATATGGAGCGTTGCAGGATATTTGGGTTGATAAGAAAAGCATACAATCTATACAGGTTAGAGATCAGGAATTTAAAGCAAACATTTTAGATTATACAACCACAATACCAAGCTATGATACTAACTCCCATACAAAACAGAGATTTGATATTTCGGCAAATGAGAGAATAGTTTGCAATACAGGATTTATTGGAGAGTGCATGAATGATCCTATCAAGCAATTGCTTTTATCTGAGAGCGTTTGGTTGGAGTTTGAAGATTTAAGCGTCGTGCCTGTAATTGTTAAAACATCGAGTCAACAATTTAAAACAGGAGTCAATGACAAGCTGATTCAATACACATTTGAATTTGAATATGCTTTTGACACAATTCAAAATGTAAGATAAATGCAGATAGTACAGCTTTTTGTTGATGGTCAGAGAGTAGAGCTTTTTAAAGATGAGAGCATTACTCTTACACAAACAATTCAAAATGTGAAAGACATTGGATCAATCTTCACTGATTTTTCTAAGTCGTTTACAATGCCTGCATCTAAAATCAACAATCGAGTTTTTAAGCATTTTTATGACGATGGGATTGCTAATGGATTCAATGCAAATGACAAATTACCTGCAAAAATTTTGTTAAATCAACAAGAATTTAGAAAAGGATTTTTGGCTTTGGATGGAGTCAAAATGACAAACAATAAACCTTATGCTTACAAGGCGACATTTTTTGGAGAAACAGTTGATCTCAAAAAAAAATTAAAAGAGATTTCACTTCAAAATGTTTTCGAGGCAGTTACAACTTACAATCATGATTATAACAGAGCAAATGTTCTGCAGGGTTTGAGAGCAAATTTAATATCAAATAATATTATTTACCCCTTAATATCTCACACAGAGAGGCTTTATTTCGATAGTTCAAATACATCTGCAGGGAGTCGCAATTTGGACTATGCAGGGAGTGGCCCTACAAACAATCAAGGAGTCAGATATACAGATTTAAAACCTGCAATCAGGGTTTCAAAAGTCATTGAGGAGATTGAGAATTTTGCAGGTTTAGAATTTAACAAAACAGATGCAGATTCTTTTTTTAATACATCTCAAAATGATATCTACGACAAGCTATATTTGTGGATAGCAAGACAAAAGGGAGACCTTGCAGTCAGTTATTCAGGAGGCAGTCAAATTAGAATACCTATCACAGGGATCGGATATATTGCAGGAGACATCAATACTTGGTCAGTCATCAACCCACTTCAGGATGCAACTTGTTACACAAATGCAAATGCATTTGGTGGTATAACACCATTCCCTTGTGCAAACTCAGAAATCTCAGGAGGGATTTGGAGTTGTGATAGTTGGTATTACAACAATGGATTGGGTTACCCTAATTACCAAGCACAGAGCGAATCTTATTCTTATTCATTAACTATAACATCATCAAGCAGTCAACCGTTTAACATCATTTGTGAGAATGTTACAGGCACAACATCAATACAAAATTCAATACAAAATCAAACAGGAACAGGTGTTTTACAATCTTTTATTTTAGGAACAAACAGACAATCTTTTCGATGGGTTATTGAAACAAGCGATCCTAATTTTACTTACTCAGCTGATTTAAGAATAAAAGGATCAAGAATTTTAAACAGTTTTTTTTCAAATTATACTATAAGTTTTGAGCAACAATTTAGAGACATACAGCCAACAACAGGGGTTTCGAGAATAGTTATGTCAGATCAAATGCCTAATATCAAGGTTTTAGAATTTTTGACAGGCATGTTTAAGATGTTTAACCTAACAGCTTTTATTCAAAGAGATGGCAAGGTCAAGGTCATGACTTTAGACAAATTTATGGAGACAGGAATTGTAAGAGACATTACTAAATATGTAGCTAAAAACAAATCAGATATTGACTATGCTATACCATATCAAGAGGTCGCTTTGAGATGGCAAGAACCTAAGACATTTTTGGCTCACAATTTTAATGAGATCAACAATAACAAGTTTGGATTTTTAGAGAATTGTACTCAGCAACCTGAAGTTGCTTCAACAGATAGAGGCAACAAATATGTAATTACTTTACCTTTTGAAAAAATGATTTACGAAAGGCTGTCGGATGGAAGCGTACGAACAAACATAGCAGTCGGATGGAGTGTTGATAAGGATCAAAATGCTACACTTACAAAACCTCTACTTTTTTTAAGAAGGCAAACACAAACAGGCTACGCAAGAAGATTGAGTTTTTATTCAGGCATTGATTCTAACAATGCAGCACCTGTTACACAATACAATCGTGCTGCAAATAGCTTACAGCAAGAAACAATAAACTTTGGATCAGAAGTTGATGAATGGACAGGAATCACAAAGGATCGGAGTTTATTTAATGAGTATTATTTAAAATACATAAAAGAAGTTTTCAGTCAGAAAAGAAGAGCAGTAAAAATCACAGCTTTTTTACCACCTGATTTTTTAAGGAATTATTCACTCGCAGACAGGTTGCAAATAGGAAATAGATTTTACATAATAAACAGCATAACAACTAATCTTAAAAATAATGAGAGCAAGTTAGAATTGTTTAATTATACATCAAACATATACTAATGATAAACGAAATAATAAAATTATTACCCTACTTAAATGGAGAAACCGAAAGCATAAGAATTGCACAAGGAAAGTATAAATTACCCCAAACAATAAAAGAGGGCTTTAAACAAGCTAAAAGAGAAATATCATGGCGCAAGAAACAATAATTGTAAAGATAGAAACAGGCAAGGCGCAACAAAGCGTAGCAAAGCTTGACAAGGGTTTACAAAAGACAGGTAAATCTGCAAAGACTACAAGCAAAGGTTTGTCAGGTGCTTTTGGTGCAATGAGGGCAGGCATATTATCTGCAATCCCTGCACTTAACGCTTTCAAAATTGCACTTATTTCAACAGGAGTCGGAGCAATAGTTGTGGCAGTTGGTGCTTTGGTTGGTGTTATGGCTAAAGCTGCAAAGGCAGGTGCTGAGTTTGGGAAAGGTGTTTCTACATTAAGAGCAGTTACAGGAAAGACAGCAGATGAATTGGAGAGAGTTACTGATCAAGCAAAGCAATTAGGATCAACAACAGCTTTTACAGCAAAGCAAGTTTTGGGTTTACAGACCGAATTAGCTAAGTTAGGGTTTTCATTACAAGACATTGAAAATTCAACTCCTGCTATTTTGGATTTGGCTGCATCTTTGGAGATTGGATTGAGTGAGGCTGCTGCTTTTGCAGGATCAACAGTTCGTGCATTTGGTTTGGAAACTGAGGACACACAAAGGTTGGTAGATGTCTTTGCTAAAAGCACCTCAACAACAGCTTTGGATTTTGATAAGTTGAGAGAGAGTTTGAAAATGGTTGCACCTGCCGCATCTGCAGTCGGAGTGAGCGTTGAGAGAACAACAGCATTGCTTGGTGGATTGGCAAATACAGGTATCACAGGCAGTATGGCAGGAACAGGACTTGCTAAGACATTTATTGAGTTATCAAAAAAGGGATTGACTTTAGAGGAGGCTATGGATCAGGTCAATGGCTCTTCAAACAAGTTGAACACAGCAATCGAGTTGGTAGGAATCAATGGAGGTAAAGCTTTACTTAACTTAGCAAAAGTCGGCAATCAGGAATTGGACGATTTGACTTCAAAATTTGAGGGTGCTGAGGGTGCTGCAGCAAAAATGGCAGAGGTCAGACTCGACAATTTAGATGGGGATATGACAAAACTTGGATCAGCTTGGGAGGGCTTACTTTTGGGCTTTGAAGATGGAGAGGGACCAATAAATTTCTTACAAAGGAAAGTCATTCAGGGGTTGACATTAGCAATCGAGGGATTGGGATTTGTTATTGATGTTTTGGCTTTTAGCTTTCGTGAATCATGGAACAATATCAAACTTGCAGTTAGTGGAAACGTAGATATACTAAAAGGGCTATTGAAAATTTTAGGCGGTGCAATAGGAATGTTTGCTAATAGTGCTATTTTGGCAATTTCAAAAATACCTTTGATCGGAAAAGCTATTGATAAAAAAGCCGCTCAAAAAAGATTTGATGAGGCTAAAAAATTGGTTGAGGATGGGGCAAAGGATATTCAGGCAGGAGCAGAAAAATTTGCACAGGTTGCTCAAAACCGATTGACAGCGGCAATTAGATTCGCTGCAGAAAGAAGTGGACAAGCAGAGAGAAAAGAAAAGAAAAAACAAGAAAAAAAGAATCAGGAGCAACAAGCTAAGTTTGATGCAGAGGCAGAAGAGAATAGAAAAAAAGCGGCAGAAGAGGCAAGAAAGCAGAGGGAAAGTGATTTAAAAAAGTTGGCTGCTATTGAAAAAAAATATCAACAAGCATCTGAGAATTTAGTCGACAAATCAGAATTAGAAAAAGCAGAAAGAAAACGTCAAAGAGCATTAGAGGAGTTGGATGCTTTAAAGTTAACTACAGAGGAGAAAAGAAAAGCAGAAAAGCAAATTAACGATTTTTATGATAGTTTAGAAAAGGAGGCAAAAGCTAAAGATGAAGAAAAAGCTCAATCGGATCGAAATAAGAAAAACCAAGAAAAGCTTGATCAATTCACTTTCGACAAAGAAATTGATGAGTTACAATTTAGCGAAAGAAGAGAGAAAATAAAAGAGCAACAAGCATTATTGCTTGAAGATGAGTTGTTGAACGATGAGCAAAAGGCTTTGCTTAAAAAACAGCTTGCAGATCGGATGGTTGAAATCAATACAGAAGAGCAAGAGCACCTTTCAGATATTGAGGCTAAAAAGAGGCAAGATAAGCTTGACACATTGGATGCTGTGATCTCAGTAGCAGGTGCAGAGAGTGGAGTCGGAAAAGCATTACTTGTTGCAAAACAAGCATTGATGCTAAAAGAGAGTATTTTGGAACTCAAAAGGATTTCATTCAAAGGCAAACAAGCTGTGGCTGAGTCAGCAGTTGATTCAGCAAAAAACATTTCGTCAAGTTCAAAAATCGGTTTTCCACAAAACATCATTACTATTGCAATGGCTGTTGGTCAAGGAATTGCTTTAATGAGGAGCGTAAAAAAAGCAGTTGCAAAATCAGGAGCTTCAGGAGGGGGAGGAGGATCAGCCCCAACAGTTTCAACACCGAGAATGGCAAATGCTGAGGGAGGATCACAATTACCTGCATTTAATATAGTTGGATCAAGCGGAACAAATCAATTAGCTGATGCAATAGCAGGTCAGCAACAGCAACCAATCAAAGCATTTGTTACGAGTCAAGATGTTACAACAGCACAAAGTTTAGAGAGAAACATTGTTGATGGTGCAACCATCGGTTAAACACAAAAAAATAAATTTAACGCGTTATACAATTATGAGAATAGTCGAACTAATTTTGGATGAAGATCAAGACAATTTTGTTGAAGCAATTTCTGTTGTTGAATCTCCTGCAATTGAGCAGGACTTTGTTGCTTTAAAGTCGCAAGAGTTTAGATTCGCAGAACAAGACAAGGAGCGAAAAATCTTAGTCGGACCAATACTGATACCTAATAAACCTATTTACAGAAAAAATGGAGAAGATGAATACTATATTTATTTCAGCAGAGAGACAGTTCAGAAAGCATCCCAACTATACCTAAAACAAGGAAACCAAGCCAACTCCACTTTGGAGCATAGTGAGGATTTAAAGGGGTTAACTCTTGTTGAATCATGGTTGGTTGAGGATAAAAAAAATGACAAGTCAAACATTTATGGAATGGACTTGCCATTAGGCAGTTGGGTTGGAGCAGTAAAGGTTGACAATGATCAGGTTTGGAATGAATATGTAAAAACAGGAAAGGTCAAAGGCTTTAGCATTGAGGGTTACTTCGCTGATAAAGCAGAGGGAAATAAAATTACTGAGGAGGAGATGAATCAACAAATCATTCAAACATTAAAAAATATAATTTCAAATGAATAGATATTTTAAAACACCGAGTTATTCAAGCCCTAAAAATGGTAAAAGAGGATGTTTGTGTGAGGACAATACTTATCACAGAAAATGTTGTGATGGCAGTTTAATGGCACAAGGTATTGGATCAGTATATTCAAAAGAAAATGAATAGCTTAAACGCAATTTTTAAAATTAAAATCGTTAATTAAATAAATCAGAAAAATGAGTGCAACAACAACACTAAACAAAGTCAAAGAAGTTTTGGGCTTGCAAGTAAATTTGGAACAAATGAAATTAGACAACGGAACTATTGTTGAAGCAGATAGCTTTGCAAAAGGAGAGTCGGTTTTTATTGTTACAGAGGATGACAAGGTCGCTCTACCCAAAGGAGAGTATAAAATGGAAGATGGCAAAAAACTAATTGTCGAAGAGGATGGCATTATTGCTATGATTGGAGAACAAGAAGAGGCTGAAAAGGAAGAGGCTGAAAAGGAAGTTCAGCAAGAGGAAGAGGTCGAAGCTAATTTGGAGGATGAACCAAAGGAAGAAAAAATGGAATACGTTTCAAAAGAAGAATTTTATACTGCCTTAGAAGAGATCAAGGGAATGATTGAAAAAATGACTATCACAGAGGAGAAAATGAGTGAGCAGACAGAAGAGGTTGAGGCAGAGGTTATGAATGAGCAAGTCGAGTCGGATGCTACTAACGAAGAGGTTAGTGAGCAAGAAGAGTTGAAAGAAGAGCTTTCAAAACCTGCAACAGAACCATTGAAGCATGCACCAAAAGAGGAGAGTGCTTTCAAGGCTAAATTCAAATTTAACACTAACAAGAATATAACCGCTTACGATAGAATAGTGAGCAAAATTTTAAACATTAAACAATAATAAAAATGGCAACATCAGTATCTATTACATCTACTTATGCAGGGCAGTTTGCAGGAGAATATATCGGAGCGGCTCTATTAAGTGGTAACACATTGGCTAACCAACTAATCACAGTTAAGCCAAACATCAAATTAAAAGAAGTGATCAAAAAAGTTGATTACACTTCTGCTATCGCAAATGCAACTTGCGGATTTACAGACACAGGATCAGTTGATCTAACTGAAAGAATACTTGAACCAAAAGAGTTACAAGTGAACTTAGAGCTTTGCAAGACTCCATTTCAGGACGATTGGGAGGCTGAGTCAATGGGCTTTTCAGCACACGACTCGCTACCTCCAAAATTCAGCGATTTCTTTATCGCAAGAATCTCTGCAGATGTAGCATCAGCAACTGAGACATCTATTTGGTCAGGATCAGCAGGAGCAGGAACTTTTGATGGATTCTCTACTCTATTTGCAGATGCAGCATTCGCATCAGCAGGTGGTCATGTCGAGACTCCTGCAACAGTTACATCAAGCAACGTAATTGGAGAGCTTGGAAAAGTAGTTGATGCAATACCTTCATCACTATACAATAAAGAAGACATGCTAATATATGTTTCTCAAAATATCGCTCGTGCTTATGTTCGTGCTTTGGGTGGATTCGGAAGTTTCGTAAACGGAGAAAACAACTCAGGTATCGGTGCACAAGGTACAATGTGGTACAATGGAGGAGCAGGGCTTTCTTTTGATGGAGTTTCTATTGTTGTTGCAAATGGACTTGCAGACAACAGAATGGTAGCTGCTCAAAAATCTAACCTATTTTTCGGCACAGGATTACTCAACGATCACAATGAGGTGCGAGTGTTGGACATGGCAGATTTGGACGGAAGCAAAAATGTTAGATTCATTATGCGTTACACAGCAGGTGTGCAGTATGGTGTTGCATCTGACATTGTTTACTACGGAGCTTAATAATAATTCGGAGAGAGTGGGTTGGATTTTTTCTGACCCACAAATCCATAACAAATAAAAAATATAACAAATGGCATGCTTAATAACAAAAGGGAGAACAGAACCTTGCAAGGATAGCGTAGGTGGGTTGCAGGCTGTTTATTTCATTGACTTCGGTACGTTAGGAGATATTACTTACGCATCTACAAGTGATGAAATTACAGCAGTAGCAGGATCGCCGACAGCTTACAAATATGTATTGAAAGGCAACTCTTCATTAGAACAAACCATCACATCAAGCAGAGAGAATGGCACTACTTTTTATGATCAAATAGTTAATTTAACATTAAAAAAGCTATCGCCTGAATCAAACGACCAATTGGCAGTAATTGCAGTTGCAAGACCACACGTTGTGGTTGAAGATAACAATGGCAATTTCTTTTTAGTTGGAAGTGAGTTTGGCGCGGACGTAAATGGAGGCACAGTTGTGAGTGGAGCTGCAATGGGAGACCTCAGCGGTTACACTTTAACGCTTCAAGGAATGGAGAAAAAACCTGCTAATTTCTTATCAGGAGGAATTACAGGAGTTGGAATCACAGTTTCTACATCTGACATTACAGATATCTAAAATTGGATTTTAGTCGAGTTGAAAGGGAGCTACAAGAATGTGGCTCTTTTTTTTTTAAATTATTTCACAAAAATTCATACAAATAGCGTTATACATATATGATACTATTAAAAACAAGCGATGATGGTAACGGAGGAATAAGACAACAAGAGTTTTATTTTATTTCGGCACCACAGGGCAGTTTATGGGCAGAAGATTACACAGCTTATATTGTGGATGATATAACAGGAGAAAACATCACAAATCAAAGCTATACAACCCAAAGCTATGGAGATTATATTAAAGTCAATTTTGAACCTGTAGGATTGCAGGAGGGAATGACTTACAGCTTGTGGATAACAAATAATGATGTTTCAACACCACCCAAAAAAAGGGTAGTTTACAAAGACAAGATCTTTGTTACAGATCAGGAAATCAATCAAGTCAATGAAAAATCCTACAATATCAATAAAGGAAATTACATTGAAAAAGAAACAAGCACAAATGACTATATTGTATTATGAGCAGAAGACGTACAGAAAAGGGTAAAATTAATGTTGTAAATCTAAGCAACTATACTTCACCTGAAATCAAGGTTACTAAGGACAAAACATGGGTTACCTATGGCACAAAGAATGAATACTTTAGTTACCTTTTAGACAGATATTCAGGAAGCCCAACAAACAATGCGATTATCAATGGAATTTCGCAGATGATTTATGGCAAAGGATTAGATGCAACAGACAGCAATAAAAAGCCGAATGAATATGCAGAGGCATTATCTTTGTTCAATAAAGATTGCACTCGCAAATTAGCGTATGATCTCAAACTAATGGGGCAATGTGCAGTTCAAATAATTTACTCAAAGGATCGAAAAAGGATTGCACAAATTGAGCACTTACCTATTGAGACAATTGCAATTGAAAAGGCAAACGATGATGGAGAAGTCAAGGGCTATTACTATTTTCACGATTGGGCTAAAATCAAACCTCAGGATGAACCTCAAAGAATACCTGCTTTTGGAACAAGCAATGAGGCAATCGAATTGTTATACATCAAACCTTACGTTGCAGGACACTATTACTTTTCGCCTGTAGATTACCAAGGCAGTTTGCAATATGCTGAATTAGAGGAGGAGGTTTCAAACTATCACTTGTCTAACATAAAAAATGGGCTTGCCCCAAGCATGTTAATCAACTTCAACAATGGAGTACCGAATGAAGAGGAGAGAGAATTGATTGAAAGGAGAATTTACGAGAAGTACAGCGGCAGCTCAAACGCAGGCAAATTTATACTCAGCTTTAACGAGAATACAGATTCACAAAGTAGCATTGATGCAGTTCAATTAAGTGATGCACATTTGCAGTATGAGTTTCTAAGTTCAGAGAGTACTCGCAAAATAATGTTAGGGCATAGAATTACATCGCCTATGTTATTGGGAATCAAGGATCAAACAGGACTCGGAAACAATGCCGATGAATTAAAGGTCGCAAGTGTATTGATGGACAATACTGTGATTCGCCCATTTCAAGAATTATTACTTGATGCTTTTGATAAGATACTTGCCTTTAATGAGGTTACATTAAATCTTTATTTTAAGACTCTTCAACCACTTGAGTTTGTCGAAATTGATACTACAATAGACAGCGAAACAAGAGAAGAGGAAACAGGAGTCAAATTAACTTCAAAACAAATAGATGGACGAAGTGCATTTGATACTAAAGAGGAGGCAATCGCAGTAGCTAAAGAGATGGGATGTGAGGGATATCACGAACATAAATTGGATGATAAAATTTGGTACATGCCTTGCGAATCGCATGATTTGTCGGAGCAGGTCGAATTGACAGAGGACATCTCAAAAGCTATACTCAATAATTTAGAGCATGAAGAGATTTTGGACGAATGGGAGATTGTAGATGAGATTGAGTGCGATGGCGAAGAGTATGACGATGAAGTTTGGGCTAATTATTTATTGGATGAAAAAAAGAACTTAGCTCAAAAGCTCGCAGGATATGTAACGCCAAAACCAAAGGGATTTAGTTACTTAGATAAATCATTTTACAAGATTAGATATAAGTATCATCAAAAGAAACAATCATCAAGCGATAGCAGAGATTTCTGTTCTACAATGATGAGTCGATTTGATTCAAGGGGCTATCCTGCAGTTTACAGAATTGAAGACATTGACAAAGCAAGCAGAGAGGGGATCAATTCAAATTTCGGTCATAAATCACAACCTTACGATTTATTCAAATATAAGGGAGGACCATATTGCCACCATGTTTGGAAAAAAGTTTTATACAGATTAAAAAGCAAGACGATTACAAGCCCTGCTTTCAATGATTATCAAAGAACAAGGTCAATACCTAAGTCGTATAATATAAACCCAAGAGGCACAGCAGAATCGATTGTGGCACCTGTTGATATGCCTAATGGTGGGCATCATCCGAATTGGAGTGGAGGCAAAAAATAAAAGATAGCAAATGGCAACAGCATTATTCATAACAGCAAAGGATTTAAAAGCAAACACACTCATTGATGGCAACGTAGATGTGAATAAATTTTTGCAATTCATCAAAATCGCTCAGCAGATTCACATTCAGAATTTTTTGGGTGGCAAGTTGTACGATAAAATCTCTGCAGACATTTTGGATGGAGCAGGAGGAGGCACAGGATTGCAAGACCCTTATTTGTCTTTACTAAAGAATTACATTGTCGACATGTTGATACACTATGCAATGGTTGATTACCTACCTTTTGCTGCTTACCAAGTGGCAAACGGAGGAGTTTTCAAACACAATTCAGAAAACAGCGAATCGGTTACAAAGGAGGAGGTTGATTCTTTGATTGACAAGCACAGAAATTTTGCTCAATTCTACACGAGAAGATTTATTGATTTTATGAATTTTAACAATGAGCAGTTTCCTGAGTACAATCAAAATCAAAATGAAGACATGTACCCTGACAGAGATGCTAATTTTACAGGTTGGGTTTTATGAATCATTTTGCAAATAATGGAATCGAGATTTTGAAGTCAAAGAAAACAAGAAACAGCAAACCAAAAAAAAAGAATGTTGATCTTTTGAAAAGGTTTTTAAAAAAATACGAAAATGGATTGGTATCAGACGAAAACACTAAACATCAAAATACAGTATAAATGGGTACACTAACAGGAGCGCAAATAAGGAATACTTATGATGGATTGCTAAAGACTACTGATAGCACTCAGGGCATACCTGTAAGTGGCAGAGTAGTGGTACAGGATGGAGTCGGAAATAATAGTGCATTAAGTGTAGGCAGGTCAACTAATGGAATTGAATCAAGTGGGGATGTAAAAATCGATGCAGGGGATTTATTGTTTACTTATAATGATCAAGAGAGATTCATTAAAGGGGATGTAAATGGAGGTGCTATTAAATTTGTCGGAAACTCAGACAACCAAGACAACCCTGAAAGAGGGATTTTTATCGGTAGATCAGACAACAACGGAGCTTTTACATCGGCAATAGATGTCAGAACCGATCTTAATGTCGAGATTCAAAATAACTTATTGACTGACCATATATTAGCTAAAACAAATAGTGGCACAACAGGTGTCGTTGAGTTTTCGGATGAAGTTAATTTTCAAAACCCTGTAACTATTTTTGATGGAATGGAAGTTAGTGGAAACTTGAATCAAAATTCAGGAAACATTACATCTACATCACAAATTCAAGGTGCAACAATTAAGGCAACAGGATCGATTGGAGTCAATGTTACAGGAGCACCATCGAGGCCGTTGGATGTTCAGGGCAATACAAGATTGTTCGGAAACGTTTTAATGGATAAATCAACAAGCAAACTTGGGATTAGGCTTAATGACCCACAGTACCCACTTGAAGTCAATGGCACTATAAGGTCAAATGAATTAAATATAGGAAACAGACTTAATGGTGCTCTTACATCAAAAAGGATTTATACAGGCACAACTCAGGATAATAAAAATTTCTTACAATTTAGCGATTACGGAAGTGGAAATTTAAGTAGCATGAACCCTGACAAACCTAACTTTACCCAAGCAACAACCGCAAGTTTTAGTCAGGATGGAAAATTGATGGAGGATTGGTTGTATAAATGGGTAAGAATCAAGCCGAGTTGGTGGGGAGTTCAGACAATCGGAGAATATAAAACTTATACTATTTTAACAGCACCGAATGACAATACATTTGTTTTAGTTGATGAGATTTTAGTCATTGATAATAAAGACATTTATACACCAACCACAAGGGGGAACTTTGTCGGACCTGATGCAGACCCATGGTTGGGCTTTTTTAATCGATCAGGAGCAGAAGTTTATGACAGACAAATTGCTGCTGTTACTTTAGGAACATATCGTGCAGAACAAAAAAAATGGGCTTACTTAATGAGAAGCAATGAAAATGTGCAGATCAATAACAATTTCTTAACGACTGTTCAAAGGTCAGGAAACACAGTTCAGTTAAGAGCAAGAACATTAAACACCCAAACAATAAGACCGAATTATAATGTTGAATTTAGAATTAAATACAAGATATTTAAAACTCAAGAACAAACAGGATATAATCCAACGACACTACAATAATGAATTTAACAGATTTAAAAATATACGGATTGAATATAAGCAGTTTTGCAATAAGCTTGACAAACATTGATATGGTGCTAAAATTATTGTTGTTAGTCGTAACAATAGGTTACACAATAAATAAATGGTACTTAATGAATCAAAAAAATAAATAATAAAATATGAACACGACAGCAGAGATATATGATGTGAGTTGGTTTGGATGTGGAGAGATCAACAATGGCTCAAATGGATGGGGAGACATTTATGATTGGTATAGTTCTACTACCTCTGCTTCACAAAATTGTTAAAATGATTAAATTAATAAGAAAATTTGCAGATTGGTTGGAGGATAAAAAATGTAGATTTCACTTTGGTTGGAATCGATTTTTGGAGAATTTAAAAACTAATTGCTCATGCGAAAGATCAGGAAGATAATAATACATTGCTCTGCAACACAAGAGGGAAAAGATGTAAGCGTCGAGACAATACGTAAGTGGCATTTGAAAAGAGGGTGGCGAGATATCGGCTACCATTTTGTCATTGGATTGGATGGTCAAGTGCATGAGGGCAGACCGATTGAGCAAACAGGTGCTCACACTAAAGGACATAATTTTGATAGCATCGGAATTTGTTACATTGGAGGAGTTGAAGCGGAGAGAGGTGCAGATGGAGATTGGGTTGCAAAAGACACAAGAACAGATGAGCAAAAAGAGGCTTTGGATGATATGTTGTGCTATCTAAAAATAATGTACCCACAGGCAAATGTTTATGGACACAATGATTTCAGTTCTAAATCATGCCCATGCTTTGATGCTCAACAAGAATATGAATGGATCAGCAACCAATTTTAAAATGGATAAAAGAACTAAACTTATATTGGGAAAAATTAATGCCTTAATCAAAAAAGATAAAAGGTACAATGCAGGTCAGAGAATCGAATTTGAAACATACAACGATTACCCACAAGGAGCTGTAAATAATGCAAAGAGAGCTATTGAGTGGAAAGAAAAAAATGGCTCATCATGCGGAACAAGGGTGGGGTGGACAAGAGCAGCCCAAATCGCAAGAAAAGCAAAACTCAGCCGAGACACGATTGCTCGCATGGCTTCATTCAAAAGACATCAACAACACAAAGATGTACCTTACACAGAGGGTTGCGGAGGATTGATGTGGGATGCATGGGGAGGCTCAGCAGGAGTAAATTGGGCGATAAGTAAATTAAAAGAAATCGATTTGGCAGAGGTAGGCAAAAGAGGTGGGATAAAAAAGAGTCCGAAAGCACCAAAAAGCGATACACCTAATAGAAATCCAAAAGGCAAAGGTACTGCAAAGGGAGATGCCTCAACAAGTAGAGGAGCAAAGGTTTCAAAAAAGGATGAGGCTACTTTAAAAAAGAAAGCAGATGATTTTAATAAAAGGTACAAAAGCAAACTTGGTTATGGAGTTACAGTTGGACAACTAAAGTCAGTATTTCAAAGAGGGCTCGGAGCGTTTAATACTTCTCACAGCCCAAAGATCAAATCAGCATCTGCTTGGGCATTTGCAAGAGTCAATGCTTATCTTTATTTGGTTAAGAAT
>Ga0181414_1000092_pt1 | contig 24634 bp, 21 predicted proteins | sample 37SPOviralmetaG_FD_130139 | JGI IMG/M metagenome (GOLD analysis project Ga0181414, IMG submission 130139) | Marine viral communities from the oligotrophic San Pedro Time Series (SPOT) site, San Pedro Channel, CA, USA - 37 SPOT_SRF_2012-11-28 | ecosystem: Environmental > Aquatic > Marine > Strait... | reverse complement strand
GAGCTTGTTGTCGTACTAGATGTCGTTGAAGTAGGTACATAATCATAATCATATTCTACACTAACTACTGCAGTTAAGTCACTAACTGTACCACCTGTGTCATTCCTTGCTTGTATCTTTGCATAGAATGTAAGTGTTGTTGTTTCAAATTTCTCATCTATAAATGCAGGAGTAAAGTAATAAGTTCTCCAGGACAATGCTTCATTGAAACCAAAGCTAGTATCTATAGAGAAGTCTGCTGCTTGGTCATCATCACCAAAAAATAACCTATAGTACTCAGGTGGATTAACTTCTAACGCATCACTTTCTTGCCAAGTAAGTTCTATCTCTCCTGTTTCATTATCAACAGATATGTTTATACCATAAGGTGTCTGTGTTTCAGTATGATATGCATATACAGGAGTAGCTATTAATAATACTGAAGCTACAACAGCTAATAACTTTTTCACATTAAGTTATTGATTAACACCACCAGTGCAGAAATTGCAACTAACCATCCAGATAATTCTTGTCTTGATATTTTCTGATTAACCTTTTCATGTAATTCATCTATGCGTTTGTTTATATCTTGTTGCCCTTCCAGTATAAGTTGAAGCATTTCTTTTTGTGTAAATCCATTGCCGTTATGGGAGGTCATCAGAGTTCCATTCTTCAAATTCAGTATCCCAATCGTAACGATTGTTAGCTATTCTTTTAAGATAGAAACTAAAATCTTTTAAAAAATAACCGAAAATAAAACCTATTACATAATCCATAAATTGGATTATATCATATTAGTTAGGAAGGTTTAGGATTATCTGATTTAACTTTAGCTACTGCATCTTTCCAAGTAGTTGTACCATCAACAGCATCATGATACTGCATATCTAGTTGGTCACCTATAGATGGATAAGCAGCTTTTCTTGCATAGAGCCAACCATTTTCTTGGTTATCCCATTTACTATTGGTAAGGTCTGTTATTGCCTGTGCATAATCTGCATCAGAAAATTCAGATACAACACCATTCTCCGATTTATTAATCGGTTTAGCTGCTTCAATCTCTGATGTAGCTTGTACTTCTAGTTCATCTCTTGTTGCCATTGTTCTCCTATGTTACCATATTTTTAATTTTTAATACCAACTAATGTAAAATTACCTGTTGCTATATTGCCTGTGTCATAAAATAAAGTTATACCTGTAACTGTTGTAGCTTCTCTTAGAACTGTTCCACCTATTTGTCCTAACATAAATGGACTACCATTTGTTAAATAAACTGTATCAGATTGAACATAAGTTGCTTCACTACCATTAGCAGCATTATGTATATATAAGATACCTCCATAACCTTGATTAGCACCATCATGAGTAGAGCCTGTTAAGTTAACTTTATCTTTATCTCCTAGTCCTAAGTTATCGCCGTCCTCGTCATCGAAATCTCTATCGCTTCTCTGATACGCTATAACCGAATTATAATTAGAATTAGAATTATCAGAACCACCACTCTCACGCAATCTAAACATTAAATCTGCACCATCAGTAGCAGGAAGAGCACTATCATAATAAAGTATTGCAACAGGGTACTCTGAAGTAATTCCTGTTAATGTTACTGAACCTGTATTACTAGCTGTAGCTGTACTTAATTGTGTATATTTACTCATTAACAAACACCATATATTGACACAATGCCTCCACCAATTCTTGCATCACTTTCATTTAAATCTATTACAATACCATCATAAGAAGTTGTGTTTAGTATAACACCTTTACCCCAATAACTTCTAAAGTTTGGACCACCTGCATGATTTGTACCTTGCCATATAGCAAAAGTATTAGCACTATCAAATGGATTAAATACATACAATGCACCACCACTTGCTTGTGCTCCATCATCTATACCACCAAAAGCATTAAACCACCTAGTGTCATCTGTATCTCTACTAACTGTGTTAGATGCTTCAGCTTTTAAAGAATATAATCCATATTCATAAACAGTACCACTTTCTACACTATCATCAGATGCCTTTACTAACCTAGCATTTGCACCTGTAGCTGTACTTTCATTACCTACTAATCCTGATACGACTATCTTGTATACTTTATAATCAGCAGAAAATACATCAGATATTTTATCGAAGTTTACTCCTGTGCTTAGTGTTTCTGCTTTAATTAATTTCATTGTTCCAATCCATATAAGCTTACAGTGCCTGTATAGTTACCACCATTGTTACTATCAAATACTCTGAACCCATCTACAGTAGATGCTTGTGGTAATACTCCACCACCAAATCCTTGTATAACTTCATTTCCTGTACCTAGTGCATGATTGTGACCATTCACAGTTGTGTGAAAAGAAGAATTACCTGCGTTGTAAATATAAAAATATCCTGTGCTAAATTCTAAACTAGCATTACCTTGATTTTCTCCAACTCTAATATGATTACGACTTGTACTTGCTGTAGATGTTTGAGCTCCTGAATTTTCACTAGAACCATCTGCAACACTTTCAAACCAATGTTCTTTATAAACACCTTGGTCCTCTAATGTACCACTTTCAAATAATCTAATACTTGCTATTGCATTATCAGTAGCATTATCTAATTGATAAAACACTACATGTGTTCCATATTGACTTTCTTTAATAGATGTAAAATTGATTGCTGATACACCACTAACAGTTTGTGATTGAATAAGTTGATACACACCTAGGTCTCCACCCATTGTGATTATGGCTCTAGCTACACCTAATGGAGCCATTACGCAAACGCTAGTTGGCTAAATAAATATGGTGTTGTACCTACGAATACAAATGTAAGTATGTCTATAGCATTAGCTGCTGTTGATAGCGTTAGTCCTGCACCACCTGCAGTTTTAGCTGCGACATCTCCTCCACCATTAACACTTACTGCATCTATGTCCATTGTTCTTGAACCAGTTCCATCTTGTGTTGCTACTAAAGTAAATGTTGTTACTCCTGTTGCTGGTACATTTAAAAAATGTAAGTCATCAACATTGTGTGCTAATGTTACTGTACCTGTATTACCATTTGCTAAGTCTATGGACATATCTTCTGCTGATGTAATAGCTGCTGTTGTTTCATTATAATCTTTTAATACTGCTGCTGATATTGTTTGGTCGCCACCTGTCACAGCACCTGATAAAGTAACAGCACCTAATGTTTTATTTGTTAGGGTAGCTGTTTCTGCATCTGCATAATTCTTAACTGCTGCTGATGTAGGTATAGTTGTATCATTATCATTTGATGTAATTGTTTCTGATTCTATTACTAAACTACCTGCAGCAATTTCTGATGTAGTTAATCCACCAACTGTGAATGTTAAATCGTATGGGTCTGCATCAGTACCATCTGTAACATCACTCCAGTTAATATCAATACCTGCACCTTCAACAAATTTTACTTCTCTTGCCGTATAAGCACCTGAAGCAACAGCAGGTTTAATCTCTACTTCTGTTCCATCTCCATCTTCTAATATAAAACCTTGTTGAATAGCATCATGTACATCTTCAAAATGTTGTTTAACTACAGCTTGTCTTACTGTATCTCCAGCAGCATGTGTATAACCATTACCACTGTTTTTATTATCTTTATCTCTTTCTATTGTTGCGGAACCAAAAGCACCGCTTGTCCATTTAACAACTTCTCTTTTACTATCGTTATCTGGATTTAAAACTAAATAAGCAGGAGCAGCTATACCAGGGTCTGATGCCATATCAAGTGTAGTATTACCACTGCCTGAGTTTAATTGTGCGTCAAGTGTTACCTCAACTGCATTACCTATGTTTGATTCTAACGCTGTCATATTTTTCTATTATACCTCATTTATCCAAATCTCATAATACCAAATGCATTTATTCCAAATGTATCTCCTGATGTTACTGTAGCAGAAACAGTTTGTCTTGTCCCCCTTATTGTTAAAATTGCTACTCTAGTAACACTACCAATATTTGCGTTATTGTCAATTGGGTATTGAATAGATTCAACTACTCCTCTAATAACTTCAGCAGGGTCATAAATTTCTAATGTAACAGGAGAACCTTCTTTTTGTTTTAATGATTGATAAATTGTTTCACCTAAATTTTTAACAGTAAATGGTTTTCTAAATGGTCTTTCAACTCTATCAGAAATATTTACAGGTATTTGTACTACAACTAATTCAGGTCTTGCTAATGCTCTAATTTGTATAGAATTTACTACAGGTGTAGTTACATTACCTTGTGATTTAAGTACAAGTTTTGCAGTAACATATCTAGATATTTTATCCATCTGTGCTGTTTTTAATGAATTACCTTCTTGGTCAAATACAACTTTATCCCAACTACTATGTGTAGAATCATTAATAGATGCTATTTCTGTAGATACATATAGTTCTACTTCTTCTCCTGCTAAAACACTACCTGTTTCTAATAAAGCTTCAACCCATTGTTTTTGTTCAGCAGTAAAAAAATCTGCTAAAGGTGTTATTATATAACCTTCTTCTTCATAGTTATCTGTTTCTTTGTACACACCACTAGCTTGAACAGTAGATAGTATAGCTTCATCTATACTACCAATACCTTTTATTACACCACTAGCACCACACTTTAAGTCTCTGGCTATACCTGCAGTAGGTAAGTAAAATCTCCATAAATAAGAATTACTACCTGATTCTTTTATACCCGTATAGACAGAATCTCTTGTTGAAAACAAAGCATTGGGACTAGCATCAACACCATCAATGTTCCATTCTTTAATTAATTGTTGGTTAGATAATACATAAAGGTCATCAGCTGCAACTAAATCAGCACTATATAATCTTCCAATAACTTTAGAATCAGTTCTTGGTACTTTAGTTCCATAAAATATTTTACCTTGTGCTTCAGTAATACAAGTAGGTATTTCATCTTTAAGTTCAGTTGTACCTTTAGATGCAAATGTACCAGCATTATCTTTAATTGAATATATTCTTCCATCACTAGCAACAGCTAATATAACTGCACCAGCATCTACAACATCAGTCCAAGTTTGTCCTACTGGTAATGTTTCAATGGCCGAACCTACTGTTGTAGCACCATCATATTGATGTAAAGTAGTACCAGTAGATACAAGCATTAAACCTTTAACAGACCATATGCCATCATAAATTGCAGCAGATACTTTTTGTGTAGATGTACTACCGTCCCAAGTTTCTAATTCCCCTGCACTTCCATTGTTTGCTGCTATATATAGCAAATTTCCGTGAGCTGCTAATCCTTTTATATGGTATCCAGCTGTAAGTCCATGACTTTCCGTACTCCATGTGTCTCCTCCATTTATTGATTTATATAGTACATTATCATTAGATACATAAACAGTAGTACCAACAACAGCTAAATCATTGTCACCATCTGATGAATCTAATGCTTGTTTTAATTCAGTAGAATGTAATAATTGTATATCATAAGGATTACCTTTATTAATATTAAATATACTTATTCCAGAACTATCCCAAAATTTATTAATGTCTGATTCTGACATTCCTCTTTTATGTGCAAAGTCTAAATTACTACCACCAGAAAAATTATTTCTTGAATATATTTGGCCAATGTTTCTTGTGAAGTCTTCTGGATTTTGTTTAACATTTATTTCTTGTGCTTGTACATCCGAAGATTGTATAGTCATTGGTTGTTCTCTAGTAGTTGCTGCTCTAAGTAAATAGTCATCAACCCTAAAGTCATACCCTTGTCTTCTAGGATTATTGACAACTCCAGCGTGTGCTATTCTTGGCATTAGGTTGGATAAGTTATTTGATTTAGAGCTACTGGCTCAGGGTATCTAGCTTTCAAATCTTTCTTAGCTTGTTCTATTAAATATCTTTGATATGACAATAAACCATTTCTAATATTTGATGAAGAACCAACAGGGTATGTTGCAACTGCTAATTGGTCTGTTACAAAATCAGCTGTAGCAGCAGGTATATCCCTGCCAGAAAGTAAATGTGCAGCAGCACCAGCCATAACAATTGCTTCATATTCATCTTCTAATCCTATTGATACTAATGTTTCACTTTCTAATATTGGTTGTTTGAATTTCTTTTTAAATGTTACATAAGCAGTATGTCCTGCAGCTATACCTACCCATTGTAAAGCATGTACTACATCTGGGCCAGTTGTATATGTTTTAGTTCTTTCAGTTGAAGTATCATCAGTCCAAACAAAAGGATTAGGTAAATCTACCATTTCAACAGCAACACCTTTAAAAGTTAAACCTGTTTGGTCACTACCAGAACTCCAATCTGTATATTGTGATATAGCTTTTATAGGTGTTACTAAATAATTACTATCATCTACATCACTACCATAAGTTCCTATAAGAGAATAACCAGTACCACTAGTTAATGTTTTTGTTTCTACTGCATATAGTGTTGGGTACAAGTTAGCTATTTGGTCTCCTATTGCATCGAATACAGCTTTCCTTGTAAAAGCAGGAGCTATTTTAATTACTGCACCAGCATCATGTGAATCAGCAGTAGTTCCTCTTACCGCTCTAATTACTGTTATTTCATTATTAACAGTATCTACTGCAGTACAATGTAAAAGTTCTTGGTCAATTTCAATTACTGTACCTGCATCTAATACATCTTCTTCTTCAGAAGTTAATAAGCTATCTACATATTTAACTGTTGTGATGGAAGAGTTTATAGTTGTATGAACAGTTGTATAAGAGTTTATATCATCTGCTGGTTCTAGATATTCTCTATATACTCTATCAATTAATCCTTTAACATTTGTACTCATTAGGCAGCTCTATCTTGTTCTTTAGCAAATGGTGTTATACCAAATGATGCTATACCAAAACCACCATTAGCTTTTATTTGGTCATCTACTATTTCATAAGAAGGTTCGATATCTGATTTAGAATCGATATCTATATATCTACCTTCTTTGAGCATTGTTAGCATACTCATAAAAGTACCTAACTACTTCTTAATAATATTGTTACTGCTGAACTGGTATCTTCTGTTGAACCTGATACTACTCTAATCCAACCTGTTGAAGCAAATGCCCAACCTGAAGGGTCAACTCTTGTAATTTTATCTGCAGCTACTGTATATGAAACTGCAGAACCATCTGTTTCTTTTACATCATAAAATGTACCACCATTTGTTGGTGACCATTGTATAGAAATAGATGTACCGTTGAAAGCAGTATTAGGCCAAAACCCTGCAATCAACAAACCTTCTGTTGCAATTGGAGGACTTTGAGTAACACTACCAGTGTAGGTAACGCTTATTAATTTCTGTGCCATAAATATTTTCCTTGTAATCTCTTTTATTACTATAGCAGAACAATGGGAGCTGGTGGAGCAACTCCCAAAGTTCTTTAATTATATTTAACTATTTGTTTGTTCAAAAAGCAAATGGTATGAGGAAGGACCGAAGTCATAACCCATTTCCATATAGATAGCTTTTCCAACTCTTGCATAGTCGTCTTGGTCTAAGTCTCTTACAAACACAGTACCAAATCCTGGGATATTGGTAAATACTGGTTGTATGAAAGCAAAGTCAAGAATGTATGCTGTGCCTGCAGGCATGATATTAGGGTCTATGACCATCATACCAATTGCACCGAATGGTGTAACAATAGTATCAATGTCAACACCAGCAAGATTTCTATCTCTAGGAAGAATTGCTGTTGCAGTACCAATGGTACCAGCAAGTAATTCTTTGTTAAGAGCTAGTAATTGCTTAGGTGTAACACATAATACTGGTTGTATCATTGGTGCATGAGCATCATAAAGACGCTTCATACCTTCAGCTATTGCATCCCATGTTAAATCACGAGCTGCAGAAGTAGCATCACCATCAGAGTCACAATAGTGGATGTTTCCACCTGTGCCTGTTGGGGCTACTGTATTATTAGCATTAGCATTTAATCCAATCCATTGTTTAAGTCCCCGCATTTCACGAGTACCTGAACCTGGAGTTGTATTTGCTCCATCAGCAAATGTTCCATTAAATGCGAACCATTCTACTTCTCTTGCAACTTTTTCAAGAGCCAATGTCATTTGTTCTGAGAACTCATCGACAATTGGGTTACCTCCAGCTAATGATAATTTATCAGCTGCTGTAACTGTTCCATCGCCATCTGATGAGTTAATAATATTTGCACTCAAATCAAATGGATTTTGATGTTGAAATGTAGCCATTCCAGTGTAAGTCATTTTCACACCTTTATGGAAAATCTGTGTAACACCTGTAAATGCAACTCTGTCTCTACCTAAGTATTCTGTAGGTTGAGCACCTTCTTGAGCCTTTGTAGGTTCAGAAGAAACTACTGCACTGTCAGCTGCCTGGATTTGCCAGAAAGTTGATTGTAATACCTTACCACCGTTCAAGCCACCTGTTGCGGAGAGAAATGGTGTTCTTTGCCCACCAACACGAAATAACTCACCAGTAAAGTTGTTAACATTCTGGGAGTAAATAGTGCTATTCGTCAGCGAAATTGCTGCCATTTTTAACCTCCGTTAAGTTTATTTAGCTTGTACTTTATTTATTTATTCTTTTCGTTTTCCATCAGAGTAAGTTTTGCACGGATGCTGTCTTTAGGAGCACCCTTTTTAATAATATCCTGAAGTTCGTCAAGAATATCTCCTGGTACATCTGAAACTGAATTTGCATCAAGCGAAGCTACTCTAGACCTAGCATCATCTTGAACTACAGGTTGCTGTTCAGGTTGTGTTATATCCTGATTAGCAGCTGTTGGCTCATAACTATACTCAGTCTTGGCAAACTCTGCGATAGCTTCTGTATTTACAGGGCCATCATACACTTGTTTTAATGCCTTACCGAAACCAGCTGATGGATTTAAACCAATCTGAGTCAAAGCTATATTTAACTTTTCATCATTATGCTCATGAAGTTCACCTTGTAATTTAGCGATTTCTTCATTTTTTCTATCAATGGTTTCACGCATTGCTTTTACGCCAGTGTTATCTACACCGTCAAATTCACTCATATCGTACCTCCACACGGTCTATACCTATACAGACTAGTCCCGTGGCAACTAGCCGTGGTGCCACCTTTAACACTTGACTTAAGATTTGGTAGCTTTTACCTTAAGCCCTTACTCTGCGGTTTTTGTACAAGCTTTCTACGCAGGCTCTGAAAGCTGTTTGCTGGTCTATTTACAGCGGACCTTGCAACGCTTAATATCTATTATACACTAACTTTCTAAAAGTCCAGTGAATTTGTCATCTTTTTTTGTAGCTCCTGTTTGCATGCTAGACATACTATCTGCTTGAGCTCCAAGTAAACCTAATTGTTTTTGTGCTTGAGCATCACCTACAGCAGCTGCTTCTGCAGTACCTACATCAAAACCAGTACCAGTTTGAGTTCCTAATGTTTGATAAGTATTAGCTGATTGATACACTTCTCTAGCTTTATCTTGAGTCATACCAGCTTTTCTTAATGATTCAAATCTACTAAAGCTTCTATTAAATCCAGCAGCTTTAGCTTCTGCACCAATAGTTAAACTAGTTAACTCACCTTTTAATAATTTATCTTGTATCTCTGGATTAATTAAAGCAGCAAATATAGTAGGTGTATCTGAATCAATATTATATTGTTCTCTAAACATTGATTCTACTTGAGGTATATTATTTTTAACAGAACCCCAAACAGTATCTATTCTTTGTTGAAACTCTGCACCAGATACTGCTCCTTTTATTAATTGTTCAAATTGACTTTCAAATGCTGAAGAATCAGCAATACCAACTTCAGCTAAAGATTCTCTATATGTAGCTTTTGTAGCTAATGCAGATAACTCATCCATAATTAAACTACCGTCATCTCTTTTTAAATAACCAAATTCATTTTCCCATGCAGGTGTTTGTCTTACTGCTTGTTTAGCTATATTAGTATCTCCAAATTTAACCCATGATTTAGCAAACTCTTGTTGTATTTTTTCAGGCATATGTTGTAATAAAACTTTTGCAGTATCTAATCCAGCAGAAATATTTCTTGAATCAGTACCTGCATAACCTTTATTATCTCCAGTATCTTTCCAGGGAGAAGTACTCCATTCACCAGTAGATAACATTCTATCTAATTCAGAACCTAATTTTTCTTCTCCTTCTCTTTTCCATTTTTGAGCCGTAGTAGTAGAACCAGATGAATGATATATCTTTACTTGTGTTCCTGCTACTCCAGCTGCTGAATCTAAAAATGCTGCCATTATCCCTCCGTATATCCTGCTGATGAAACAATACCTTCACCATAAGCTTGCATTTGACCTAATGTCATATCGTTTACTACTTTATCTATTCCTAATTCTAAACCTTTACTTCTTAAATATTCTCCTTCTTTAGAAGAATCATTTAATTTAATAACTTCATTTAGTATAGGACTATCATATCCAATCTCTATACCCCAAGTATTTTTAACAGATTGTTTTTTGTTAGCTAGTATAGTTGCCCAGTTTGTTTCTCTATCATACATAGAGTATTCTGCAAACCTAGCATCTTTCATCTTTTCAATTAACTCTGTTTCATACTCTGGATTAGCTCTTAACTTAGCTGATTCTTGTCCTATATTAAAAGTACCCCACATTGTTTCTGGTACCCAATTACTTAATAATTCTTTAACTTCATCTTGTTTAGTAAGTATATTTACATTTTGCATACCTTCAGATACAGCTTTAATATCATTATCTAAAGTATAAAATTGACCTGCACCTTGAGGGTCAATTAAAGCATTAATCTGCTGTACAACTTTAGTCATAGTGCCTTGTATTGCAGGGTCACCATAAACACCATCATTAAAGTTCTTAGCAATTAATCTTAAAGAATTATCTAGTTGAGGATTATTTTTAAGTGTATCTGGATTTAAACCAGCTCTTGCAGCTGTAGATAATATAGTACCTATTTTTACTTCTAAACTTTCTTCATAAGCAGAACCATCTAAACGATAATCTACAGCTCTGTTAAATTGACTTCTTTTAACATCAGGCCCTAAAGCATTATCAAGGTCACTATTAGTTTTTAATGAAGCAAAAAATTCGTCTGAGTTAAATACACCATCATTATTACTAACATTAAGCATGTATTCTTTTTCGTATATTTTTCTAAAATCTGCATTACCCCACCAAGTCTCAGTAGCAGATATATCACTTAGGTTATTTAATATAGTTGTAAAATCTTCAGAGACACTATCGTAGTCACCCATATAAACAAGAAAGTCATCATCAATAAAAGAACTTTCAAAGTCTTCTTCACTAACAGTTTCAATTGCTTTTTTCATTTGAGCTGGGTCTTCACTGCCTAAATCTTTTAGCAAGGTATTTATATTTTGTTCATTTGGTTTAAAAAAGAAACTTACTCCACCTTTATCTACTCTTATGTAATATTCATTTGTATCTTCTACTTGTACAATTACAGCATTTTCCATCTTATCCTCCTGCATTCATAGCATTACCTAACCAAGCAGTATTATCTACACTTGGTAGATTAGCAAATTCTTCCATTTCATCATATACACTACTTCCGTAAATGTATTCCTCCATAGGTGTAACCCATTCTTCTAATCCTACTTTAGGTAAGAACCAGTTTTCAAATGGTATTTCAACACCAGAAATAATCGGAGACCTTTTAATAGCTGGCATTAATCCAGTTTCTGGAATAAAACTAGCATTCATAGCTTTACTATTACTTTGCAATCCAAAGACATCATTCATACTACCTAACCAATTCTTAGGTAATCTTTTATCTCTCCATACAACATTAACTGATTCCATATCTTGATATCCTTCAGTACCTAAAAACTCATACAAAACATTTACCCATTTGTCATTAGTCCAATCTTGATACTCTTCAACAAAACCATCTGACAATATACCTTCTGCCTCAGCTTGTCTTAAACTATCCATTAAAGGATAAGGGCCTATCATATCAATAACTCCATTATCTGCAGCCCAATCAAAATATTCAGTACCTAATGCTTCTCTAATTGAGTTCTGACCAAATGAATCTTGTGCAACAATTCCTATTGTTTCCATTACTGAAAGTATTAAACCAGAAGCTATACCGTATAAGAAATTATATTTTTCATACGCAGCCATCTTAGATACAGAACCAGTTGATGCTCTTTGTCCTGCTCTTAATACTTTTCCAGGAGCTCCTTTTACTTGAGGACCAGCTAATGCAGGACCTTTACCAACTTTACTACTAACCCCTACAATATCTGCTGCTGCTTTTCCAGGAGTTCCTAATTTTTTAAGTAAAGGATTAATACCAGTAGCTAAAGTTCCATAAACCATTTCACCATAATCTAATAATCTTAATGCTTTACCTCCAGCTAACATTGCAGCAGGTCCTATCTGTTTAGCTAACTTAGGTAGTAAATCACTTAACTCATTTATTTTATCAAAATTAAATCCCCAAGATTCAGCAATTGCATGTGGAGTTTGAGTTTCAAATTTATAATCACCTTCAGCTCTTTCTGCTGCTTTAGTTATTTCTTCAGCTGGACTAACATTATCTAAAGGAGCCATACCACCAGGACCGTGTCGGTAAGAAGCTCCTTGTTTTCCAAAAGCATTTATACCAAATGGTTGTTTACTTTCAACCGATTGTCCTTTAACCCAAGTGTCATTCATTTCTTTAGGTTGTATAACTTTTAATTTCCAAAAAGTAGCACCATTCCAGTTATCTAATAAAGCATCTGATTGTTTTGAAGTCATAGCAGTGTAATCAGTACCTGCACCATATATTTTTTTAACTAATTTTTCTGTTGTCCATCCTAATTGTTTAGCCATTTCCTCTAATTTCGCATAGTTAGGAATATTACCTTCTGACCACCAGTTATCTCCTAACTCTATAACATCTTCTAACTGTACAAAAACTCCTGGTATTTTATCACGAGAAGTTCCATGTTTAATTAAATCATGACTATTATGGCCAATTAAAACAATATCACCTTTAACTGGAGGTTTATCAGACGCTCCTGGTATTTCTGATTTAACTCTATCTTCAGGTGGACCAACCATTTGATAAGGTGTTGTGTTCAGGTTTTTAGATTTGACAAGATATCCAGTTTGAAATCCTTCAGCAATTAAATTAGCTTCATATCCTGCAGCAGCAAATTTACCGTTTATTATTTTAGTTGTATCTAATTCAGATTGTTGAATCCAATCAGATAATGTAAGAGGCCTAACATAGTTTCCACTGCCAGGTTCTCCTCCTGGTGGTAATAAGCCTCCATAATCTGGCATACCTCTTGTAGGGTCACCTTGTACTTTTCTATTATGAGTGTATTTATTTTTAGCAGATACTACTTTTTCTTTAGGCTTAGGTTCTACAGGTGCATTAGGAGTTTTTGCTGATTGAGCAGATGGTGCAGGTTTAGCTGATGTTTCTTTCCATGCTTCTTTAGCGAATACTTCTTTATGTTTTTCCCAAATTTTTTGTAAATCTGAAGGAAGATTAGCTACAACATTTTGTGCTGCCTGTTTATCTCCACCTAGAGTTTTAATATCTTTAATAATACCTCTAATAACTGATTCTTCTATTTTATGTATTGCTGGACCTCTTGATTCAGGAACAATAGGAGGCTCATTTAAAGCTTGTCTTCTCATTTCCTCAGCTTCTGCTTGAATTAATCTTTCGTCCATTTCATATTCTGATACAGGTATATCATCAGGTATATCTTGAGGTACATCTTTAGGTACATTTTTTGTTTCCATTGAAATTTCATTTGATATTTCTTCCTTCAATTTATTTATAATTGTTTTAGATATACCATCACTTTCCATTGAATCTAATAAATTATCAATTAATTGTTCAGTCTTTAACTCTTTTACTATGTCTGTCCCTAAAGATTCAATGGTGTTGTACCATCTTTCTAATATTTGGTTTCTTTGAACTTGAGTTAAATCTACTTTTTTAAGAGCTGCTGTTACATTATCTATTAATTGTTGAACTTCTTTTTTATCCATTATATTTTACCTGTTATTAATTTCATAAGATTTGATTGATGCTCCCTCTTATCTTTACCAGCTTGTACTTTATCAGTATATTGAGTCATATTCCAATATGTATTGTAGTATATATCTTCATCAGTAACGAAATCTGTTTCAACTTCTCTTTCACCAACAATACCAGTTAATACATCACCACCAGCTTGTATGTCACCTTTTAAAGCTTCTTCTTCTTCAGCAGTAATTGATTCACCATTTTCAATTAAATATCTCTCCATATCAGCACCGTATTCAGCTGCTTTATATGCAGCGATATTCTTTTGAACATAAGTATCATATCCTGTATTCCATTCATTAAGAAATCTATTTCTTTCTTCTGTAGTTGGAGGTCTTCCTAATGCATCTTCAAAAAAATTATTTATTCTAAGTGACATTTCACCTACATGTGGAACATCCATAATTGCTTCATATTCTTTTGCTTTTGCTTTTAAATCTGCTTTTTCAACAAAAGCCATATCATCTTTGTAATCAATAATAGCTTTACCAAGTAAGGCCCATGATGCTTTCTCTCTATCCATATCACTTTCAAGAACCCACCCAAAGTTTCTAGGAACTGAATCAACTAACTCATTCCATTCGTGGCTACCAAAAGTTACATGTGAATATTTGTAATTAGCATTAGTCATTAATGTATTAATAACTCCTTCTAATGCTCCGTCCATTTCACCACTATCATCAAAATCATCTTCTTCAGCTATACCACTTAATACTAAGAATTGTTTTAGTTCTTCAATAGCTCCTGAGTTTTGTCTTCTAATATGATTTACAAAACCATTCATAAACAAAGATTCAGGTTGTACTTGTACTGGAATAGGTATAAATAATTTCTTACCTTCTTTATTAGTTACTTCTTCAAATTGAATTTTTCCATCATCATCAGTAACGAATGAAGCTAAATCTCTACCAGTAATACTTTTATATGCATCTTCTGGACTATATTCTCCCTCTGATACCATCTGTAAATATTGCTCTAATAGTGGGCCAGATAATCCACCAATAGGAGTACGCTTTAATATATCTTGATTTGTTACTTCTGGTGCTCCAATAGCATCCTGTACACTTTCATCTTCATCAAAAGCTTTACCCATTTGAGATTGAATTTCTAAAGCAGATGGTCCTTGAGTTTCTGTATCAATACCTTTACTTTCAGTAAATTCAGCTTTCTCTTCTCTTAATGCATCTTTCTCATCTGGAGATAAATTTTCATACTCACCTTCTTCTACACCTGCAGACCAGTTATCTGTTGCTCCAGCTAGGCCTTCGCCCATTTTAATTCCTATGTAAGCTTCAGGAGTTTGGCCGATTGGTACATCACCAAAGAATTCATTAATTTCTTCTGCTGACCAATTATCTGCTATCCATTGAACAACATTATTAAACTTTTCACCTAAAAGTAATCCTAATTGAGCTTCAGGAGTTACACCTATTAAACTAGGGTCTTCAAATACTTCTGCCCAAATTTCATCTCTTTTTGACCAAGCTTTACCTAATTTATACCAAAAACTTTTTTTATTTGCCATTACACATCCTGTACATTATAATATTCTAAGTCGTTCCTAAACATTCTGCTAACTATATTAGTCCATATAGGTGCAAAATCAGGTGATATTCTTATTAAATCATTTGCCCATGCTTGAAAGTCAGCTCTCATCCATACAGCTGTAGGGTTTGTACTGCTTAACCACCAGTCAGGATTTTGTGAAGGAGAACGATAAGTAGAAGCTAATTGATTTTGTTGCCATTTAGGTAAAAACTCTTCTACAAAAGCTTTACCTGCTTCTGTTTCATAAGATACAGATAACTCAGGCCATTTGTTTATCATTTCATTTAATATCTCTTTAGATGTTGCAGGTTGTCTTAAACCACCAGTTGCTTCAAATCCTGGTAATTCTTGTATTAATGCAGTTCTATATATTCTTAGTAACATATTTTTTTGTTGTTCTGGTAATCTATTAACTTCTAATTTTCTTTTGTAAGCTGTATATCTAAAATAACCTACAGTATCATTTGCAGCTTTAGCAAATTCTTCAGTAGATAGTGTTTCTCTTTCTCCAATATTATATTGTTGGATTATTTCTTGATAACTTCTTTCTTCATAAATTGAATCAGGTAATAAATAGAAAGATGACAATGGTAATTGTTCTAATATTTCTTTATTATCTCTTTGCCAATCTAATACTCTATTTGTATATGCTTTCTTTCCTGATTTACTAGCACTTTTAGCAGTAGTTAACCAACCATGTTCATAACCATATTCTCTTACAAATGTTTCATAAGCAGCTATATGGTCATTGTTATGTTCTTGTACCATGTTTTGATATTCTTTAGCTAACAATTGTGTACCCCACATTTTTCCATTTACATCTTTAGCATAATATCTAGGTGTAAATCCAGTAGGTGCTACGAATTGAGCTATAGCTCTAAATAAGAAAGTAGTTTTAGCTTTATCATTAGAATAACTAATTAAAGCAGAATCAATTATATCAGGAGTTAAATCTTCATCAGCTAGTTTATCAGCAGTTGTACCTTTCCATTCCATCTTTGCTAAGTATGGGTCAAGTGCTCCTTGTGCTAATAACCTTTGTTCTCCACCTTCCATTTTTAATAACTTATATATTTCAATAGAAGTACTAGCTCTCATAGATTCTACTTCACTTTGACTACCTACAGGGTTCCAATTTGATGCAGCCATAAACTTTTGAATTGATGGTGATGTAGGAATTATTGCATCCCAGAAACCTCTACCTGTTGGAGGTCCAAAGTCTCCAAAGAATACACTTCTAACTTCATCTCCTGTACTAGTTTCAGGTAAAACTTTATCTAAAGCAAATCCTGCTAACGGTGTAGGACCAGGTACAAAACCTTGGCCTAATAAGTTAACTCCTGTTACATATGCTCTAGGTGACATTTCTATATTTGAATCTTCACCAAATATTAAATTACCCATAAAGCCACCAAATGGATAAACAAACATTTGTTCACCTGAACCATTAGGGTCTTCAGCAAAGAAACCATCTCCTGTAAATCCTAGACCTGATGCACCCCTACCGCCTTTAAGTCCCAATTGTACTTTTCTTAATATCTTAGGATTTCCTGCTAATAATTTTGGCCAGGTAGTAAGCATTTCAAACCAAACTTCAGGGAATGGGAATATGTTTCTAGTTTTATGAGATATGTTATGTCGTTTAGTTATGTCATACAATAAATCTTGTGAAGCTTGCAATCCGAAAGCTTTACTAGCATCACTTATAGTTTGATAAGCATCCATACCATATCTCCCTCCTGCTACTGATTGTAAATTTTCTAATTGTTTTATAACTTTTCTAGGTACACCCATTGCTTTAGCTTCATCTATAAAGTGTACTTGTAAAGCACCGTCATATTTATGAAAATTATTAGTTATATAAGCCCAACGGTATTGTTTAAATGTAGAACTTCTGTTTAAATAATTTAAAGGTTTTTCCATTAATTTATCAAACAAAAAATTAACAGCTTTATCGTATACTTCTTCACCTTTCCATGCACTACCTTCTGCGATTCTTTTAGGGTTATCATAAAATAAATTACCTACATCCATTTTTTCAGGACCATAGAAATCAATCATATCATTTAAAACTTTATCTATTTCTTTTTGTTCTGATTTACTAATAACTTTTAATTTTCCATCAGATATTTCTGACAAGAAAGGTAAAGTTGATTTATTTCCTTTTATATGTTTTATTTCACCATTAGCAATAATGTCTCTTAATACTATAAATCCTTCGTCAGCTATTCCATCAGTAGTGTGACTTAATTGTGCAGTTATTAAATCACTAGTTGCATTAGGATTGTTTATTGCTTTAGGGTCAAATGGCATGTAATCTCTACCAGCTTTTAAATTATGACCAGTTGCTTGTCTAATTCTATTTTCTACTGAATGTAGATACGCTATTGCATGTTCATCTATATCACGAACATTTTTAAAATTATCACTTTTTTCAGCTAGTTCTTGTCTAAATCTATTTCCACTACCTTCAAGAAACCACCTAATAGTGTCTTCATTAACTCCACCTTCTCTAGCTAAGTGTCTAGCTACAGGGTCATTTCTTAATTTAAACAATGTTTCTCTTAATCCTTTGTTATAAGTATTTTGACCAAAAGCAACTTGTTCGTAATTAGCTAAATATTTATTTTTACTTACTCCACCAGATAAAAGATTAATAGTCCATTGTTCATGCGTTAATGCTCTATGTTCAGGACTTCTCATAATATTGTCCCAAGTAGATAAAGATTTGAATGCTTCTGCTTGATGTTTTTCTGTATGTGAAAATACCCATGATAAATATTGCAATGGATTATTCCAAGCACTATCTAAACCAGCTGCATATATCCTAAACTGTTCTTCCATAAATATTCTTGTAAAAAAAGCTGGTCTCATTAACACAATTGGTTTAAAAACTTTTCTTGTGTAAAAATCTAATAGTTTAGTCATTGCATCATCCATTGTATTGTTAGTAGGTATCCAACCTGGATATTCTGATTTAGCAACTTTTAATCCATCAGCTTTCCAATTACCAAAAAAGTTTTTAAGATTTTGTTTAGCAGCACCTGTAACTTCCCAAGCACCAATATCATCAACATCTACATGATAAAACAATTTGCTATTAACTCTATCTACCATATCTTGATTAATAAATGGCATAACGTTTTCACTCATCTCTGCTAATACATGTGCGTGTGGTACAACAATTTCTATTTCATCTCCATCAATAAGAAGCTTAAATGTTTGTTCAGGAGTATTTCCACCAGGTGAATGAATGTTATTTGATACACCATTAGTATCTACACCATTGCTTTTCCAGTAAGCTCTTTCTTTTTTATTCCATTCAGCTGTTACTTTTTTAATATGAGCAGCAATAACTTCATGACCTCTAGCTTGTGAATCATTTATTAAACCTGCAGCTTTCTTTTCTTGAAGACTTCTTTTAATTCTGTTGTAATCATTTTCCATTAAATCCATAGTAAATTGAACTTGTTTTTGATATCCACCTTCTAATGATGTTTGAAATAACCTATAAGTTGTTTCAAATTCATCAGCAGTATATTTATTAACTTTCATATGATTAACTAATTGTCTAGCTGCAATTCTTGGATTACTTAAATTCATAGAGCTTCCAGGTAACTCAGACATCAAAGCTTTCATCCTTGGAGATATTCCATCACTAAAATTAGCACTAAAACCTAGATATTTTTTAAATGATATTTTATTTGGATTAATTCCCGATTTATATATTTCTTTTAATATATCCCAACTATCTGCTTGGCCATCAACTAACCCTTCTACTTTCTTTGTAGCATTTCTTACAGCGTTTTGTCTAGTAGTTTTATGTGTTAATAGTCTTAAAGTGTTTCTTGAAACTTGATATGGAGTTCTAATATTTTTTCCTAACACACCTCCAAGACTTCTCATTGCAAAATCTTGATTGCCTGTTACTGCACGTACTGCTTTGTTAGTTAAATATGAAAAACCTTTAGGTAATCCTGGTATTGTCAATAGTTCTTCGCTTATAACTGTACCTTTTGGTGATAATTTCTTATAAGTAAAACCATCATGCATCATACTTTTTAATGAATCTGAAATTATTCCTTCATCGGTTTGTCTTCCTACCCATTCCCAATAATCATCATTGTTAATCCAATTTCTTAATGTAGGGTCTGACATTAAATCAGCTGACCTAGAATCTGCAAAATGTTTTATTAGTATTCTTGCTTCAGGAGTATTTATTAATCTATCAGCTGTTGAAGAGAATACACCTTGTAATCTTCCATTAAACATTCCATGTTTTCTTTTTAAAGTTCTTTGAGATTTTAATACTTTTTGTATGAGTGGATTTACTCCATTGTATTTATCAGCTTTAGCCATATTGAGAGCCCAAGCTGAAGCTTCTGCTTTATCAGTAATAAATGCTTTTTCTCTTTTAGTTAATTTATCAAAAGCTTGCTTACCTGCTTTAGTAGTCCTATCTTTAGCTACATTAATTAACTCAGTTAATTCTTTAGCTTCTAATTTAGTATCAAGCCATCTGATATCTCCAGTTTTATCTATTACTTTTTTTGCCTGATTAACTACATTAACACTTTTAGAAGCAGCTTTGATTTTATAAAGATTTAATAAACCACCTGTTGCATACTCTGCTGGCAAAGCAGATGCAAAGTCTAGTAAACCAGACATTACTTTGTATGGTGTATCTCCAGGTGTAAACAATTGTCCAGTCTCATATCTTCCCCAAGAATAATCTGTTAACTGAGCATCTTTCATTTGTTCTCTTGCAGCATATTCAGTAACATTCATATCATTGTAATTAGTTCTTCTATCAGCAAAGATTTGAATTTTATTTGGATTTTCAATACTTAAATAATTTATTTCACCATTTCCATCTAATTTTTTAATTGGGGTACCAATTTGTAAATAATATAACTGTTTAGCTTTCTCTTCATCTCCATTCATTTTTTGTAATAATTCATGATACTTAGGGTCTTTATCATGATGTACAGATTCAAAAAAGAATTTTTTACTTCTATCCATATTGACAGCTTCACCTTTAAATACTTTTTTAGCTGCTGCCCAAATATAACTTTCTCCTGAAAATTTAATTGCTTCTTGTAAGAAATCTAAATTCTGTTCAAATTCTCCAGCTCCCATATCTCTACCTAAATTAGGTACTTCAGATATATTTACTAAAGAAGCTATATTAGCTTGAGCTTGTTTAGGAGAGTATCCTTTTTCTAATAATTCATCATATCTATTAAGGTCTTGATAATATCTCCATATACGACCTTGTGCTCTATAGGGAACACCTCCACCACCAAATTGCAATACATCAGAAGTTGGTAATGGATTCCATTTATTCCAAGTTTCTCTAATTGCATCTAGTGTTCCAATAAGCCATATAGCTGGTGACCAACCTCCTACTTCTTTAGGAGTTCTACCTCCAGGTGCATATCCACCAGTAAGAATATCAACAATGCTAAGGTGCATATCATCTGTTACTTTATCATCTCTATACTTTTCATTAATCTCTTGCCATTTTTCAGTTTCTTGTACAACCCAATTAGCTTGAGCTTCATCTACTAATGTTTGAACAGAAGGGTCATCAGGTGGAACATTCATCATAGCTAAAGTTGTAACTATACTCTTTGATAAAATAGGATTCTGTTGTGTATGAGCAATAGTTAAATCAGTTATTAAGGGATTTGCTTTTACTATTTCTTGTGCTTGTTTGAATCTTTGTTTGTCAATTGCAACGACTTTATGAAATTCAGATTCCTGTATTGGGTCAATCCACATTTATTGACTTCTGTTATTTATTAAATCCGCTATTACAGGATGAGGATTAACTGAATACATTGCAGATAATAATATATCTACATCTTCAGCAATTTGTCTTTGTGGTCCCATTCCATCTCCGACTGGTACTCCTGCTGTAATTGGTTCTCCTGGTATTTCTGTGGGTGCAAAAACATCTGGTGCTTGAACAGACTCTTGAGGAACTCCCATATTAGCTCCACCTGAATCTCCCATAGGTGCAGATTGTTGTAAATTTTGATATGCTTGACTTTCTCCATAAGGCATGTCTTGTCCACGCATAATAGGTTGTGTTCCATCAGTTCTTTGACTTAAAGCACCTGGACCACTAACTGCATTTTTGCTATTAGGAGTAGGTCTTCTGTAACCACCTCTTCTACTCTTGGCCATAATATTCCTCCGTAATCATTATTATTATATTTGGTGCAGGTTTTAAAATTGTAAAATTAGGTAATGTAGGAAAAAAATCATCACCGTAAGGTCCTTCTCCAAATTCATTATCAATAATATCCCAAAACATATTATCTGATTCTTCCACTATACACCACCTAATGCACCTGCAACACTTGGAGGAGCTCCTGGCCCCATCATTTGTTGTTGTTGAGCCATTTGTTGTTGTATGTACGCTTCCTCTTCAGGACTCATTTGTGGCTCTTGTGGAGTATAAAATAATTTTAATATATCAGTCATTTCACCAGGGTATTCATAAATAGCAATAACTGCCATTGTAGCCTGTGGGTCTCCTTGAGCACTTCTAGCAAGTACAGATTCAAATAAAACATTTTCAGCTTTATTTTTTCTAATACGTTCTTGTACCTTAGCTATATTATCAAGGCCATCAATATTGTCTTGTAGTGTTTCTACGTCTATAACACCTGCTTGAAGTAATTGCAAACCAGTTACAATTTTCTGTGGTTCATCAAAACCAGCCATTACTCCATAAACTCTTCTAGTTCTGAAATCTCCACCAATATCTGCTATAGGAGCATAGTTCTCTGAGAAAGCAGTTCCAGCATAATAACCTTGTATTGGTTTTTTTCTTAACTCTTCAAATTGTGCAGATAACAAAGTATCTAGTTCTAATCTTTTTTCATCCATAGATTCTAAAGCATGTCTAATAATTTCTCTATATTCATTAATCATTAATGACATAGTTCCATTAAGTTCTTGTAACCCAGCACCAGTAACAAAAGAGTTAGGTGACTGTGCATCATCAGTAACTGGATAACCACCTACTAGTCTTAATTGTCTTTCTAATCTATCTACTTGTTGAAACAATTGATAAGGAATATTATTTTGTGGTTTAGAAACTTGTGTTCCAGGAGCAAGATAGTTAATTGCAAATCTACCTTTTCTATATTGGCCTGATTCTAATTCACCAGAAATATTTGTTTCTGTAAATACAGAGTCTTCCATAGCAATGGCTGACATAATATTTATCTTAGCCATCATTCCCATTAATCCTATTACATGGTCATACTGGCCTTTTAATTCATCAAAAGAAGTTCTTTTAGCAAATACAAAAGGTGGAGTACTTAAATAGTTAGGTACAAAATCAAGTATCATTCTCTTTTCAGGAAATACAACATAAGTACCGCCTTGGTCATAGTATTCAATTATTCTTACACCTTGGCCACTGTTATCTTCCCAGTTATTTTCTTTATCATTTTCATATTGAGTACCAACAGCATTTTTTCCAAAAGCAGCTTCTTGTTGTTCTTCCTCTGCAGGATTTAGAATCTCTTTAGCAAACTCAGGATACAACTGTGCAAGTTTATATCTAGGTATTCTTCTTAATACAGCTAATTCTCTAGGTTCTTGGTTAGGACCAAAGTTCCCAGGGAAAGTATCATAAGGGTCACGGAGTTCGGCAGTGGGATAAATATAACCATTTTTATCTACTCTTGTCGTTATTACCCACGCACAATAACCGTAACCTGGCAACCATCTAGCTGCCTGATTTAACTGTAAATTTAAATTTTGTTTTTCATCATAAGAAGTTACAATTCTCTCTAATTTCTCAGCTCTTCTTTTAGCTCTATCAGAAGTATTATGATTTAATATATCTATTCTAACTTGAGGTATTCCTGATATTTTTTGTGCAAGTCGGTCAATACCTGATTGAAGCATATTAGGTGCAGGTAACAAATCAATATCTGATGTTTCCATTTTGTTTCCTAGTAATGCTTTCATACCTTCAGCACCACCATTAAGAATTGCTTTGATTCTAGCTTTCTGTACTTGTCTATGTTTACTAGGTTTACCTGTTACTAGTATTGTTGCATTATCTACAATTTCTTGATAATTTTTAATATTCGTATTTTCTATTCCCATGGTGCCTCATTATAGTCGGTAAATCCAAATTCTGTGTAACTTGCAGTATAATCTAATCCCATACTAGCTAACTGTTCTTTATTCATTCTTCTAAATACTTTCATTGGAAACCACCCTGCCATTACAATATCTGTCTTTTCTTTGTTTCTATTACTAACAGGTTTTCCATCAAAATATAATAACTGTTGTCTATAAGCTTGTACTTTAGATGAACTAGCTGAATCTCCAATAGGTAAATGTATTTTATTATTTTCAAATAAACCAGCCATTGAACCTACACCATACATAGGGTCATGTTTATTTTTTCCAGTAACATGGCCTTGCATAGTTATACCTGCTCTTAAAACAAATTCTTTAATTTTATCATCTTGTCTAATAGCAGTCTGGAAACCATTTTCTTCAATAACCCAATGTTGTAAATCATATTTGTTATACCAATCAGACATAATTTGTAAAGCATGTTTCACTCCCCCACCTTGTCTGTTTTCTATATCAATAAGAAATAATTCACCTTTATAGGAGTTTATTCCCCATAGTACAGCAGCTTGATATCCCGAAGAAGCAGGGTCAAGTCCAGCAACTAAATGTAAGCTACCTGGTATCTGCCCAATAATTAAATCATCACGCATACAACCATCAATCATATCCATAGTAAATATTTGTGTACCTTCTACATATGCTTGGTTGTAATAAACCATTTCATAAATTTTTCTACCACCTGTTGTCTCTGCTGCATGCATACGAGACATTAACCATTTGTAAGTTCTTTTACCTGGCCATAACATGCAGTCATAATGTTCTTCTGTAAAGTGGTCTGGTATCTGACATGCCATATCATGTGCTGTTTCAACTATTGAATCAAAACTTTCATTACCTAACAAGTGATGATATAAGTCATCAGAGTGTTGTCTTGAACCTATAACAATAACAGCAGTATGTTCCTCTTTACGACTTGATAGTGTTGTAGTC